>Ga0126338_10000332_pt1 | contig 24124 bp, 17 predicted proteins | sample OrbCmetagenome_2_FD_92529 | JGI IMG/M metagenome (GOLD analysis project Ga0126338, IMG submission 92529) | Coral microbial communities from Petempiche,Puerto Morelos, Mexico - Orbicella C C metagenome | ecosystem: Host-associated > Invertebrates > Cnidaria > Coral | place: Petempiche,Puerto... | reverse complement strand
TTATTATTACTATTATTATTGTTTTTGCCTACACTTCTTTTGTGCTTTACGGCTCCAGGGTTCTTTACAACAGAACCGAGAGCACAGTCAGGACTTCTTTATTTGTTAAATAATCACCAGGCCAAATTTTCACCACAGCGTTCTAACACAAAGGAAAGCCAGATAGAAGGCGTTTGTCCTACTTGAATTGCTTGAAGAAATTAGTTATAGAGCTGGTTACATCAGTTAAGCGTGTCCTCCAAAATACTTTAGAATTTATTAAGGTTCCAGTCAGCTGATCGTGTTCTTTACACACGTTCAATCTGTCGTCCCCACTCTCTCGTTTCAGTCAGGCTACCCATGAATTGTATCTTACTTACTGTTGGTTTCTATCAATATTACGAGGACTGTAATGTGTATTTTTTATATACCTCAATTATAAAAAATTAATGAGACACGCAACGCTTTTGAGTACAGTTTTTGTGAATATTAGTTTGCGTATGGCATATTTCCCTTGACTCAGTTTTCTTCAACTTAACTGCAGGAGTCGAGAAGTTTATTATTTTTACCGACGCTGACAACAAATCTACCAATTATATTCCACTGGACTCCAAGTCTTTCATTCCATTAACTTTGCTCAAGCATCCTGACAATCAGCAACCTGTTGCACTGGACTATGATCCCGTTGAAGATCGAGTGTACTGGTCAGACATTGCTCAAGGTCGAATCATCAGCGCATTTTTCAATGCCACCTCAGTGAACAATTTGTTTCGCTGCAATGTTCAATCGCCAGATGGATTAGCCATTGACTACGTGGGAAGAAATATTTATTGGACAGATACAGGGACCAATAGGATTGAAGTAGGACGGCTTGATGGAACTGGAAGGAAACTGTTGATCAAAGATGGACTTGATGAGCCCAGGGCCATTGTACTTGATGAGAGAAATGGGTAAGATGCATACACCACTGTATAACACGACGATATTATTATTTACAGTTCATTGTGGTAATAAGATGGAGTGGAGTCCAATTCGGTCTGTAAACATTCCGATATCTTTACTACTGATTATTATGGTAATAGCTGGTTTTCACACGACGTCACGAAAATTCAAACTACAAAACTATTGATCCTCCTGAGATTTTACTTTAATGATGTATAAGAGCAGCTGAAAACTAATATTCATACAAATTTCTGCTCCGAATGGGTTCTTGGTTTTGTAATACACTACGCTTGAATTTCTAAGCTTTTGCGTGACGCGGCATTTATATGACGGCCTAGAGAGCTGTCATGATGGTTAAAAAAGTGACTTATTTCGGGGAATTTGGCTATCTGAACAGTTCATGTCTTAAAAAAAGTATTATTTTAATGTTTCAGAGTTTCCCGAGGGATAAATTCACACTTTTGTAGCAAAACTCAGTGACAGATGTTTCTGTTGATTTCCGGCCGCCATGTTGGTGCCCATTCGTATGGGCAACAGCATGGCGTCTCCGTACAAATCTCTATAAATTTGGGTAAAAAATTTATCCGCATATCTTGCATAAGAAAAATTGCTGTGACCAGAATCTTGGCGAGAGTCTTACCTTCGTTTATTTACCAGATTCTGAACTTTATCCATTGAACGGTTTTGATTTTTATTTTGCTCTATTTTGAATGGCGTGACACTGAAAACCAGCTATAGGATCGAGTGGAATCAAATCGGTGTGTAAACATTACGATATTTTTGTTATAGTTTATTATGGTAATAGGATCGAATGGAATCCAATTCGTCTGCAATCATATGAGTGATTAATAATATCGGACGACCGTTAAAAGGGAGTGAGGCGTGAAGCGATTTGATTAATCACAAGTAAAAAGACAGAATTGGACGACACGATGCCCTGTTTCCTAAATTAATCATAACCATTACAATTTCCAAAAAAGGTAAAAGTTACTTTTGAAAAATACCTTTAAAATGGCTGTCAAGACTCTTTGAAAACAGCCAGCAGAGATAAACTGCAACAATTTTTTTACAAAATCACTCATTTGAACGGTTACCATGATGATTGTAATCAATGTTGTGATTTGTAAATTACCTCAGGTAACTGTCCGATTACAACTTTGCAGATTAATTAGTGCAAAATAAAGCAGTTTATGCACCAACCACATTTCAGGGTTGTTATTTGTTATCATTTTATTGGTGTCTGTTTATAGAAATCAGCGACACTGCAAGCAAGGTTGCAGACGTTTACATCTAAGTGAGGGAGTGAGTACTCTTCTGCATAATTAGTATCAAAAATTCCCAGTTAATTTAAAAATGGCTTGACATAAAGAGACAAATTAAACTGAATAATCGCCGGTAATTTTGCATCATCTGGTCGTCCGTAATTGTAAGAATAATGTGAAACGTTTAAAGTGTTCGTTGTTGCTTTCAGCATGATGTACTGGACAGACTGGGGCGCTAATCCGAGGATCGAACAAGCTGAGATGGATGGTTCAGCGAGACGAACCATTGTAACACGAAACCTTGTCTGGCCAAATGGACTTACTATCGACCAACTCACAAATCGCTTGTTTTGGGTTGATGCTAAACTTGACAAAATCGAGGTATCAGACCTCAATGGAAGAAACAGACAGTTAATAATGTTATCTGCGGTTAATATCCATCCATATGGACTGGCGGTGTATCTGGACATGTTATATTGGACTGATTGGCATACCACGAGCATTTCACGTTTTAACTTAAGCAGTGGAAACCAGGAAATCGTAGTCAGTGGCCTCCAAAAACCGATGGACATTCACGTATTTGATCAAGCCTTAATATTTTCAGGTACACGTACTTAGCTTATTATAAGTTTTATCATTACACACGTTGGTGTTGCTTGCGGACAATAACTGTGAAAAATAAACTCAGAAATTGAATTACCATGAACTTCGTTATAGCAAAGTATCCATTTATAATATGTTGGTGTTTCGTTTGCCAATTTAATTTCCTTAAAACGTATTCCCTGTATATATGTACGAATAAGTGTAACTGCTAATAATTATAGTTAAAATCATAATGCAATAAAAACTTTAATTAAAAAAATAACAACGTGCAAAAGATTGGAAAATCTCTAGTACTGTATTAATTCTTAAAAATTAACAGTGATTTTCTCTTCTGAATAAGGTAGGAGTGGCTATTCATTTCTGTTTGTCTATTATCAGGTTCTCATAATTTTTCTCAGAACAATGGACTCTGTAGCGATTTTCGCCTTCTAAAGCCAGGAGGCTACCAGTGCGCATGTCCAACGGGCATCGTTCTAAAGTCTGATGGGAAAACATGTGACCATGGTGAGGGATCCTTGTGTTTAGTTGCTTCAATCTTGTTAACTACTGTATGTACCTATATCTAGCTAACTGGTCCCTGGTTGTTTGGCTCTTGTAAGAAGATATTAAGAAGCGGGATATGATAGTAATTCAAGGAAGCAGAGCGTTAGGTTCTTGAATGTAATTCATTCAGAGAAGCCCCCATCATTGGCCTTTGTCCCCCCGGCTTCCCTTGTAATGTGGCTTGACTAACCTTATATGACGTGGATTCTGAATGGCCGCCATCTTGATTCGAGTGCTGACTCTAAACCGCCGTTAATATGTATAAACAAAGAAAGTTAGTGCAAAAGGGTACTTTTCAGGAAAAGTTAAAAAAGAAAATACAGGAAGATTGGCAAATTGGAATTACATGCCAGGCCAAACACGGTTAACATAATAACATCACGCTTCTGAACAATAACGAGTTGAGCATGTTTCAAAAGCTGATGTACTGAGTATTACCCTTCGTACACCTTAATAGCTTTCGACATCATCGGCTGGTTGGCAAGTGATTCTAGGTGGGGTCTATTTTAGCCTCCAAAACGCCATTTCCAGCATTCCTTACAATTGAAAGCGTTTGTGAAGGCATGATATAAAATCTGGAGTTTAAAAATAATAATGCGACCGCGAAATGTACATTATCTTTTCCTAACTTGGCAATTAGTCAATTAGTGGAAGTTAAAAAACGACATACAATTTTATTCTATTATGTTTATGAAGAGCCGAAGAAATGACAAAAAAATAATGTTGTTTAAAGGGTGGGGAGGGGGGAGGGTTGGAATTTGCATCTGAAAACGTTTGAATCCGGAGAGTTTTGTCGTGTAAACGACTTTCTTTCCACCTGCGATCTTTGAAGTTTGCGATTGAACCAAAATGACGGACCTAGTAGTCTCAGTCGTAGTCACATTGATGGCCATTGATGATATGACAGTCGCTGCTTACCTCATTCTGTTACAGGTCAAGGCAATCAAGTCTATCGTGTAAACGGTTAGGAACCCAAATATCCTTTCAATGTAAACTCTTAAGGAACCGAATACTCTAAAATCTCCTCTAGTGTAAACCTATAGTCTCAAGCCGTTGCAGAAAAAGACGTCTATTCCTCCACCCGTGCGCACGTTCTTGAAGAGTGTCAGCTGATCCATCCGGTTAACTATGATACATACGTTCTCTGTGAGCTATATGCGAGAAATAAGCTAACCAAGCTCAGCGCCTCAATTTCCGCATAACATGCAACAACAAAAACAGTGTAAATGCCAGTCTGACTCCCAAGCTTTGTTCTCGGTTTCGTCTTTCATACTTAGTGCTTTTGGGGAGAGCGTTGCGTGACATCCCAAAAAACGGCTGCGGAGGAGACTAGTCCAAAAGTAGCATTGAGGTGGACTGGCGAGTGGAATATAAACAGTGCTAGAAATATAACTTGCGGTCATGTGCTGCTCCCCGGACCTCAAAAGCGACGCATCGTCTTCCGTAATTCAATATTTTTGTTATTTTATTTGTGAAACAGTAAATCGCTGTCTTCAGTTGACCGCCCCTGCCCAAGGAAGCTTAGCGCCGTGTGATAATTTGCCAGGACACTCCTGTCACTTTTTTTGTGACAGCGGGTACATCCTGACTGGGTCAGCAACTCGTACATGTAACAGCAGTGGACAATGGACGGGCACACAGCCTCAGTGCAAAGGTGAGGTGCTAAACCAACTATTGTTTGATCGATTTCAAAACAGAACTCATGATGAGCTTAGCACACACCAGGAATGTTAACTAACTGCACTTTTGAGTAAATCTTATCATAAGGACTAACAATTCTTCATTTCACTAGATTGGCAGTTTTGGTTCCTTGACATGCAGTCACAAAATCAATTGAATTGATAATTGTAATCCTCTTCTTCTCTTACAGTACTGTACTTCGTCCCCAAAAACTTAATCTGTTTTGCTTTGTAGAATTTCTGGGTCCAAATGATTCGAAAGTGTTTCGTGGCATCTGCAAAATTAAAATGGCAATTAGGAATGAAGACGGGTTTCGATAATCAGCCGAAATATTATGTTCTTTTGATAAGTTGAACTGCTATCGTCGTTTACAGATAACACACCACCTTCCTTCAACAACACCTGCCCCAAAAGTATGGTGTTCCATGCTACTGAATGTTCGTCCAGCGCCTTACTCACATGGAATGAACCAGTGGCGACTGACAACTCTGGTCACGTGTCTATCAGCTACCCTGCCATTCGTCCTCCTGTCAACCTTAGTATCGGTCTGTATAATGTACGGTATTCCGCGATAGACAACAATGAAAATCAAGCTTTCTGCACTTTTATCGTGCAAGTAGAAAGTAAGTCATCGCACTTGCCATTGTTGATTAAAACAAACTATCAAAATTGTTAACAATAATTATCATCGCTATAAAAAATGATCATAATTAGCATAAATCATAAAGCATTTAATCGCAATTAGTGAATTATCTTCCCTTTTTTGTGGCTCCTGTTAAAATGTGCTTTGGTCAGAGCCATGCCAGTATCAAATTGGTTTGAAGACAGTTCATTTTCTTACAAAGTAAAACTAAACCAGCCATAGCAATTCAGCGCGCAAGAGTCATAAAACGGTCACGGTATAAGTCATATTGATTTGCACTGTGTTTCACTTTGACGCACTATATGAACCCGGGAGTACTCTCTTATATGGGCTACATATAAATATGTGCGGCCCCAAAAGGTATGGTTTTTCAGCCGTTTTGGTCAGGAAGAGGGTATCCATTTTGGCCATTTTGGTCATAAATAGGGTATGGTTTTAGCACTCTAGTCTTGAATTGGGTATGTTTCCTAGAGGCGGCTGCTTTTTCATCATTATCGACAAGACCATGAACAAAAGCCTTTCATAAATTATGTTTAGGGCAACTGTGCCAGGCGCAACTGTCATAAATAGGGTATCGAATGTTTAGCCAGGTCATAACTAGGGTAGCAAAACTCACAGATTTTGGTCATAAATAGGGTAAGGAATTTGGGAAGTGGGCTGCACATTCCCACCCAACTTTTCTGGGAGTACCCCCCTCCCGGATATGAACGCAATTGTACTCAAGAGAGCTGAAGAAAATTTCTAACCTCATGCGTTTCTTTTCTTGGATATATTCTGTTCTGTTACAAAGCCTACAAAGCACACAACAGGCTACAAAACAATTTTCTTTCGTTTTCGTTATTTTCTCAAATCGTCGTGACATACCAATTCCGATCTGGAATGTCTACAGCGGCGTTTCCTAAAATGACTAGGGCTAAAATTAAGATTGAGCTTCTTATTTGCTAAAGAGCTGAGAGGATGTTATTCTCTGAACGTCCATTTAAGAAAAACATACTAATCCACAGGAAGGTCATGCCCAGTCCTCAAGCCACCAATTCATGGATCCATAACCTCTCTTTCATGCGGATCCTCATTTGGTTCCCAGGCTTCACTTGCTTGTGACACAGGATACCGAATGGCTGGGTCTCGTTTGCGCTCATGCAGAGCAGATGGAACATGGTCAGGCAACGTGACTACATGTAACAGTAAGTAGCTTGTGCACAACAAGTCGTATTTTTCAATGTGAACCATAAATTTAATTATTAACTGTTTTGCGATTAAAAATTAACTGTTTTGTTATTGAAAATTAATTAATTCGGTAATTTCCACTTGCCCTCGCTCCAGCTGTTTCAGGGTCTCCAAGGAAATCATCAGTGACTATTAAACATTGTTTATCGTCTTCAAGTTGTTTTTCTGAGAAACTTAGACAGCGCCTGTATGGTCGATTAAATAGACATAATCGTATTTATACATCATAGCGAAGACTCCTCCAAAACCCTTTCTCCTGGGTTTTTTTAAAATAAATGATCTGTTGCAGTCGAAGTTCTTCTTTGTGAATCCCTGGGCATGTTTAAATTATTACTCAGGTTCTGGAATCAAAAGCTCTCTGTGTGTTAAGTTCTCGTAAGTGACCACCCAAAGATTCTGACTCATACTGCACCCAAATTCTCGATTAGCCAATCAGAAGGCGTGCCTACTGGACGGGTATGGCTACGATACAATGGCGGTATTTGGGTACGGTAAATACCCCATCGAACCTTTTTGGCGTGCTTTTGCGGCATATTAGACTTGTCTGATCTCGCCCTGGGTATTTTTGCTCGACTACTTCTCGCTTCTCGCTAAAATGCGCACCATGGCTCGGCAAAACTCGCTTGATATGTCGCAAAAGCGCACCAAAAAGAATTAAGGTACGATTAGGTAAAAGTATTACTACTTAAACTTGAAATACTTCTTGATCATATTTACCTTAAATATAAATATTCGCTGATAAAGATCTCGGATATAACGCTTTGGAAAGAGCGTTGAGAAAGACTGTGGTTGGAAGCTTTATGATAAATACTAAGGAAAACGACCGGGTCTCTATTGGCTCAGCGTCAGGTTGCTTGCGAGAACTCCTCGTCGTAAACGACCGGTTCTCGTTACTTCCACCTTCTTCAAAGGTTTAACTTATTGGCCAAAAACGCTCCCAAGAAGCACAAAATATCATCATAGAGAGCATAAATTTCTCGGCTCCCTATTTTGCGAGTCTGTTAAGGCCTCGTGTTTTGTAATTTCCTAAATATACCCTTAAGTTTATCATTTTGTGTTATTTAATGGCAGAAAGATATAAAGAGGCGCCTAAAGACAAACAAGGTGACCCCACTTTACCAGCAGCTGTCACAGGATCCCTTATAGTCATTACACTCATTGTGTTCATCGGCGTTTTTGTGTGGAAGCACCATTTGTAAGTTTTAGTTAGTACACAATAAAATGGAATGAAATATTGAAGCATAGCATGACATAGCATGGCATAGAATAGCATGACATGACATGCCATGACATAGCATGGCATGGCATGGCATGGCATGGCATTGCATAGCATAGCATCGCATCGCATAGCATAGCATAGCATGTCATAGCATGGCATGGCATAGCATAGCATAGCAGAGCAGAGCAGAGCAGAGCAGAGCAGAGCAGAGCAGAGCAGAGCAGAGCAGAGCACAGCATGGCATGGCATGGCATGGCATGGCTTGGGTCGTACTGGCAAGACATTTGACCAGTGTATTTAAATCAGTTTGGCTCTCGTACCTGTGAGATATTGATATACGTAATATTATTGATATACGAGATATGTTATACGTAAGGGCTGATTTTTACAGCATGTATTCGTTCTCTAATTCACTTTACTTAATTAAACCTTTTTACAGCCTTAGAATATCCAATGAGGAAATTATGGGACAAAGCAATTCAGCTTATGTGGTTGATACACTGGATGGCATTGAAGAACTAGAAAACAGTTCCTCTAGCAGCTCTAGGTCTCCAAGTCTTCAGGTTACTTTACATTTAGCCTTATATTTTTTTGTGATATGTGGAAGCATCTTAGCTTCATGTTAACGACTGGATCCCCAAGTAACAGTTTAACAAGGCAATAAAGTAAAATAAACCAATTAAGCTTGATAACGACGCAACTTGTACTGCAGTCTAATGTGGACTTAACAGTTCCATAATTTAACAACAGATGACGTCAAGATGTGGTGAGGAATTCGAAAAGAACGTGACACATGAGTCGTCACTAATGTTCTTACCACATTTTGACGTCTTCTGTGATCTATTACTGAACAGACGCACGGCAACATGGAATATATCTGTTTTATATGATAAAAAAAGAAAAGATTTTAATGAAGTTATCTGTACGTCTGTGAATTGAGTGAGATCCTCGAATAGATCGTTAGTAAGGACCAGTCAAAAAGCGAGAATAGTTTGACTAAAAGGGATCAACCTTGTTATCCGTGACGTCTTGGTTACTATTTTATTTTCTCAGATTGAAAATGAAGCAGATCAGGATTCATCGAACTGCAGCAACGAAACTCTGAGCAATCACGTTCCCACGTCATTTCCAAAATACATCACAAATATAGAGGCCACATTCACCAATACTGGTGGAGAATTGTGCGCGCCTTTGAACTCTGACGTGCGTATTATTGTTCCTAGCGGTGCAGTTCCCGCAGGAATAAATCAACCCGTCTTCTTTAGAGTGTTCTCAGACGAGACAACATTGTTGCGGAATATCCCGGAAGCACCCAATAGAACTCTCATTTCTCCCGTGGTTGAATGCGGGCCTCATGACATCCACCTGTCAAAGCCTGTAGAAATTATCGTTCCGCATTGCCTCTGCTTAAGCGAAGCTAAAAAGGAATCGATAACTGTTTACAGATGTAGCAGGTTTTCTGCTGGAGTCGAAGGTAGTGATAGTATGTTTGTTCGTTTGTTTTACACTTAAGCTCTCTCTTGTTTTACTTTTCAACACTAATCAAGAGGTTAGATTTCTTCTCACACTCATAATCTCCAGTAATACCAAAAAACTGCGTATAGATCTAAAAAGTTTTGGTTCTTGACAAAAGTTGAAATCGCTTAGCTTGCGCAGGCATAGACACAGGTACAAACCTAAGCACAGGCATAGGCACAGTTATAAACTATGTTTAACAAATCGAATGTGGTTTAGCGTTGTCTGTACTCTTATCGACAACGAGTACGCGTCATCATAGTGGTCAAAATGTTGTGGAATCACTCGGTTGCGCCTCGTGAGTTCACAACATTTTCACCACTGTGATGACGCGAATCGTTGTCGATAAATTTACAGGAAACGCTAAGCCACAAGTACATTTTTTACCACAATATCAACGTCAAAGAAAATGTTTTTTTCAGAGTGCGAGCTGAAAAAAGGCATTACGTGACACATTGACGACGTGAGCAGCGTTGTCTGGACTTTTACCGACAACGGCAAATTAGCCAATCAGATTGCGAGATTAGTAGCAATTGTGGTAAAAATAGCTATAGACATAGGCATAGCTATCGGGCAATAGCACAGCCACATTACCGGGCTTGTCTGTAGTGACTGGCAGGTCAACATGCATTCATAATCTGCTACCAGGTCGCTTAAGCTGGGAGAGAGTGCCCAATAAATCGGAAAAAAGCAGTCAGTCCAAGTGTTGGTTTATGGTGGAAAAGGACTCTGTTCGCATAAAAACCAAGACGTTTTCTCTCTGGAGCATATTTGCCTGTGGCGGGCCAAAGAGGAAGAGAGCGACAGTTTTTGCCAGCAGACCAGATCCTAGAAGCGACCTTATTTACTTAAGATTTTACGTCTACAGTGATAACGAGGATTCTAAGAGGGTAGGTGATCCACTCAATGCGAGAAAAAGGTAGAGTGCTAAAATGTGCATGCACAGCAATCCACGCACAGGTCATTTGTATACACGAATACATCCATCAACGTCTTCTTTGAATATAGGCAGAGATGGATGGATGGACCGGTGGATAGAATCGATAGAATAGATTTTTGTTATTTATGGGTGTAATATATTAAACACGAGAGACTATGTTTGATCATATTTCCGAACACCGAGAAGAGAAGCGAAAAAAAACGACGCTCGACGGAGTATTGGAAATGTGGTTAAACACTGTCTTGAGTGTTTGATATATCTTCTCAATCGAACAAAACCTAAGGAGAGTACGGCCGGAGAAATAAGACCATAAAAATCTATGCTTATTTATAAGTTCCGATATCCAAATACCGACACGGTCCTGGTTCCTTCGCTTAAACTTGAAATTTAATGAATTTGAGAATTAAGGATTGATAAACTAGATAGATGGATAGATGGAGGGATGGATGGGGCATTGAATGGTACAGCAGAGAGAATTACAAATCTTCTTTGTAGACGTTGTTTGTTGTTTTATATGCAATTGGTATACTTCTTTGGTCTCACACTAGTATGTCGTTGCCATTTACTTCCAAATGTGTCTTCCTTTTTACAAGCGCGTGGAGTTGAAAGATAGAGAACGGTTTCCTGAATCGAAGCCAGCGAAAGAGAAGCCCTTCAGAATGATCAGTGACAACACAGTGATCACAGTAAAACTCACCAATCTTGAAGATGGCTGGGAATTGGACAAGACCAACGATACCCAGGTATAAACTGTAACTTGTTTTCGTGAAAACATCTCATACTAAGACTGAGAACGATTGGCTCAGATGGCAAAAATATCTACTTCTGGTTTCTTTCACATCGTGGTCTTTCACATTTTTCATGTACATATCATTTTATATTATATCTGTTTCGTTAAAGCTACATGACGGGACGCGCGGAGCTTCTACTGGAAGTGCCGCAGAGAAATGGTAGGAAATTTTCCTAGCATTCCTTATATACTCTCACTATGGTTCTTCGTCTTGCACCCAGGGAAGGCGTCATAACCTGTTTCAGTGACATGTCGATGATATTAAATAAAAAATAAACCAGAAAGGCCCGTTGGAATATGAGACAAGCTTTATAATGAAGTCACGATATTAATAGCGCTTTAAAAGTAAATAGTGCGTTCGAGTCATTCCCGATGCTTTCAAATGATTGCGGACTCCACCGACGCCAATAATCTGGAACAAAACAAGGTCGTTATATATCGGATCACGTCTAATCACACGCGAAGAAAGACTTGGGCAGGAAAAAAACGTGAGCGGACAAAACCGGGCAATGCCGATAAATCAATGCAAGTAATCCCGCAATGATGAAGGAATTACACAACATGAACCTTCCTCTGCTTGTCCCCCTAAACCAAGTTCAGATCTACAAACTGAACTTAAAGATACCAAATTGCCTACGAATGGATGTTGAGCGCGGCGAGCAGACATAAATGTCTTGTTTACCCAATGAAAGCCACCACAATAAACTCTGACCTTGCATCGAGATGCTTGTCCGGGCGTAAAGGAGCGTTTGATTAATCAATCTAACACAGATCTTAAGGAATAAAAACTCAGATGATCTGGAATACTTGTCTGAGTATGTCTTTGGCAGTGGGAGCCACGCGCAGTATTATCATGCTCGGAGAAACTTTGTACATGGAGCTAAGATAGATGGTCAGTGCTTTAGTAGACCATACACGTGTACCAATCGCTTGGCCAATGGCTCGTACAGGCAACGAATCGTAAAAGTCCGTAAGTAACGACCTCCGAAAGAAGTTAGCCCACCCCCATTTCCTGAAAATAGAGGAAATAAGCTTCAAAAGTATAATTATTTTTTCAATCAATAACCTGAATAGAAATTTTTTCAAGGTAGAAACATCAACACGGAAAAAAAATCCGAGTTCCAGATGGAATTTGGACCCACGACCCTCCTTGATCTAGTCACTAGATCATGGAGGGTCGTGGGTTCAAATCCCATCTGGAACTCCGATTTTTTTTCCGAGTTGATGTTTCTACCTTGAAAAAACTTCTACCTGGAAAATTTCCTTATAATAACCTGAATAACGTACGATAAACTGATAACGATTCAACTAGGGAAGTTATAGCTAATTCCAGGAGGCGTCATTAAGCGCCTTGGTAAAACAAACCCCACAAAATTTTCATCAAGTAACTGAAATTACTAAAATTGACAACTTTGCATCATTTTTAACAGGAACGCGCAAAAAGAACGTTTAATCAAATTGAAATTAAAAACTCGACCAGAGCAGTTAAATATTTATAAAGCACACTAACGTAGCAGTGCATCATGAACAGTAAAAATAGTTTAAGGTATCTTACATCACGGTCTACATCTAAAGTGCCCATCCATGTGGCAGCAACATAAATTTGAACTGGATTGAAGAATTTCTGAACGATTTATAAGAGCTCAGTGTTTTTACGAATTACACCCACAGCCTTAAAGGAACACAGTCCTGTTCTCATAGAATTTTAAAAAAACAAAACAAAACAAAAGAACGCCGGGAAGAGATAATTACAGTAGAAGTCATTTGCGTCCCCTCATGGGGTGAGAGATTCTCGCCCATATCAACTTTCTTTTCTCTCGTAAGTTCTCGCACGTTTAGAGATGCGCCACACTCGCGTTTTAGGTGCAGGGATCCCAACCAATGCTTAACTAACTTTTTAAAGGTGCTACTTTTAGCGCTTCTCCAAATTTACACGCGTGTATTTCACATGTGGAAAACTATCGCTTGGCACAGTGTTTGGTTTGGAGATTCTCGCCCATATCAACTTTCTTTTCTCTCTTAAGTTTTCGCGCATTTAGAGATGCGCCACACTCGCGTTTTAGGTGCCGGGATACCAACCAATGCTTACCTAACTTTTTAAAGATGCTACTTTTAGCCCTCCCGCAAGTCTACAGACGTGTGTTTCACTTGTGGAAGTCTGTCGATTTGGACAGTGCTTGGGTGAGAGATTCTCGCCACTATCAACTTTCTTTTCTCTCGTAAGTTCTCGCGCGTTTAGAGATGCGTCACACTCGCGTTTTAGGTGCGGAAATCCCAACCAATGCTTACCTAACTTTTTAAAGATGCCTCTTCTAGCCCTCCCCCAAATCTACCTACGTGTATTTTACTTGTGGAAGTCTGTCGCTTTCGACAATGCTTGGGTTAAAAATTCCCGCCCATTGCACTTTTTTGCACTGGCGTGTTTTCGCGCGTTTAGCGATGCGGCACACTCGCGTTTTTTGTGTGGGGATCCCAAACTATGCCTACAAGGCTCTTGAAAAATGCTAGTTTTGGTCCTCCCCCAAATCTACACAAGTGTATTTCACTTGTGGAAGTCTATCGATTTAGACAGTGCTTGGGTTAGATATTCTTTCCCATGTCAATTTTCTTTTCTCCCGCGTGTTCTAGCATATTTAGAGATGCACCACACTCGCGTTCTAGATGCGGGGTTCCATCCATTGCTTACCTAACTCTTTAAAGATGCTACTTTTAGCCCTTCCCCAAATCCACACACGGTTATTTCACTTGTAAAAGTCTGTCAATTTGGACAATGCTTGGGTTAAAAATTCTCGCCCAAATTAACTTTCATTTCTCCCGTCAGTTCTCGCCAGTTTAGAGATGCGCCACACTCGCGTTTTAGGTGCGGAGATCCCAACCAATGCTTACCTAACTTTTTAAAGGTGCCACTTTTAGCCCTAACCCAAATCTACACACCTCTATTTCACTTGTGGAAGTCTGTCACTCTGGATAATGCTGGGGTTAAAGATTTTCGCCTATTTATATCTTTTTTTCACTCGCGTGTTTTCGCGCGTATAGCGATGTGGAAGACTTGCGTTTTGTGTGTGTGTGTGTGTGTGTGGATCCCAAACTGTGGTTACGGGGCTCTTTAAAAAATGCTAGTTTTAACCTCCCCCAAATCTACACGAGTGTATTTCACTTGTGGAAGTCTGTCGATTTGGAGAGCGCTTAGGTTGGATATTCTCGCCCATATTAACTTTCTTTTCTGCCTTAAGTTCTCGCGTGTTTAGAGACGCGCCACAATCGCGTTTTAGGTGTGGGGATCCCAAGCAATGCTTACCTAACTTTCTAAAGGTGCTACTTTTAGCCTTCCTCCAGATCTACACACGTGTATTTCACTTGTGGAAGTTTATCGATTTGGACAGTGTTTAGGTGAGAGATTCTCGCCACTATTAACTTTCTTTTCTCTCGTAAATTCTCGCGTGTTTAGTGATGCGCCACACTCGCGTTTTAGGTGCGGAAATCGAAACCAATGCTTACCTAACCTTTTAAAGATGCCACTTTTACACCTCCCCTAAATCTACACACGTGTATTTCACTTGTGGAAGTCTATTGATTTGGACAGTGCTTGGTTAAGAGATTCTCGCCTATATCAACTTTCTTTTCGCTAGTAACTTCTCGCGCGTTTAGAGATGCGCCATACTCGCGGTTTTGGTATCGGGATCTTCAACTAGATTTGGCCCTTTCTCAAATCTACACACGTGCATTTCACTTGTGGAAGTCTGTGGCTTTGGACAATGCCTGGGTTAAAGATTCTCGCCCATTTATTATTTTTTTTACTTGCGTGTTTTCTCGAATTAGTTTAGGGTCCCTGGGACTCGGAAATACCGCCCAAGTTCCTGGATATCGACCTAAAGTTTGTGAAAATCACGCTTCGCGTAGCCCGGTCCCGGCGACTTTCTAGTCACTAAGTGGCTATATTTCGGCCAGACTGCTCATAACCAAGCGTTCAAAGATTTTTCCTCTGTCCATTTCACTAAAAATCAAAGTCTTCTCGATTTAGTTTAGAGTCTCTGAAACTCAAAAAAAGTCGCTCAAGTTTCTGGATATCGGCCTAAAGTTGGTCAAAATCGCGCTGCGCGTAGCCTAATCTCAGCGAGTTTCTAGTCACTAAGTGAGTTAAGGAGGGGATATATTACGGCCAGACTGCCCATAACCAAGCGTTCAAAGATTTTTATGCTGTCTCTTTTACTGAAACCCAAAGTCTTTTCGAATTAATTTATACTCCCTGGGACTCGGAAATATCGCCCAAGTTGCTGGAAATCGACTCAAAGTAGGTAAAAATCATGCTTCGCGTAGCCCGGTCTCGGCGACTTTCTAGTCACAAAGAGGCTATATTTCGGCCAGACTTCTCATAACCAAGCGTTCAAAAAATTTTTCCTTATCCATTTCACTAAAACTCAGTCTTCGCGAATTAGTTTAGAGTCCCTGGGACACGGAAAAATCGCCCAAGTTCCTGGAAACCGACCCAGAGTTTAAGCACTGTCCAATCGATAGACTTCCACAAGTGAAATACAGGTGCGTAGATTTAGGGCAGGGCTAAAAGTAGCATTTTTAAAAGGTTAGGTAAGCATTGGTTGGGATCCCCGCACCTAAAACGCGAGTGTGGCGCATCTCTAAACGCGCGAAAACTTACCAGAGAAAAGAAAGTTTATATGGGCGGGAATCTTAAACCCAAGCACTCTGCAAATCGATAGTTTTCCACAAGTGAAAAACACGTGTGTAGATTTGGGGCAGGACTAAATGTAGCATCTTTAAAAAGTTAGGTAAGCATTGGTTGGAATTCCTACACCTAAAACGGGAGTGTGGCGCATCTCTAAACGCGCGAGAACTTACGAGACAAAAGAAAGTTGGTGTGGGCGAGAATTTTTCACCCACGAACTGTCCAAATCGAAAGACTACAACAAGTTAAAGACGCAAGTGAAGATTTAGGGGAAGGCTAAAAGTAGCATCTTCAAAAAGTTAGGTAAGGATTGGTTGGGATCCCTGCATCTAAAACGCGAGCGTGGCGTATCTCTAAACGCAGAAGCACTTACAAGAGAAAAAAAGTTAATAGTTGCGAGAATCTCCCAATCAAGTACTGTCCAAATCGATAGACTTCAACAAGTAAAATACACGTGTGTAGATTTGGAGCCAGGCTAAAAGTAGCATCTTTAAAAGTTACGTAAGCATTGGTTGGGATCGCCGCAGCTAAAACGCGAGTGTGGCGCATCTCTAAACGTGCGAGAACCTACGACTGAAAAGAAAGTTGATTTGGGCAAGAATGTCCAACCGAAGCACTGTCCAAATTGATAGACTTCCACAAGTGAAATACACGTGTGTAGATTTGGGGCTAGGCTAAAAGTAGCATCTTTAAACAGTTAGGTAAGCATTGGTTGGGTCCCTGCATCTAAAACTCGAGTGTGGCGCATCTCTAAACGCGCCAGAACTTACGACAGAAAGGAAAGTTGATATGGGCGTGCATCTCTCACCCAAGCACTGTCCAAATCGATAGACTTCGACAAGTGAAATAAACGTGTGTAGATTTGGGGGAAAGCTAAAAGCAGCACCTTCAAAAAGTTAGGTAAGCATTGGTTGGGATCCCCGCACCTAAAACGCGAGTGTGGCGCATCTCTAAACGTGCGAGAACCTACGATTGAAAAGAAAGTTGATTTGGGCAAGACTTTCCAACCCAAGCACTGTCCAAACCGATAGACTTCCACAAGTAAAATAAACGTGTGTAGATTTGGAGGAGGACTAAAAGCAGCATCCTTAAAAAGTTAACCATTGGTTGGGATCCCCGCACCTAAAGCGCGGGTGTGGCGCATCTCTAAACACGCGAGAACTTACGATTGAAAAGAAAGTTTATATGGGCGGGAATCTCCAACCCAAACATTCTGCAAATCGATAGTTTTCCACAAGTGAAAAACCCGTGTGTAGATTTGGGGCAGGGCTAAAAGTAGCATCTTTAAAAAGTTAGGTAAGCATTGGTTGGGATTCCCGCACCTAAAATACGAGTGGGACACATCTCTAAACGCGCGAGAACTTACGAGAGAAAAGAAAGTTGATATGGGCGAGAGTCTCTCACCTAAGCACTGTCCCAATCGAAAGACTTCAATAAGTGAAATACACGTGTGTAGGTTTCGGAAAGGGCTACAAGCAGCATCTTTAAAACGTTAGGTAAGCATTGGTTGGGGTCCCTGCACCTAAAACACGAGTGTGGCGCATCTCTAAACGCGCGAAAACTTAAAAGACAATAGGAAGTTGATATGGGCGAGAATCTCTCACCCAAGCACTGTCCAAATCGATAAACTTCCACAAGTAAAATATTCGTGTGTAGATTTGGGCTAGGCTAAAAGTAGCATCTTTAAACAGTTAGGTAAGCATTGGCTGGGATCCCTGCACCTAAAACGGGAGTGTGGCGCATCTCTAAACGCGCCAGAAATTACGACAGAAAGGAAAGTTGATATGGGCGTGAATCTCTCGCCCACGCACTGTCCAAATTAATAGACTTCGACAAGTTAAATACACGTGTATAGATTTGGGGCAGGACTAAAAGCAGCACCTTTAAAACGTTAGGTAAGCATTGGTTGGGATCCCCCACCTAAAACACGAGTGTGGCGCATCTCTAAGCGCGCGAGAACTTACGAGAGAAACTAAAGTTTATTGTGGCGAGAATCTCTCACCCAAGCAGGTCGAAATCGAATGACTTCCACAAGTGAAATACACGTGTGTAGATTTGGGGCAGGGCTAAGAATAGCGTCTTTTAAAGGTTATGTAAGCATTGGTTGGGTCCCTGCACCTAAAACGTGAGTGTGGCGCATCTCTAAACGCGCGAGAACTTACGAGAGAAAAGAAAGTTGATAGTGGCGAGAATCTCTCACTTAAGCACTGTCCAAATCGAAAGTTTTCCACAAGTGAAATACACGTGTGTAGATTTGGTGGAGGGCTAAAAGTAGAGTTTTTAAAAAGTTAGGTATGCATTGGTTGGGATGCCGGCACCTAAAACGCGAGTGTGGCGCATCTCTAAACGTGCGAGAACTTACCAGAGAAAAAAAAAGGTTGACATGGGCGAGAATCTCTTACCTTATGAGGGAAGGCAAATGAGTTCTACTGTAGGTATCTCTTCCTGGTGTTTTTTGGTTTTTTGTCTTTTAATTCTATGAGAACAGGGCTGTATTCCTCTAAGGCTGCGGGTGTAATTCGTAAAAACACTGAATTCTTATAAATCGTTTGGAAATTCTTCGATCCAGTTAAATTTATGTTGCTGGCACATGCTTGGACACTTTAGATGAAGACCGTGATGTAAGATACCTTAAACTGTTCAGTACTGTTCATGATGCACTGCTACGTTAGTGTGCTTTATAAATATTTAACTGCTCTGGTCGAGTTTTTAATTTCAATTTGATTAAACGTTTTTTATATGCCTTCCTGTTAATAATGATGCAAAGTTGTCAATTTTAGTAATTTCAATTTGAAGACAAGGTCCTGTTAGTACCTTCCTGTTACTTGATGAAAATTTTGCGGGGTTTGTTTTACCAAGGCGCTTCATGACGCCTCCTGGAATAAGTTATACCTTCCCTAGTTGAATCGTCATCAGTTTATCGTACGTTATTTAGGTTATTGACTGGAAAAATAATTATAGTTTTGAACCTTAGTTCCTCTATTTTCAGGGGATGGGGGGTGGGCTCACTTCTTTCGGAGGTCGTTACTTACGGACTTTTACGATTCGTTGCGTGTACGAGCCATTGGCCAAGCGATTGGTAGCCGTGCATGGTCTACAGTACTAAGGCATTGACAATCTATCTTAGCTCCATGTACTAAGTTTCTCCTCGCGCTTTGTTTTTTTGCCCTCGGCTGTGTAATTGTGCGATATTTTCTACACAATATGAACTTCAATTGCCGAGCATGATAATACTGCACGTGACTCCCACTGCCAACGACATACTCAGACAAGTATTCCAGATCATCTGGGTTTTTATTCCTTAAGATCTGTGCTAGATTGATTAATCAAACGCTCCTTTACGCCCGGACAAGCATCTCGATGCAAGCTCAGAGTTTATTGTGATGGCTTTCATTGAGTAAACAAGACACATACGTCTGCTCGCCGCGCTCAACATCCATTCGTAGGCACTTTGTCATCTTTAAGTTCAGTTTGTAGATCTGAACTTCGTTCAGGGGGAGAAGCAGAGGAAGGTTCATGTTGTGTAATTCCTTCATTATTGGGGGAGTACTTGATTTATCGGCATTCCCCGGTTTTGTCCGCTCACGTTTTTTTCCTGCCCAAGTATTTCTTCATGTGTGTTTAGACGTGATCCGATATATAATGACATTGTTTTGTTCCAGATTATTGGCGTCGGTGGAGTCCGCCATCATTTGAAAGCATCGGTAATGACTCGAACGCACTATTTACTTTTAAAGCGCTACTAATATCGTCACTTCATTATAAAGCTTGTCTCATATTCCAACGGCTTTTTCTGGTTTATTTCTTATTTAATATCATCGACATGTCACTGAAACAGGTTATGACGCCTTCCCTGGGCGCAAGACGAAGAACCCTACTTAGAGAGTTGGAAAGGAATGCTAGGAAAATTTCCTGCCATTTCTCTGCGGTACTTATAGTAGAAGCCCCTACGTCCCGTCATGAATGCTTAGTAACTGGCAAACGTTAGGCCCGTTAAGGGCCCGGCAAGGCATGAATAAAATATTAACGTTATCTAAGTGTCAAATGTATTTAGCACTGTTGTGCTAATTGAGGACAATGTAAATAAACAAACAATTAATGCAAATAGAACACAAATTATTAAGAATCCCGCTGGGAGGCTGACCAGTTGGTTATTTACGCGATGCGGTCGAGGAGTTGAACTCGGGAATAAGGAGAACAAATCTAGATAGCGGTAGGGTGGAGGATTTGAACCAGGGACCTCCAGATTTCAAATTCAGCGCCCTAAACCACTCGGCCACATACGCCGCCTCCCTTAACTCTCCTAACAGGAAGCAACATCCTAAACATTACAAAACAGAGGAAGGAATTAAACCTGCCAGTGGAGTAGCCAGCACCACAGAATTGATAACTTAACAGGACATGTATCCAGTAAGCTTGTGGCTCAGTATTCGGGGGTAAAGTTGGAAAGAAGTAGACTCTTCGAGTGTGGGCTGAGAAACGGTGGCGCAATCTTCTGATTGCAATTTACTGCGATATATACCCTTCATACACATTACCTAGGTCATTCCACTACCTAGAACGAATATTGCGCTTTCTCCAGATGAAGTCACACGTCCAGTATCAAATCCCCTGTGTTCGCGGCCCCTGTGAGCTGCGAAAAAGAACATGGGTATTGAGTTGTTTTGTTCCTTTGATATTCTTTTTCTCACAATCATATCTTCAACAGCAGCAAAATTGAACCTTTTCTCTAGGAATGCTCCAAAACACTGACTAGCTAGGTCGTTTCGATTTATCACTTGTACAGGTATACAACTACAGGAGAGCCAGCGGAAGTGGGTTTCGCTCAAAGGATTCCTGTGATTTTGCTGTGAAACCAGAGGACGGTCGAGATGTCAATGGGTTTTCTTGTATCGTAAAGTTTCAACAGGAAGACGGCGAAGAAGATCACGAATATTCCATCTACGTGAATCCAGGCTTCACGCCTTTGAGGGTAGAGAAAAGTGCTCGTTACTAAATTTATCGATTAGCCTGTGCTAGTTGTGATTATTGAGTCAGGGGTCATGAAGACAGAAAGTCGAGCTCCTTTGTCCATAAAATGTTTAGATTCCTTATCTTGAATTTGAGGTTTTGGTTTGGTGGTTAGCTACGAGATCGTCTCAATAAAAGTTCAGACCATCCACAACAGCTACAGGCTATTTTGATGAGAGGCAGGGAATGCGCCCCCTGCTAAATTTAATGATGTAATGATAATGAAAGTCAGTGAGTCTCGAGTGACTCAGTTGAACCACTTGAAAGAGGAGTTTGATTCCTGTCAGGGACTCACCTTCACCTTTCACATTTCATTATATTACCGCGCAAAATCTTTATTCAGTTATCACTACTCATGATGGCTTCGACATTGCTGATCCTAGCAGTATGCAAGACGTCTGTCACATATGAACTCAGTTAAATGACCTTGCTCTCCATGAGCTCTCGTAGCTGAGGGGACAGAGCGCCCTCCCGGTGTTTGGGAGTCATGATCATAGGTTCGATTCTTGTCGGGGACTCAGATTTTTCCCTTGTCCCACGCTCGTGTCATGTTGATCAATTCGCCTTTCACATTCCATTACCGAACTTACAATCAGCATCTTTATTCACTTATCACTAAAGTTACGAAGTTTGGCAAATTTTACTCCAGAGTGAGTTGTAGAGTGAATGTGGGTGTGGGCTCCCTTACCACGCTTCGCTCAGTAGTAAATTATATTACAGATGGTAGATCAAACTGGTTTCATGTAAGATTGATTCCAACTTCTCATAGTTGATTTGGTATTATTTGATTGTATAGCGGCAGAGCATCCGGCAAAGTAATGCAGAAGGCAGCCGAAGTGACACTACCCCTAGTGGCGCTTGTGCGATTGCTGAAAGATCGAGAGCGCCAGAAGAAGAAGATGTCAGTCACGAAGGAAGGATTCCAGGTTTTTTTTTTTTTATATATAAATTTTGATTTAATAAAAATGAGAATGGAGTTTTCAACTAGCACCTACAGGGACTCAGAAATCTCGGAGATCGTTTTACCTTATAACTATTTCCTGAACCATCTGGCAAGAGATGGAAAAAAACAAAAAAACAAAACAAAACAAAAACAAAAACAAAGAGACAAGAGCGACAACAAAAAAAATTACCCCCTCCAGTCCCAAATTAGATATATGGAAAAATAAAGAAATGTTCCTTTGCATTTACTGAACGCGGAAATCTGGCTATTAAGAGAGATAAATTAAACGAGCTTTGACTAAATGTCTTTTCCTAAAAAAACAAACAGAAACAAAGGAAAATACGGGCAAAACCTGAAAACTGGGATAAGCGGATAAGATAAGGCGCGATGCGAGACAACGCGACGCGATGAGACAAGATGAGACGAGTTAGGATTCCTTTCTCGTCAGTTCACCGAGGAAAACCAGGCAAATATATACCTATAGTAGTCTAGATTGGAACATTTTGATGGAATATATTGCATATCGGTCTCTAGGCCGTTGTTGATTTGGTTGTTTCTGCTCTTCGTTTGTTTTTCTCGAGATTATCCCTAAGATTTTCGACATCATTCACAGTGGACTGTTGGCCAGGTCACACCCCGGGGTCACACCACCGAGAGGCAATTCGATCTGATACACAGTGGCTTCCGCTGGCTGATCCAATATGTAGGTCGCAAATCATCCTAACCATTAACTGACTTTTTTTCAGATTCTTCACAAGGCGAAGGATCCGGAGACTGTGGCCACTTTGACGAAATGGTGACCGAGAGACTTTGCTTTTTCATAAGCCCCTATGTTGGAGGTAACTGGAAACGCGTTCTGCGAAACCTGTCAATGGATGAGATGGCCATTAGAAATTTGGACGAGGATTTCAGGAACTGTAAAGTTGCTGAAAAGTGCTACGAGGGGCTTTTAGCATGGAAGGAAAGTCTTGGTCACCAGCGAGCAACGATTACAAAACTGTGTGACGCCCTGCATCTCGTGGGTTGCCCAGAAGCACTGAAATGTGTCGAGGAGAGACAATATATCACATAACATTGACCAGCTGATAAATTTGAATAGACTTAAAAATGCATGCTAGCTGAGTGAAATGTGTTCGATTCTCTTTGTGGTAGCCGACTCGGTGGATCATCCTTACCACCCTGTTTCCATTTCAAGTGGCGAGAGATTTTGCTTTGCATCCACACCCAGTGGTGAATGCGCTGCTGCGAGATTTTCCCGCGTAACTTGCTAACACAGCAAATTAAAGAAATGCTTCTCCTAGAAAAAAGAAACAATTATAAATTTGCTAGGAACTAGAAAGCTATACTAGAAATTCCGGAAGAAGTTGTATCAAATCTGAAATAGGCTCAACCTGTTCGTCCGTTTCACTAGGTGTACAGGAATACAACGATCATAATATGAGGTTTTATCGTGCAGCCGCGGCATGCAAATCAGCCTAGCCTTTGAATTTTCTAGGAAGACAAGGCTCTGCTAAACTTGGGGTTACTCCCGGAGAGTGTTCAGCAAGTAGTAATGGAATGCAAATGCCTCTCCATTACATGCATGTAGCTGAAAAGATACCTGAACTGAAAATGCAGCGTGAGAAAAGATTTTGATTTTGTACAATTTCTTTCCCAGGAAACTTTGCTATTAGCTGAAAGGAGGTTAAAAACATCCATTTCGCGTTCGATCCTTGTCAACTGGCCTAACATAAAACTATTAATGTTTTAGTAAACCTTCAAGGCTAGAGTTATGTTTAGTTGTTAAACCTTAGGCCTATAGTATAAAAAGCTCTTATGTCTGTAAAGAATTGATTAGATAGTAACACTTACATTATGTAAAATGGATCCCAAGGCATGCCGTTAAAAATTGTGTTCTTTGAATTAGCTCCGCAGAAATTTTCAGGTTGTCTTTGACATTCTGTTTTACTTAGCATGAACACTTTCTTCAAATCAGGAATCAACAATGGGAAATTAAGAATATTTAAAATAACTTGTTATAAATTTTATTATTATAGAAAACGCACAGCTATTAATGATATTGAAGCTGGTTTCGTCATTGGCTCCGGGCAACAACAAGTTGCCTAGGGAAGCCAAGAAACACCCCTTGTTTACTTTTTCTCTTCTTT
>Ga0126338_10000331_pt1 | contig 24169 bp, 11 predicted proteins | sample OrbCmetagenome_2_FD_92529 | JGI IMG/M metagenome (GOLD analysis project Ga0126338, IMG submission 92529) | Coral microbial communities from Petempiche,Puerto Morelos, Mexico - Orbicella C C metagenome | ecosystem: Host-associated > Invertebrates > Cnidaria > Coral | place: Petempiche,Puerto... | reverse complement strand
CTTTTAGAGATTCCCTCTTTTAGAGATTCCCCCTTTTAGAGATTCCCCCTTTTAGAGATTCCCCCTTTTAGAGATTCCCCCTTTAGAGATTCCCTCTTTTAGAGATTCCCTCTTTTAGAGACTCCCCCTTTTAGAGATTCCACCTTTTAGAGATTCCCCTTTTTAGAGATTCCCCCTTTTAGAGATTCCCCGTTCCCCGTTCTCCGTTCCCCGTTCCTCGATTTCCCGTTCCCCGTTTTAGAGATAGCCAATTCTGAACCTGTTGGCCGACAGGAGAGCTGATGATGGATAAGATCTGTCGCTGTTCTGCTTCGTCGCCTTCCTCCCAGTCTGCCAATGAACGCTCGCTTGTGTGGCCTGTTACACCGATGATAGCACTTCTTGACTGATTCGAGGCCTTCAGCTTCTTAACAAGCTTTTTTCTTACCGAATGGTTGGTTAACTTTCTTCCCTCTACATCCAATTCCGCTTCCAAGGCCATATTCTTCATGGAGTCGACCTTAATGACACCCATCCTCTCTTTCCTGTACCACACTTCGGATTTCGGTTTTTCAATAATGGCGAGATAAAACGGGCCACTGTTTCGCATTTCTTCAGGTGAGTTGACAAGATATGTTTTGAAGAACTGGACTGGACAACGGGCACCACTAGTGGCAAACATCTTTGGCTGGATGGCTCTTCGTTTCTTTCTTAGACCGCCTTGCCGGGTCTTTGTTGGGTTTTCTTCGAGTGTTACGTACTCTGTCCCTTGGTCGTCCTTGTTCAAGCTGAAATCTTCGACAAACATTTCATGGTGCTCTTGGCAACCTCGAAAACCAAAATGAAGGGTGAGCAGATACCACAGAGTATAAAGGAGTGACTTTGGGTTTTGTTCGCCAGGTACACGATATTTCCATAGCTAGCTCTTCATCTTGGACGGTAAATAAGTGCTTTAGTTGCATTAGGTCGTTTTCCGTGGCCTTTTCGCGAAGGGCTCTTGCTTTTCCCTCCAGGACCTGTCTGCACTTGACGAATTTTCGTTCCTTTCCTATGGATATTTTGTTGGCATTTTGTTTGAGGTGCCTGTCGAGGGCAGCTAACATAACCCTTTGGCTGTCCGGCTCATAGTCGGAGCCATCGCTTTTGCGAATTTCGGCAAAGAATCGCGAGAGACATTCATCCAGTTCTTTAGCTTCGTATTTGACAATGTCATCGTTAAGATAAGACCCTTGCTTTCTGCCCACGACTTCCTAACATTCATCCACGTCTTAGTAGTTTTGACTGTATTTCTGTTTACTACTTTTTCGGCGAGCTTTTCTATTTCCTCACAGGAAATTTCCGGGAACCTTGCCGCCATTTTTTTGAAAACAAAAGCAAAAACGTAATCTCTGTTTAGTGTTGACATGGTAACCTTGTTGTACCATCCATTTTTGTTGTTATACCACTATTACGCGGAAATAGTGATACTATCAACCAATCAAAACGCCGAAATTTCTCGGCTTATATTATAATTATTATTAGTTATTGTTATTAAACGCTGATGTGGATTTGCATGTCGATTTTGTATTTTTCAGTTTGGATGTGTTTGTTCGCGAGCTTAAATTCACCGGACAAAGCAAAGCACTTGTGTCGGACATAACTGCTCCGTTTACAATCTGTATTAAACACTGGCTCCGAGTCACACCTACTTTTGCTAATTTGCAAAACAAAGATGGACGATCCCAAAACGGCCCTAGTTTCCAGTACAACTCGGTTTGAGCTGTAGCATTCGAATGTAAAATCATAACGAGTTGGTAATTTTCCTGTAAAGACCCCACGTTCAGTTAATAAGTAGTTAGTATTTTTGATACATTTTGAAGACCGGAGAATACATACAAGTATGCTTTGTGCGTCAGTGCTTCTCAAACTCATTAATAATTCATCAAGTTTAGACAAAGGAAGTCATCACCGTGACGGTGTTTGGAAATCTGATCTTAATTAGCATAGATTTTTACGATTTTATTTCTCCGTTTTCTCCTTAGCTTTAGTTTCGCTTGAGAAAATATACCAAAAACTCAAGACATGTTTGACCACATTTCTAAACACCTCGAAGTTCGTTCCGCTGCACGTCGTATTTTCAACTCTCTTCTCGGTGTTTGGAAATGTGGTCAAACACGGTCTTTCGTGTTTTATATATTACATCAAAATAGCGGCTGGCGGGATTCGCTCATCGCAGACGAAGCCGATATCTCCAGTCCGTGTTTTTGTGTGCAAACTTGGTGCTACCTTTGTGTACAGCATCAAAAATTAAAAACGTTTTCTTGCCTGTGTTTGAATTACGTGTGAACATTGCATTCGTGAATTGACTTACATATCGCACTTAGTAGCTTTTTGCCCCAATTGAGTTATATTTCACGACATACAAAAGGGCTAGGAGTTGAAACTGCATGCTGTAAATAAGTTCACGCGGTAATGCGAAGTACAACATCTGAACCACTTTATCTGTTGCCGGCTGCAGTTAAATAGATTAATGCAGTTTGTATCATTCTCTCCCTTTCTGCCCACTTTTAGGACTTTTCTTGTAATTTCGGCAGGACGCCTTTGGATTACGTTTGGTTGTTCTTTACCATGTTTACAGGAGTATAGTACCTCTCACAACTGGTCGAAATGCTCTTGTATCTCCTATTGAATTACTTCGGGTGAAATCAAGATTGTCGCCTGATGAACCATTTCAGCCGGTAGATTAATTTGGGTCTCCGGCTTAAATTCAAATTCGATTCGGCTCATGCGACGAGCGGCGTCTGAATCAGGCCTCAACTGATTTTAAAGAAAAGACAAAATGGTTTATGCTTGACACGTTATATTAGTGCAAACCTTTGTTTGCGAAGAGAGAAAAGCAACTAACAGACAAACGTGATTCGTGAATTTATGTGAAAAAAGCACCGTTAAAGGCAGCTAAAAGTATATTTGTTGCGTACATCTTTTCAAAATTCGTACGCGAAATGGGATCAAAACACCCATCGCTTTGCCACCTTCCATACATTAACTGCACCAGCCAGCTGTGATTTTCGCACACGTGAACAAACCATGCAACACCAACGCAAACTAACATAATAACACCCTGCATAAATGTTTTGCCTTCCAGTAATTTTAACGATGCGACCTATTTGCGTTGAGAAAATCAAAAAGCAAAAGTAAGCTAGAGAAATTTCGTATCTGATTTACAAATACACTAATGAATCTTTCTTTCTTACATTTTTAATGGGTTTTAACAATAAATTTCCTTTACTTCACTGGAGATAATTTCGTAATACACCTGTCACAATTACAAATAAGAACAGCTGGTAAACTACTGACTTGACCAAAAGATCGATAGATATGATTTTCATTCAAAGCGTTCTTGACTTTCCCTGAGCCATAACAGCTATACAAGATGATTCGGCAAAGTCTGATTTTAACAATTTTTCTCATCACATTTGCGACTCGCGCTGCAATACTAGGTAAGAGAATCAGATTGTACCTTTTAGCTTTATTGGACTAACAATAGGAGTTTACCATGATCAGTAAGAAAACCTAAGACAACACACTCATGTGCCAGACCTATATTCAGATTAAGTTGAAGCCTGTGAAAAAAAAAACTTTAATTTAGACCACGCCAAAAAAGTACCCTAGCCCAAGGTAAAGTTTAATAGGCCACTTCCAACTTGCCTTTGGTCTCTGTGTTAAAACGAGTCTTCGTGCAAAACCATTCATATAAGTGAAAATGGGTTCCACCTACATGTTTATTTTCATGCAAATCAAACCAGTTTCATATGAAAGGTTTTGCACGAAGACTCGTTTTGAAACAGAGGCACAAGATAACTCGGAAATGGCGTATTAAGGGTAGAGTTTTTTTCGTACGTATCCAATTCATGTGCTCAATACTTACTGTGCACTCTATTACTATGCCAAATTTCTTGGTTTAGACCAGGAGCCACCTGTGTTCACGTACTGTCCAAGTGACATAGCAATAGATGATGTTACAACACCTGAACACAGCGTTGAATGGCAGGAGCCTACAATCACGGACAATTCAGGCGTGTCGCCATCAGTAAGTTCCAACAGGCAGTCTGGAGCCCTTTTCGCTGTTCCTGGCTCGTATGAAGTGCTATATGTGGCCATAGATGCGTCTGGAAACGAAGCAACCTACAGCTTTCGAATAACCTTGAAACGTAAGTACGGAGCTAGCTCATTCCAAGCGCCGCGCTGATATGCTCATATGTTAAGTCTTCATCAACACTTGTCATGAGAAGTGTTGCATAATCAAACTTTCGTAATGATGTTGTTACAAATTGCTAACATGGTTTCTTCTTTTTATTTCCAGGCAAAATTTGCCCACTGTACGCACCCCCTAAGAACGGAGCATTAGCTTGTTACAAGACGGATGGCGTGGCTTATATCTGTGCTGCGATGTGCAAGAATGGGTCCGACTTTGTATTCAATCCTCCTATGCTGTATTTTTGTTCATCCGGACAATGGCAATTCTATGCCTTGCCTCCGCCATTCCCGTACTCGAAACAGCTTCCATGGCCTGACTGCTCAAGTAAGCAAATATTATTACTACTCATCACCGTTAGTAAAGGTATACTGAAAAAAAAAAATGACATTCACTGTAAAATCGTTGGATTGAAACGGCTAAATTACCAAGCGTTAGATACTATTGTTCTACCGGACGATGGAGATTTTTTTTTTCCGCTTAAAGCTTCATTCACGTTTTCCTCAATTTAATAAAACATTCAATCATATTATATTTGGCTTGACTTGGCCGGAGTGAAACACAACTAATTATGTTTTGGCTTTTTCAGACACCGCAAACCAGTCTTACATTAAAGAGTATGGATATCCCTACTTTTTCTTTGATGGTGATGCAAATGATCCTGACGTCCAAGCCGTCATAAAGACGAATTACATTTCCTTGTTGACCTCTCCTCTGGTCCCTCCATTCTTCTGTCTGCCGGAGGAACAATGCAAAGCGGATAACGTAGAAGCCTTTGCTGGCTCCTCAGGTATTGCAATATCAGCAGCCCGATTTGAGCATCAATTGGACGGTGTATTCGTCATGCTTGTAATTGGAAAGTACGCGTCATTTTTCGCGCGCTGTTGCGGTGCACTATGATGAGTAAACTGCTACGTTTTTCAGCATTCATAACGACGTTTAATCTATGGTTTGTTCGTTTCTCGAATTTTGTCATAGTTTTGATTAATTGGTAATAGGACATCGCGTCGTCCAATTCAGTCTGTAATCGTCCTCGTGATTAACAAATCGGACTCCCGCTTCGCGGTCGTCTGATTTTGTTAATCACTCGCATGATTACAGCCCGAATTGGACTTCACTCAATCCTATTACCATTATTTATTATTAGTAATTGTAATTGGACCTAGTGGAGTACAATTCAGAGAGTAATCGTCCAAGTAACTTCTTTTGAGCGAAAACGTCTGTAGCGCTTTTTATAAGTTTTTGTAGGAAACATAGCGAAGAAAGCCATTAAAGCGCGCGTAGTTGACGTTTCCCTAATTCGCAATTTTTTAAGTCTTCCATCGTTAAGTCTTCTTGGGAGCTGAATTAACTGGCAATATTTTAAAAGTCTCTTACAAAAGTTAGCAGAATTGGGCAAATGTTGCTAGAAAAGATGTAGACGACCGCCAGTTGGGACTGCAAGAGGAGACTAGCTTGAGGCACTCAAATCCATAAGCCTCCATTAATAATTAAAGGCGTCGTATCCAAACTTGCTTTTACTAAGGTCAGAACTGAGATACTGTAGTATATCAAACTTTTGCTCAGTTCCCGCTCTCAAAAACAACATATCATAACTCAATTCTAAGGCGTTTTGTCTTCTTTTTTTGCTTTGTTGCAGTTTGAAGTATCAGCTCAGAAGCACGTTGAAGCACAACTCGTGAAACTGGACGTTGCAAGAATCTACTGCATCGATTCTAGAATATAATTTGATGTACTTGCGACAGAAATAAATGTCCTTTGCTCTGAGAGGTCTCCTTTGAATTTGTTTGTTACCGTGTTAGTCGTCACACACAACCATTCCATGCAAAGACTCTCATTAGATAATTTAATAAATTTATGAAAAGTAAAGTGTTTGGGAATCTTTGAAAAGTCGCCAGAAACCTTCTGCACTAGTCTGATCCAGCATCTCGAAACATGGCGCTTCCTCGCTTTGCATTGCAAGTTTAACTTTGTTAAAACCCCTGGTAATTGGAATAAATTGGAGAGTATCTTAGAGTTGTTGTGGCCCAATATTATTATGATGACAGTTGTGACTGATGGAGTACTATCGAAGACGAATTCAAGTCATTTGAGTGTTGAAAGGTTATGCAGATAAGATTGGCAATTATTTCAGTAGTCATCATTACGTGTAATTACTACGTTCGTTTAGAAGTGAAATCAACATTTATAACATAAGGCGGGCGCTAGTCCTATCTAATTCCTATAGGCCCTTTGCACGATCCGGTCACATGGTACGGAATAAATTATGCTGGGACGTAAGCTACACAGTGGGACTTCCAAAACAAAGGAACTCGCACCAGTCCAGCCCGACTTTCCTTTGTTTTGAAAGTCCCACTGTGTAACTTGCGTCCCAACATAATTTATTCCGTACCATGTGACCGGATCCTGCAAAGAGTCTATTGAGGCATCATGAACGAAATCTCTATGTACCTCACGGCCGTGCGTATATAAGGTGACCTGTGCAGTTTCAATTTAGCTGCAAAATTTCCCTCGACTTTAGTGCAAGTTCCTTTTGTTTAAGTTTTGGCAATGTGAAGATTATTCTGAACAATCCAAACTCTACTTCGAGCTTTTAACTTTTGTTAAGCGAAGATGTTTACTTAAACGTGAGCATTTTGACTTTGTTTGAACAAAGGGGACTTTTGTCTGCGCATGCCCGAAAAAGTATGAAAGTTTTCTTGTTTTCACCTGGTTTTCGCACTTTTGCTTGAACACGCGGTTTTCGGTGCTGCCGAATTTGACAACCGAACTTTCGAAGGAGAATCATTCTTTAATAGGTCCTCAGTAAGTCATGTAAGGCATGTTAGCGTGAAAAGCAATTCCAAGTGAAGAGAAAATTGCCCGTTTCATTTCACTTGTGGTAATTTTAGTGTCGATAAACCGCTTTTCGTGCACACATGTCACCGACAAAGATGGCGATTTCCTTGGGACAAAGATGAAGCAAAGCAAGGGTTGATTCATTTTTGCAGTGCTCTGAAGAGTACCACAGGTCTTATTCGACGCCAACCAAAAGGAACATGGCTACTGTGGTAAGTAAAACGTATTACTGGTTCCTTGAGCTTATATTTTAGATTTTTCTCCGTCTCATCTTGCAGAGATGAGGCAACCATGTTTGTTCTCATTTTCGATTTCAAAGTGTGATTAAACAAGAAAATCTCACCAATTCTTTTTTCGTCAATCCTTCACTAAATTCGAGTCCAGCATTGTTACGAGGTTATTTTTTCATATTCTGGGTACCTTTGTGTATTTGAGTTAAACCATTTCATTTTCAAGTGAAGTGAATGTTGTGATCGATAAATGAAATTTCTTTTTACTTCAAAATTAAAATTTGTTTTCAAACCTCTGAGACTTTTGTACTTCTTTGTGATATGTGAATTCCCATTAATGGGTGACTGTTTAATGTGTGCACTATGCCCTGGCAAAATTTGGTACCCCGTTTCCGGTGTTCTTCTGTTTACTATTAGTCGGATGAATGATTTGAGGTCGGAATTCGATTCTAGAAATTCAGTTTATAACGCTTCGCGTTTTACAACTCTTAAAATGAGCGACATTGTTTTATACTGTTGAAGAAAAGCATTCATTTGATTTAAGTTGAGCGAAAGTTTACTCCAGTCAACCCTTGTTGTTATAAACCTTATCAAACAAAATATCCCCACATTTGATTTCACGAAACTCGCTGGCAACGCTGTTTTATCGTCCGTCTTGCCTGAGCTGGCGTTTTTGTGAATATGCGAAAAACTAATTTGTGATATGGGAATCGGCTTTAACTAGTGAAACTACAGTTAGTCTGCTACAGTTTAACGTAAAGAAATGAGGATGTTTTCGGTGTTCCGGTTGCCCAAAATTCACCTCGAAGAGGAATCTTCCACGACCAAAATTTGCTTCTTTCGACCAAAGCGTGACATCAGTTAGTCGCGAACCATTTTCGAGTATCTTACATAAACTTACGACTTGAAGAAAGTTTACGGTATTCATAACTTTATATCTAGTTTAAAGGCTGTGACAGTGAGAAAAACGTCTTTTGCCATTGTTTTCTTGCAGATGCAGCGATGTTAGAGTATGTGCAGTGGCAGCAAAATTAAATTAATCATGACATATGTAAACTCATTTCACAAAGAAACTAAGGTAATAAAGATAAAGGTTTCCTCAACAGTTTCTCCTTAAGCATTGACTTCTCCAAAGTTATGTGGGAAACCAGAGGTGGTGCAGAAAATTGAATGAGTTTTGAAAATAAACATTTGTTAGTCAATTGTCATCACGCAGACAGAAGATTTTTCTACATGGCCATTCCTACTTTTGACATCAGGTCATTGATTGCATTGACAATTTTTGTTTCTTTTCATAGCTCTGAAAAGAGTGGTATGAGTGGTCCTGAAAAGAACCATTTCAATACTATATAATGTTTTCTCTGCAAAACAATATTGTGACTTTTATTTCTCATATGGCTCACTAATAATCCCAAAAAAAATGCTAAAAGCTCAAATGGATGGCAAGTACTTAGTTAAGTCTGCAACAGGCCAAGTGGTCCATGCTGCCTGAGCATACCCCAGTCTCCATAGCATGGATGAGTTGCCAGTCCATTGCAGGGTTACCCCTAGCATTAAAATTCAGCGCCACCCATTTATACACCTGGGCGGAGAGAAGCATTGCAAGAGTATTGGTAAACTGTCTTACCCAAGAACACAATGTAATGACTCCAGCCAAGGCCCAAACCTGAATAGTTCAATCAGGAGTCCAGCGCGCTGACCATCAGGCCACCATGGCTAGTCTACTTACAGTGAAAGCTGTCTTAAGCTCTCTTATTATTAATGGACACTCTTATAAGCAGACAGTTCTATTTACGACAGCCTTCACAAAACTCTGGTTGAACTCCCAAACAAGCTGTTTATTTACTCATCCTCGTAATTGGGCGTTCCCATAGGTTGCCCTGAGGCCCATTTCTTGAAGGATCTGAAATGTTTTCACACCCGGAAAGTGGTAGCAAAAATCTCAAACCTCATGATTACAGAGCTGTTTTATTCACATGTTCGAACAGAGGTCCTCTTCATACAAGAGGTTTCGGGCGTATCACCTCTCTGTTTTAAGATACAGATTAATTAAAAATGGCTTTGCAGGCCTGAAAAGTTTCTGGGGCTTTCAAGAAACAGGCCCCTGGGCATCTCGAGGGAGTAAGATTTAGTCTTTTCCTTTGTTTTACGCTCGTATCAGGAGACACCCGAAAGGAATTGGGCCTGACTATGATGGATACTTGAACATTTGTAAATTGTATCACTGCATTTTGTTGCAGTGAGACTGTTAATGTTGGCTGCAATTATGATTTGCTCTTAATTATTTCTAATAGTCAGTCCTAATACTGCAGTATACAGTACTGTATTCGGTTATCGCCATAATTGCAGCATTGCCCAAGGTAATAGAACAAAAAGATCATTAATATTGCAGTATTTCTTGTATTTACAATGTTTGTAGTTAGCTGGGCATCCCTTATCCATCCCTTAAACTCCTAGTGGCCCCTTATTAGAAATATTCTTGAAAGCAGACAGCTCCAGTTCGGCACACTTTTTTTGGGTCTTGGGGGTGTCCACTTTTGAGAGCTTCCACTAGCTGTAACACTTTTCTCAAACCAAGTAACACAAATGACATAAACATGATTACATCACTACAGTCTACTACATTTATTTGTACATAATTTACAATTTTTATGATTCAATTCATTGGAAAGACAAACCTCTTGAGAGGTGGGAACTGTTTTGATGTTTGTGGCGTGGTACCTTTTTTCACACAATGACTGTTTTATAAAGCTATCAACCTGGACTTGAACATTATTGTGTTACATCACACCCATTTATCATTCTTAAAAAAACAGGAAACAAAAAATACATATTTTTCAAAGAAACAACAGCACCTGCAAGCAATATTTTGTGATAACTGTTTTTCTGACGAAGGAAAGATTAAGTGCTATCCATAAAAGAGTTTCTCTGCTTGCAAACACAATAGCACTAATTGTATTTAGTAATGGAATAATAATTGTAATTAAGCTAATAGTTAAATTAAAGGGATGCTTGAAATTGGTTAGTACAACAGCTCACTTTATGCGTATATTTCAATGCTATTTCTGATGTAACTTCCCTATCTTGCAAATGCCCATAAAAACAGAGCAAGACTCAGAGTGGAGAACGCAATTTCTACAATAACATCACATTGATTTCCAAGGAAGCCAATCAAAGTGAGTTTTTACAGATCGATACATGTATTGAATTAATTAAATAGACATGACAAACTCCTTTTTTTACTATAACACCCTTGCACTCTTGTTAATTAACTTAACACAGCACTTTCTATACACTACTCCTTCTCTAAACTTTACATACGCGCTGTTAGAGAGCGTTTTTTGCACTTGTTGCGGAACATTTTTCCACCTGCAAAGCCACGAGGGAAACAGTTGCTCGCCAGTAGAAGCGAAAACGGTAAGCCGTGAGAAGTTTGAGTTTTCCCGCCCTACATTTTCCTGCCATTATGAAAAAGAGGTCAAAGCAAAAAACTGCAACATTTACCTAAAACTCTAGAACAAACGATGAAGCAAAGTCAACAATGAAATCGCTCTTTCGGACGCCATCGGCAGCGCGCGCCGAGTAAGAGCCTGAGTACCAGGGTAACAAATCAGCCAATCAGACAAAAGTCTCCTTTGTTCTTTGTTTGTCTACATTTTTATCAAGTATTTTTGACTTTGTCTGCCTACATTTTCATTATGATTAATTCGAAGAAGCGAATTTTTCATTGACAATTTCAGAAAACAGGTTAAGCGTTTTCGCTTAACCATTTATCAACTGATTGTGGCGTGTTAGGATCCTAATATCCTTTGCTTTTCTTCACCGTGCATTTTGAGAACTTTGTAATCAATCACAAATAAAACATGTTTTAGCGCCAAAGTTGTTGTCGCCACGTTATAAAAGAATTGGTTCATGCTTTTAGCTGTACGTATGTCGAGTTATCGCGGCCCCATGCCCCACTCAGGGCAACAAGGATTGTTGATGATGATGATGATGATGATTATGATATCGAGTTAAAGGTGCACTTGGGAAGTTTGGAGAGCACTCAAGAAGCTAGAGCTGCTCTCGGCTGTCGCCTCGAACAACGCTTACGCTTCTTTCGTGCTCTCCAAACTTCCCGTGTGCATCCATCAATTCGATATACGCACAGCTAAAAGCATGAACCAATAGACCTTTCCCGCATTCCAACAAACAATAGCGCCAAGTCGAGGTCAGGGCGAACAAAAATACAATAAATGTTTGAAAATGTCTATCCCAATCTCGCTCTGGTGCTATTGTTCGTACGCCCTGAAGTGGAATGAGGGAAAGGTCTATTCTTAAGTGTACCTTAAATTTGAATGCCGGTTTTCCGAGTTATTTGCTACAATACTACAACTTAAGTAAACTTGATAAAAAATAATATTCAGGATCATTTTGAGGTCAAATCATCTAAAATTAAAAACTTGAAGTCTCAGCACCCCTAAAGACACAAAATTGCCGTAACAATAGTACAATAATAGTAAAAACAGTACAGCACGCAATTTGCGAGCTTCAAATTTCCCAGCTAACCTTCGATCTTACCAACATTAGTAATAAGACATATAAAAATATTTTCCATTATATAGATAACCTTCAGCTCGCTCTGCAATAGAATATTATGCTCTTTTTGTTGGTTATGACGTCACAGGACCCCTATAAGTCCGCCATCTTGGATTTCACAATTTTCTTAGTCTCAGCTTCACCAAAAAAAGACCGTCAGCACAGGTCTCCTAACTTATAATGAAAACAGTTGAAAACTGTGCTGTTCAGTTCACCGGTCAGTGACAATCGATCATACAACTTACCTTCTCAAACTCATTAATTATTCATCAAGTTCAAACAAGGAAAATTATGGCCGTGAAGGTGTTTGGAAATCTCATCTTAATTGGCATAGATTTCTACGATTTCATTTCTCTGTTTGGTCTTAGTTTTAGTTTCAATTGAGAAGATATATCAAACACTTAGGACAGTGTTTGAACTCATTTTCAGACACCTCGAGTTTCATCAAAAATTCTCCACTTCGCGTCGTTTTTTCAACTCTTTTCTCGATGTTTAGAAATGTGGTCAACCACGGTCTTTCGTGTTTGATATATTACGTCTTTGACAGCGCCAAAATTGTCGTTTTAGACCAAGAGCCGCCGGTGTTCACTCACTGTCCAAGCGAAATCGTAAAAGATTATGCCACAACTCCTGAAATCTGAGTTGTCTGGAAGTTTCCATCGAGTAACTCTAACAGAGGTATATACATATTTACGCAAATACATGTTTACCGTCAAGGAAATTTAAAGAAATATAATATTTTCTATATGAGAGCAATTACAGTATCCATGTATTGCCCAATTTCAATATGCATCCCAAAAATACAATAATTTCTTTAAATATACAGGTTATAGCTCGGAAACACTTCGAAGATATCCTACAATGTCAAATGTTCAGAAAAAAAATAATAAAAGAAAGAAAGGTATCTAAAAAGCAATTGACAAATTTAGAGAGGGTAAAATAATAAAAAGGTATGACCATGCTACTATAAATTGTACTCAGTAAAGATATAACGTTAAGAGAGCTGGCTGCCATTACATCCGTAGCGTAGTTGATGATTCTATTTCACTGGATAGCATTTGTTTAAAACTTTGTATTTGTCTCGTCGACAATTTCCTGTGACAAATGCATGTATGTCTCTTTCTGTTTACCAGGTAAAAAAGTTCACAAATGCGTGAGTGAAAAAAAGAGAAAAATATTTTTATGCAGATAGGTAATTTGAAAGTGTCGGTGTTGTACCTAGCACATCTATTTCTTCATCTTCCACTGCCTCACTGGAGTTGTACTTGGAGTGGCACTGGGAGAAAAGTGTCAGAATAGTTTCGTACTTCTCCTGGATGACTGAAGCTTCATCCTCAAACGATGGAGCTGCATCTTTTGTTGTGTCCACTACTTTTTCACCCAGTCTCTTTATGTTATGTACCTACCAAAAAATATTCCAAGCTTTATACTTGTATTTGTTAAGTATTTAAAAGTATATTACTATTTCAAAAAAAACAAAAAAAATAAGAAAAGTAATTCAATTTCTTTGTTAACTGACCTTTAGGCAGATATCAACATGGTTACCAGCAGAGCTTTGACTGTGGTAGGCTTGTCGCTTAATATTGATCTCCTGGAGAAAATTTTCAATGGCCGTGTTAACCACACCAGATCCCTTTGGCAGTGAAGTGCTGGATTGGATGGCCAGTGACTGAGCACGCTGAAACAACATCAGAAAAGAAAATACAGAAGTTAATTAAACACACTAAAGAGAAGTTAGATTCATTAGTGTAGTTTGTAGCATTACCAACCTCGTTTTCAGCTTTTTGTCTAAGTTTCCTTGCAGATTGTAGCATTGTGTTGATGACAGGGCTTTGGTTGTCTTCATTGAAAACCAGGACTTGTCTGGCAACAGTCAGCTGGTGTATCATGTTGTCTTCAATTTCCTGGGCCTGGGCCCCGCAAAAGTGTAGTGTGCTTATTTAAATCATCCAAAGTTTCAAGCTGATTGTTAGTTTCAGCTAATTTCCAGGTAATCTTGCATCCACCTCATCACACTCCTTGACTAGCACGTAAAAAAACTTCAAAAACAGCCCCAAGCTAATGTGGAGGCCAGGAATGCAAATCTAAAGGTTAGAAACAAAACCTCTTAGTACATTATTTTCTCAGCAAGTGGTTAGAGTTAAAATATTTTGCTGAAGAGTTTTCTCTTATTTACCTGTTCAATTGGCATATCAATAATGGCTTTATGAATTACATTTAAATAATTCTTAGCCTTCTTGATGTCGCCCGCAACATGAAGAAATTTCTGATGTTGCTCGTCAAGGTTCTCCAGGGTCCTCAGAATAGCAGGACATCTTTCGTCCTTAGGAAGCGTCATCTCTAGGGCAATGATAGTACACCACAGGTATGAGTGGCGACCTATGGATATAAGTTCCAAAATGTAATTAAGAAGTATATTAATCATAACGTTTAGATGCATTTGAATATCACTTACCACTAGCACCACTGATGCCCATCACCCTACAGAGGAATTCATAATCGCCAAAAAAGAACAACACTGGAGTTTTGTTCCTAAACAAATACAGTTAAGGAATGGTTAACAATTAAAATTGACAAAGTAATATGTTTCTAGCTAGTTGATAAGGTAGTTTCCTTACTTTATTTTCAAGGCAGTTAGTTCCCTCAGTGAATCAGCATGTTGTTGGAGTACTGTTTGCAGATTGTTTCTTGTGTCCCTGCCTTCATAAATGATAAATACCACAAATTTTTGCCTGAATTAGGTTTGATTACATTGGCTAATTGAAACTCTAATTTCATAGAGGCTTGCCCATGATCTCCCCCTATTTTCACAAATAATTTGTCATGTGGTATATTGCCATTATGCCAAGTAAGTTGACTAGCCCTGATATGAGAAGAGGTAGAAGTTGTATGAAAGTTATGAAGTGGAAAATGGTTTTGTATTTTTAAATTTAAGGTAACTAGGGTGGCCTTCCTTACGAGTCACAGTCATCCACAAAGGAAACTATGTGGTCCTTAAGATCACTGACATATGGACAGGGAGTTTCTTGATGATGGTAACAGTCTTGTTACCCCTCCTCTCTGTGTACTCAAGGGCAAGCATTTCCTCTTCAATCGTATATCCAATTTGTTCCCTCTTTCATTGCCTCTGTTTCCTTTCACTCTCCATCTTAATTCCCCACTGGGCAAACCATCTGAATGAAAAATACAAGGAAGGATATAAGAGATGCAGATGTAATGTTTTTGTTATTTTACATTATGTAGTGCAAGAATACTGTTTGAAAATCTACCATCTCGACTTATTTAGACGATACTATGTTATCCCCAGGTCTGCTTTCGAGGCATTTGCTTGACCCTCTGGGATGTTGAGGACACGGTTCCTTTCCCAGAGCATCATGCAAAATTTGTCTTCTCTCCTCCTGGCTCTTCCGTTTCAGGGTGTGGATGATGTGCACATCAAATCGGTCACTACTGATCTTGTTACCAACTCTCTCGAGAGCCTTGGTTCGATTAAGCCGTATTCTTGGGGTAACTTGATCAGAAGGCTTTTGTGCGACCGGGACGTGCACAATACCTAGAGGCTTAAAGAAAATATAAGAAGTGCAGTGAGTCCAGTTGGGGGAGATGGTTTCAGGCTAAGTTGCAAAGGGGGTGTGAGGGGGGAAAGGGTTAAACACAGTTTAAATTGAAAGTAAAAAGAAAGCTTACCTTTCCACCAGTTTTGAACAGTACAGTTTTGCCATCTGTCGACTCCTTCAACCTCGTTTTCACATATGCAGTGTATATCTTCTCGCTGGTAAAAATTTTCCTGCCTGTGCATTTTCCAAACTTTGCCGGATAGACTGGGCTGGTTCAGGGTCTACCACTGATTGTTGGGGCTGTTGAAGCAAAGACAGCACTATTTTCGTAGTTAACACACTAGCGACAGGTTGTGCAAATAACTTCTTGCTCGGCAAAGAGTCAAAGCACCATTCGAGTAGGGACTTTGAGGAGGCCAATATTTTCTTTACAAACGGGACATGAGCCCTTCTAACCACTATCAATTACACCTTTATGCATTCTACACAAAAGTATATTCTATACAAAAGTGTCGTGGGCCATTTTATTCGAGCTGTGAATGAAAGGAGCCCTGATGACGGTGGAAATTTGTGTCCTCTGTGGTTGGTGATTTTCAAGTGTATTTGAAATACTGTCGGTAGTTTTCTAGCTGCGATACACTTGGCCGTGAGGTGTAGTGAGCTATACTTTGCACCGTGCTGTGCCTTGAAACGAACTGGAACATTCGCGTCTGAAAACAAGGTTATGTGTTCGACATTTTAAGAAGTGATGTTGTGATGTTTCTTTCATGACACCAGTCTGTGTAAACAATTATTTTAAGACTTACAAAAGTTGATTTTTTTAAATAAAGTAACCTCATAAACATTCTGCTTATTGGGTTTCTTAAATTCAAGGAGAAGCAATTATTTCTTACCTCGAAATAATTTCAAGACCGTTTTTGTGTTTCGTTTATAATTAGTCGCTCGAGTAATTTTCCGAGTCATTTTCTTCAAACGAATGTGCCTTTCTTTCTTCTCCCTGCTTCTTGTACCTGTTCAGAGCTTCGAGAAGACTTTTTTCTATATTTTCCTTTGCCCAGTGAGGTAAAATATTACCTCAAGTTTTCAAGACTTTCCGCCATTTTGAAAAACAGATGGCAATGATTGTAATATTGACGTGATATATGCGTCCGTCCTCCAATAGGTCACAGGTGAGAACCAATCAAAATGCGACAATAACTTACGGACTTGTTATATAATTAACAATTATTCCACGATCGCGCGTTGGATATGAGATGGTAGATAGCCAATGTAGGCTATCTACCATGACCTAAGTTTTAATAATTCCCAATATTCCTCAGCTCGATAGCAATAGGCTATTACTACGTCATCGCCTAAAAAGCTTTTTACCGAGCCATTTTTGAGATTTTCAAAAAAGCGCTAAAAATCGGCTATTATTCGAAATTTATCGTGGAAGCGATGTCGCGCGGGAAAATTCTCGTTCTTGAGATCACGAAAACTAAAACCAACAAAACTTTCATGACTTCAAAAAGTAATTTAAATGCACCTTTTGGTATCTTTTGGAGAAATTTCATCGAAATAGTGTTCTTCTTTCAGTCTATTTAATTTCATTACACAATAAGCACGGTTTCCAAATGCTTTCGCGATTTATTCGAAATCAAACATACAGAATTGTTTTTATTCTTCTATGTTCTACTTGCCTAAAACCGTAATTTAAGAAATTGGCACGAGCTTTTCTATCGCAGATCTGGTTTGTACAAAATTTTAACCGATATTCAGTTTTTTGGTTTATTTTTTCCATGGAAATCAGATCAAGGGAACATTGGTAAAACGCCAGGTGAAAATGCTAGGTATAGTCCAAACAAAAAACTGTGTGAGCTATCACAAGAAAATCAAACCTTAAAAAATGGCCTACCTGTCTAAATCTTCCTTAATCTTAACAGTAAACTTCCTTGTATATATTCCGTTTTTGTGGCTACTGTTGCTAGGCAACACTAGCCACTATGCTATCATTTGTGTAAGTAAGTAGAGTGTCCAATTTTCGGACCGTGGTTGGAACTATTCGGTCTCCTGTAGCTGGAAGTCAAACGGAAGTCGGTCCGATGTTCATATAATCGAACTTCTGCTGGTCTCATTACTTACTTATATGATTTCAACGAACGACCAGCGAGGCTAAATCCTGTAAGAGTATTCTCTATTTATGTGTTTACCCTATTTTGGACCAGTAATCAGACCCAGCATTCAAGCAATGTGCACAGTGTTCGTTCGTAAAAAGATTTTAGGCTTCTGAAGGCGCGAATAGAATTTTCTTCAAGAAAACGTTCCCGGAGTCGCTGATAGGTTAAGACGGCCATGATGACCGATTGATTTGCCCAGCTTAGCATTGCGAAATGCTCCATGTACAGGATCGTACAGGATTTGACAATTCATAAACCTTTTTCTGGATTACAAAATTTTTCCTCGGGGAACTATTAATTCCCTTTAGTTCGTAGATCAAAATATTGTCCATCGAGACACAAACCAGAAAACAATCTAGCCTTTGGGAAACGTGAATTCCCTTCGGGGAACAAAATGTGTCTTTAGAGACACAAAAGTATTTCCTCAGGTGACGAGATATATCACTGGTAGTAGTGAAACACAGAGCAATAGTACAACAACCATGGTTGTCTATGATGCTGTACATGCGAAGCAAAATAGCCTGCTGGACACTGGTTCGTGCTTGAAAGCTGACAAAGCTGTGTCTGTTGCTAATTGTGGAATGTAGCACTTACTTTTGATAGTAAGTGATAGAGAACCATCCAGTGTCACTAAGAAGACTTTCGAACTCAGTGAAACATAGAAAATGCGAAAGAAAAATCTTCCTGTTTCATTCATTAAACAATGGAGTTAAGCAGGTTTACTAAAAGACAGTTTCTACAGCAATTGTTTTGTGAAATATATTAAAACATATTTACAGTGTCATATAATTCATCAGAGAAACATGTTTCAGTGTCAAATATCAGCCCTGCAACAAGAATGTAATATTGTCTCTTCTAGAAGAAAATGCAGCACTGATTGTCCAAAAATTCAGTGTTAAATTGGTCGGTGTAAAACGCAGAATGTTGACTGCAGACTGCAGACCGGGGTAAAATGCAGACTGCACACTGCACACTGTAGACTTTTCAACTGAACCGTGTTCAGTACCGTTTCCATCATTGATAGCTAACCGTATACAGGCTAACCAGCGCGTTATTAATAGGCTAACCTGAGTGATTAATTCAGGCTAACCGGAGTGATATTCAATCTAACCAGAGTGATATTCAGCTAACCTAAGTGCAGACTTTCGCTACGATTAGCCTGAATAATCCTGTTCACGGTTAGCACTCTATAATAGAAATAATACAAATATAATTAAAAAGTCCGTAGTTTGCAGTCTTCATTTTACCCCTAGTCTGTAGTTCGCAGTTTTCGTTTTACACTGACCGAGTGTTAAATGAATGGTAGCCAAGACTTGGATTAAGGTCACTAGAAGTAGGGGGAATGGGAAACTTCTTACTTAGAGCCGGCAATAGCAAATCAGTTAAAGAATGATGCAAGTTGTCATTTTAGAAATAAGAGCTGTGCTGGTGTTCAATATTTGCAAAATAATTGCGATTACAGTCAAGCCTGTATGTAACGGCCCTGGATATAGCGGTCACCCTGTGTATGACGGTCACTGAACAACTTCCCAGAAATCGTCTCTTATATTTATATTTACCTGCATATAGCGGTTACCTGTATATAATGGACGTGTTCACCCTTTAAACTTCCTGAATCCACTATTTTGTTATCTTTTACCTGTATATAACAGTCACGAAACTGGGTTACGATTAACGAATAATGACAAGCTTTATTCATCAGCTCGTTAAATAACAGCCACCATGGCAGGGGTTTCACAAAAATACAAATATTAGTACTAAACTCAATTACTAATACAGGAACATCAAGAACTTTCTTTCACACTGAGTAAAGTTAACGACATACTACATGAAATCAAGCTTCGAATCCGAAATATAAGAAAATTATTACCGATTTTTTTCCTCTTGAAATCAATATTGTTACGTTAAAAGCTTTTCCTACAAGGAAACTTAGATCCAAGTATACTACACCTCCCTAAAGTTCCTCACGGACATTTTGTCGGCCTTTTTTATCGTTTTTATTACGTTGGTGTTACTCGTTATTGTCAATAAAACGTAAATTAATGACTTGAACGGTTTACCGAGGTACCAGAGTTTACTTACCTACAATAGGTAAACATTTTCCGTGTGTAAACGCCAACTGATACTTTGGTAAATGCCGCAAAAGACAAAAGAAATTTAACCGAGGTAAAAGTTGTAATTACCCTTTGATCAGGCATGGTTACAGTTGGTAACCAAGGTCAAGATGACAGATATATCCGCTTGTGGCGGCGTAATATTTCACTTCCCGCGGTGAGCAGATTGCGCGATTGTCGACAAAAAAGCGTTTCTATCCCAGTTTTCACCAGGCGATCATGGCAGATAACGTGGAAAGATTGGATCGATCTTCTTACAGCGAACAATCCGTCACGTAAAAGAGAGCACTGTATTTTTCATTCTCAGTGTTATTTACAACTTTCTCTAGACAAACTTCGATCCTATGTTGTGTAATTATTGCCGATATATTTTGCCACCAGGGAGGATGCTGCATATACAACGTATCCCTGCATACTCTGGGTATGATCAAGCAGCTGAATTTTCGCCGTACTACTACGGAATGAGGTCCTCGCCTATGAAAATGATGGCACCTCAATTTGCTCCTGTTCCACTGCGGTGGGAACGTCGTCCAAGTTCGATTTCATGACGTTGATAATGCAGCGCGCGCTAATGTTGAAAGATCAACTTGAGTTATTTGAACCGGTATAAACACTGGACGAATGTACCAAGGTTAAGTAACTTGACCTTAGTAACTGTTTACCTTGCTAAAAGCTCAAATGTAAACACAACATAAGTGATCCTTTGCACATAAAAATGTCATTTAATGACTTCCAGGGGAGTTTAAAGGAAACCTGGGTACAGCGGTCACCTCTATATAACGGTCACCTGGCTATTTCCCAAGGGTAACCGTTATATACAGGTTTGACTGTAATACAAAGTGTTTTAAATATGACAATGGCTGAATACATGGTCAATTGTTCAGGGGTTTCATTAACGTTTTCAGCAAAAAGGCAACTGGTTTTCAGAGATGGGCAAACTTTTACAGAGAAAGAATGGCATCTTATCAAATGGCAAATCATAATGCATGTGTAGAATTAGAGAGCAAGAATACAATATGACCACAAAGGCAAAACATAAATGCATACTAAAGGACTTCAAAAGAGCAAGAGTTAATGGCCTCTGATCAAAAGACAAAACATGCATAAATGAAAGCCCACAGAGCAAAGCCAAAAACCCATATTTTGAGTTGACTATTTCAAACTTACAGGAGATGATTGCCCATGGCCCTGGCACTGTATTCTTGTATTTGCTGTCATTGTCAAGAGAGAGCGAATTCCTGGTATTGGCGAACACCTTTGTAATACAAAAGCAAGTGTTGATGTTAATGAATGGGTTTGTAAAACATGCCATTAAGACATACAATAAAGTATAAACTCCATCTGCTGTTGTTAATGGCACGGTAATTTTCCACAAAACCAGCTCTCTTTGATTTAAATGAATATGAATGCAGATTGCTAGCACCAAGAATTACATTTCAAAAGCTAATGCAAGACAGTTTAAGATACAGGATAATATATTGTTAGTGTTCTTGCTGATGTTCTAATACTGCCAGTATGTTGCCATGGCTACCATGTAAGGCTGGTGCAATCAAAGTCAATTGTTTATAAAGATAGTTGCAATATAAGAGTTTTCTATTGTCATTAAATATCAACCCTTAGAAGGTAGTGCAGGCTGCTGATTGATTGATGAGTAATAGCAATTTCTATAAAGATGATGCGATTGGTTTTGATCCAGCATAATACATTATCCGATGCAACAAAGAAATTCACAACATGAAAATGTCAACTATGTAGTATGGGATAATTAATTACGAGCAACAATACATGCAAATAGCAAAAATGTTGAGTCAAAAAAAATACTATGTAATGAAAATGAATAAAGTAAGCATGAAGGTGAGATGCCTGCAGGTGTTACGAGGGTTCTCCAATACACCCGATCCGTAACTGGTCGCCAAACTGGTGACGAATTGTGACAGATCGTGACGGCCCGTCACCGTTTGTCAGTTTGCGTCATGTCACTGCTGAGTCAGTTCGCGTCATGTCCGCGGATCGTCACGTCCGTGACGGATGGTGATGATGCATGACCGTTTGTCAGTTCGCGGGAGACTTAGGCGGTATTACGGTGGTAGGTGAAAATGTCAGCGGTTCGTCCCGATCGGGACGGCTCGCGACGAGCCGTCACCGTTTATGTCAGTTCATGACGGTATTATGGAGGGGGGTGAAAATGTTGGTGGATCTTCCCAATCGGGACGGATCGTGACGACCCGTCACCGTTTGTGTCAGTTCGCGACACGTCCGCGGATGGTCACGACCGCGTCGGATGGTGATACTTATGTTTGTGGCGTAATTTTTTTAGAACGAGGAATATTCACACACCTTTTTCGCCTTTTTATTTGTATTGGACGCTTGGGTGTTTGGGTGTTTCGTGTTTTCCAAATATGAATGTTTGTAACATAACTTTCTTAGCATGTAGACTCATCATTAGCGTGCGTCGTTCTTCACACTTGTATCAGTAATAAGAAACACGGTAATAGACTGTTGATTATATTTAGAGATAAAAACTCTGAAGAATTAGCATATCCTGGAAAATGCCTTGGTACGATGCCGGAATATAAGCAAGTGCATTACAGTGATATAGGTACATGTACATACAAATCAGAACTGCGATGGTTAGACAAACATTCTTTTACAAAACAAAGAAGTTGCAAATGAAAATTCTAGAGAAATGAAGCATTGCTCTTCACCACAGCCAAGACTGAAACTACTTCAAATCCCTGCAATACTGTTCTTCTGTAAAGCCTGAGCACTGCTTTTGTGTACAATTTAAGCATGTTTTGCTACCGATGCTTAGTGGTTTATGCATACAGTAATCAATCTCAGCAGCCAAATTTCTTGATATTATTTTCTAGCTTCCCTAAATGCCCAACCATCCAGTGACTGAGTTGAGTCAGTATTCATTATAGTGTTCAATAGTACATCATACATCACATCAAATCACATTTCGTTATTACTAACATTCCTTTAATACTATATTCTTAATCAATTCCATTTTTATTTTCCCCAAGATCTTTATTTACAGGGAAACTGATGAACATCTAAATTTGTGGCTTAATATCCACAAAATTAGTGACATAAGTACACTAGCACTGGAAGCTCCTACTTTGAATTCCAAGTGCAAACTTTGCTCGCAAAAGGTGAAGTAATAGAAGAAAAGTATCCAAGCCTCAAAGAAATGCACGAAAAGAGAATACCAGTAAATATTGATAATGTCCTAGAAATCATAGGAAGACGAAGAGCATTCGAGGAGGTGTGCACAGCGACAGGTCTCAAAAACCGCTGAGCATGCGCACTCAGTTCCCGCCGTCAAGTGTTTCAAAATGGCGGACGACGAATAAGATTTCGCCAAGTAATTCAGCCTTTCATCAGGCTGTTCGTACATTTATTCAAACTTCGATAATCGGTTGAACTACGCCTTCGACGTTTCTAGTTTGCCTTGGCATTGTGTTTAGTGAGATCGGCGGTCTTTTTCTACAGAATATTCACCCTTACCTGGTTCCCCCTTGTGTTAATGTTCGCTACTGCTGGAAGAGAAACTGGACTCTGATTTTCTCGTTTGTTAAGACGGCCCAGTGTTTGTTAAGCTTGAGATTTGGACTACGTTATCGTTGTTTCTTCCGCAAGGAAATATCAAAAATGCCTTTTTTTTCGTTTCCATGATTTTGAGAAAACACTTCCCAAAGGCATTATATGGTTGTAAACCGAAAGGAGCAGCTCAATGAAGCTCTTTAACGATGAATAATGGCTGGATTAATGGCAATCTGACGGCAAGACTTCGTCCGAGCGGATGCAAAATGTGACTCTGTGAGCAGAGACAAGTTGTTTTCTCATTAGGCGTTCCTTTCGTGTTAAATACCATCATGATTGTAATTCCCATCATTTAATCAATGCTCTATTGTAGTGTATTGCACGCCTCTCTTTGTTCATGTGAAATAAGACGGGATTTGTTTAGAATATCAAGATGGAGTTGTAGTCTTTCTTCTCAGCGCCACGGTTAGCTGTCGAATTTTTCCCGCCATTTCAAGGTGCACCCGCTTTGAAAAATTTAGCTTACCTAACTTAAAAAAAAGCAACTGGATTTCTTTTACATCTTGTCTCACTTTTTGTGGAAATCAATAATATGCGTCAAGGGACAACGGGCCCTTCGAGGCGGTAAAGAGAAGGATTACTCGATCAGATCGCTGTTAATGAAATGAATTATGGGAGGGGTATTTTTCTGTTCTTTCGGCCAAATGAAAATTCACGGAAAAGTATTAAACGAGACAACTTGTTGCTTTCCGCAAAGTTCCGCTGGTGATACCTGTCTAGGGAGGCTGACTAAAGTACCCCTAACACCTCATTATAGTGTTCGAGAGCCTGGACCACAGCGATTTAGCTTTCTTTAAACCCGAGCATTTGCAACAAACACTTAAGCTTAAGTTAATTCAAGCAGACGCACAGGAGCGAATAGTTTGCAGCAAACATT
>Ga0126338_10000330_pt1 | contig 24177 bp, 8 predicted proteins | sample OrbCmetagenome_2_FD_92529 | JGI IMG/M metagenome (GOLD analysis project Ga0126338, IMG submission 92529) | Coral microbial communities from Petempiche,Puerto Morelos, Mexico - Orbicella C C metagenome | ecosystem: Host-associated > Invertebrates > Cnidaria > Coral | place: Petempiche,Puerto... | reverse complement strand
CACCCCCCAATTATTAAAAAAAAAAAAAAAAAAAACCCCCACAAAAAAAAAAACAAACCCCCCCCTGGGGTTTTTTTTTTTTTTTTTTTTTTTTAACCCAAAATGAAGGGGGGCCGGGCCCCTCCCTTAGATCTGCCACTGATATATATTTTATTTCAGACCAAATTGGTCAAAATCTAGAGCTTTTCCAGGTCAAATTGGCTAACAAAAACCACACCCTTCAGTGCCACACATATAGCTGGTTTTCACATGACGTCACTAAAATTCGAACTACAAAACTATTGATCTTCCTGAGATTTTACTTTAATGATGTATAAGAGCAGCTGAAAACAAATATTCATACAAATTTTTGTTCCAAATGGGTTCTTGGTTTTGTGATACACTACGCTTGAATTTCTAAGCTTTTGCGTGACGCGGTACTTATGTGACGACCTAGAGAGCTGTCATGATGGTTGAAAAAGTGACTTATTTCGGGGAACTTGGCTGTCTGAACAGTTCATGTCTTAGAAAAATTATTATTTTAATGTTTTAGAGTTCCTCGAGGGATAAATTCACGGTTTTGTCGCAAAACTCAGCGACAGATGGGCACCAGCATGGCCTCTCCATACAAATCTCTATAAATTTGGGGAAAAAATTTCTCCACATGTCTCGCATAAGAAAAATTGCTGTGACCAGAATTTTGGTGAGAGGCTTTGCATATTTACTTTCTTTGATTTCCCAGATTCTGGACTTTATCTATTGACCGGTTTTGATTTTTACTTTGATCTATTTTGAATTGCGTGACACTGAAAACCAGCAATATGCAGTATTATACGTGTAGCTTAATATATGAGGGAATACACCTCCCAGGGGTGGAGGGGGGCTAAGAAATTAGGTCCATGTACACTAAAGGCATCCATGGTCAAGTGTCAACAGATACCCTCAATGGATACCCTGACCCTCAATCAACACTCAATCGATACTCGATTGACACTGGATTAACACCTTTGTTGACACTTGATCAACACTCAATCAGCGTCTTGGTCGAAAGTCAGTCGAGAGTTGACTTATTTTTTCAGACACACCATTGAGTGTCAATTGATACATATGAGTACATATGATGTTTTTTTGATGCAATTTTATTTACAGGATGAACAACAACACACTACTTACAGTACTAATATTATACTTACATTTACACTTACACTGTACTTACTACTTACACTATTTATACATGCACTAGTTACAATACATATATTACAATATATGTTGATTGAATGTTGGTCAAGGGTATTGATTGATCGACCCTCAACCACAGATGCCTTTAGTACATGTGATCCAAAAATTCTTGGGCATGTAAAAAAAGTGTAATGTCTCACCATCTTCAAATGTTCATTTAAATAAGGTTTTGTTATACCTGGATTCTTGTTGATATATATATTTTCACTATTAGTGGGGCGAAAAATATTATTTGTTAACTTATTGTACATGTACCAAGCACTTTATTATATGTTTAAAGAGATTAGTTAAATCGAGGTTCCACTGTGTAAGGTCATTCTGTTTTGACTAATTTTAGCATTCTAGGACATGAAGGTGTCATAGAAGTGATTGATCACATGCGTCCAGATGCTGGCCTCAACAAGGGTGACAGGCTGACATTTCATGTCGTCAACTGTTGCAACACGTGTGAAAACTGCAAAGACGGACTACAACAAAAATGTGCATCTTTGTTCAAGGTAGTCCTACCAGTTAATATTACACACTAGTCTAACCTACTTGATAACTCAACTGCTAGTGACATATTTCTTGTAAATTATATTTACACCACAATTTAACATAAAAAAGTTTTTTTATGATTTTGCCCAGTATTGATAATATTGTTAGACTGTACGAAATACATTGCAATATGAAGCAAATCATGCACTGCGATTGGCTAAGTGAGAGGGCAAGATTGGGCATCTTACCCGTTGTATCTTGGAAGAAAATGGTTTCTTGCATTTTGAAATACTAATGAATCCCTATAAATTATCAGCCAAGTTACTTTGTTTGGTCAAGATGTTTGGACAGCATGTTTATCAACTTGGACTTTGTCTCAATCCAAAACAAAAAAAGAGCATGGCCAGTATCCAGCCATCTTGACCACATACTTGGTCATGTAGCCCATTGAGTATGTCACAGGCTGCTTTACTTGATATCTTGTTACAGTATGGTCACTCTCCTATCACAGACGAATCTCAACTGAACGGATGTTATGTGTCCCATATCATCATTCACAGTGGAACGCATGTTGTTAAAGTCCCTGACCATGTAAAAGACAAAATAGCTTCTCCAGTGAACTGTGCACTTGCAACCATGGTCAATGTTACGTCTGGACTTGTTGGAAGAAATCATCATCGAAACACTGTCGCTGTCATTCAGGTAGACTTAGCAGTTGTTACGAACTCATTCAAAAACACAAAATATCTGGACTCCCTATAGACTATTAGTTGGGTCTCAAATAATTTGAGACCCAACTGTTGGAGATAAGGCACTTTTGAATTCCTGAAATATAAATACAGGCAAACCTCCAGATGCAACTACCTCTCATCAACGTTCCTCAGTGAATAGTTTACCAAAATACCAAAAGTTTCCCAATCAAATCACTATATTTGGAGCCTGTTGTAAGCAACCACCTCTTGTAAGTGACAGCGACCACTTTTAGAGCTAAAAGTTTGAAATTTTCTTTTGTCTTAATGTCCCGCGAGCGGCCACTTGACGGATAATAGAGCGGAAATTGGACAGTAAGTCGTTGAAGTTTGTCAAAAGCGAACCATGAGACTCTGAATAAGTACTTTGGAAAGCTTAAATATTTTTGTGGCGACTAAAAGTTATCATATGAGTTTAGATGGGCTCTGATGCATGAGGTAAGTCTCTACAGTTACCATTATGCTGATGAGACAAAATTTTGACTTAATACGGTCGAAGTTCCCGTAAGCGACCATCTCCCGTAAGCGACCACCTAGGATTGACATTTTGGGTCTACGGTCGCTTATGGGAGGTTCCCATTTCTATACATCTTCAGTTCATTGAATTCCTACCCTTCAAATACTTCCAGGCTTACAAAGTTACCCTTTTTGGATGGAACCTTCCATGTTGTTCACTACAGAGAGCACCCTCCCTCTCCACTCCCCACCCACTCCGCCGTGTTTATAGCTGACTGTGATCTAACCTTCCAACACTTTGCATATTTGATTACCTCTTAAAATTGTAGGGGTGTGGTCTTTTAGGAATATATGGTTGTGTACTTCTCCATGAAGCTGGTTTCAGCGAAGTTTTCTGTTGCGACATCAATCCCAAGAGACTGGAAATGGTTCAGAAGTTTGGCGGCATTCCTGTGATGTCAGGTTAATATTAACTGTTAGCCTTTACTTGAGAAAGCTTTACGTACAAGAATGCTGATTTTCTAGCAATAACTGCACTCAAGATAGGTCTTGAATTCATAATAATTGCCTAGGCATATGTCATCTGAAAACTACCATAAAGCATTTCCTTATTGTAAATGTTATTATTACTGCTTGCTCTCACTTAGAATCACTGCAGTAGGAGGCAGGAGAATAATGTGTGTCTGAATGCAGTCATTAGTAACTCACTCTAAAGTTGATGGCAGATCAAACTCTTTATAACAGTTATTTTGAACTCAAAACCATTCCCTTGGATTTACTCTTCAGTCATTTACTATCGGTTATTTTGAACTCCGACCATTTCAGACCATTTTCCATTTTCCCTGAGAATTTGAAATAGTGGGGTTCAACTGTAGATCTTTGTTGTGTGCACATTACACATTTGAAAGGGCACATATCAAAGTCTAAAAAAAATAAATCAATAAACTCACTCAATGGACCATTTGTAGATGTTACTAACACAATATTGACAATTGTTCGTACAGTTCAAGCAACACACCCCCTCAGAGTCCGTAGATCAATAACTATTAATCATGCCAAATTTAGTGAATGTGCAAAGATCCATGAAAATCTGTTGCAAATGCGCGAAAATATGGGACCCAAAACTGGCCTATTTTCACAAATAAATGTATTCCAGGGGACAATGCTTTCTCCCATTGGGATTCTTATGAAACTTCACATATTAACTAAATTTTGCATTTTAAATTGAGCACTGAGGCTTAATGTTTGTTTAAATGCAAATAATAAAAAAAGTGTGATATATTTGTCAAACGAGATCCATTTACTTTCCATATTTTCTCATTTACAGGTGAGCACTCTTCTAGTGGTCTCCATGAAAATTCTGTTGATGTGGTGATAGAAGTGAGTCAAACCTCCACTAATGTCCACCTCTCTGCGACGGCCACTTTTTTATTCACTCTTTTTTTAACCTCTCTACAATGGCCACTAAGACTCATTCCAACTGCCAAAATAACCTCTCAGCAATGGCTCCTTCATCAATGACTGATGAATGGTGTGTACAAAACCCCATATTTTTAACTGTGCATTGTTCAACTCTGTAATCCAAAATTCGAATATTTTTGTGTCTCTCAATAGGTGTGTGGCATCCCTGGTGTGGTGCCTGAAGGAATAAAACTCCTTCGGGCCGGGGGAGTGTATGTACTTGCCGGCATGGTCCATCCAGAGTCCAAGTTGAATGTGACTGGTGAGCAAATCATACGAAAGTGCATCACCATTAAAGGTAAGTAGCTGATTTCTCTCATGTTTGTAAAATAGCAGTGTTAAACATGATGGAACCACAATGGTCTTGTAAGGTACACTGTAGATCCAGAGGCAATCAAAGGAGGTGGGGAGGGGCAGGTGGGGGAGGAAATTTGAAGTCCAGATATGCCTGCAGTTTTAATTGCATATAAAGAGCAGCTTAGAGTGTAGGTAAATCTGCATACAAACCAAGTGGCCCATCAGGCCAGAGCTTACTGTAGCATGAAGTGACCTCCCTAGAACCTTGTTTGACTTTGGATTTGACAGTTCCAAAGTTTGTTTGTTTGACAATTAAGAAATCTGTCAAGAAACTTTCAACATGTTCTCTGGTAAATTGAGATTTTTCTCAAAGATGGCTTTTCATAGTTATATTCTGCAGAAAACAGCCTTCAACAGAAGCCAAACAAGGTTTGGCAAAGCCCTTTCCCTATAAAATTTTTTTTTTTTTTAATTTTTGGTCCAAAAAAAATGATGTAAGGGCAAGAATGTTTATAGCTGCTTCTTATTGGCTGGTCCAATTTCAGCCAATCAAATTGCATGGTCAGAGCCAGTCAGACAGGCTGACGTCTGGTTTTTGTTGTTTTTGATCCTTTTTCAGGAGTACACAACTATGGCCCAAAGCATCTGGATGGAGCGGTCGCCTTTTTGGCCAGAACCTGTAATAAATATCCGTATGAAGAACTGTTTAGTGAACCTTTCAAACTGACAGATTTTGAGACAGCTTTAGAGCTCTCCAAACAGCAGAGATTTTACAGAGTCTGTGTGGAGCCCTGAGTTTACCAAGGGTTCACTAGGATTGACATGACTTTTTCTTTGGCTATGTTCACACTGAGTGCGTGAGCATGGTGCTTGAGTGTCATTCTCGCTGGGCACGAAATTGTGAACACACCTTTTTTCCAAGCAATCATACCAGAATTCGGGTACAGTACCCATGCCCAGGTACAAGGTCTCGAACTTGTACTCAGGCACTAAATGGTACTTGGGTTCTTGGAGTACCCAGTGTCTGAACACAACACTACTTTACACCGATGCCCAGGCACCAGTGCTCGGGCACCAAGTGTGAACCCCGGGGGGTGGGTGCCCATCGAGGCTGAATACCTTAAGAGGTACTAAAACCGCTGTTTAACCCCTAAAAAGTACGACGAGCACTTCTGTACTTTTTATATGGGAGTTCCCCCCCCCCCCCCTTGGGGTTTAAACACAACCAAACTTGTGTATGTCACTCTACGTAGAAAAAAAATAGAAAACGAGATAGGTTCAAGAAAAGGAAAAGGTTAAAATACATGTAGGAGCTAATAACAGAGAGAGTGCATCATATGCGAAGTCTGTTAAAAACCTCATGTCCATAACGGGCTACTTACCAGAGTTTACTACAAACTAACAGTTAAAGAGTTCATTGTAGCCTAGTTAATGTCGCTGGTGGGTAACGAAGGAGATTTATGTCTTTGTCTAGCAGTTTCACAGGTAGCCCAAGCCCTCTAATGAGCGTCCCTGTACATACATTTGTACTGAGGTTACGCAACGGTCGAAATAAAGGGGTTATATTCTTTAACCTAAAAAATACGAAGGAGAATAAATAGAGGTGAACTTACCATGCTTCGGGTGTGTGTTTCCTTGGTTCCCGTGAGGTTTCTATACCAATTTATGGCAATTTGGGTGGGTTTTGTTCTCTATCTATCCTTTCCAGAGGACTAAAACCAAGGAGAGAGAAGAGTAAACTAAGAGAGTTAATCCCCATAATGGCCATACCCCCTAGGTTAAAGAGAGCTTAAGCAAACCACGACGGCAACGGCAACGAGAATGTCACCAAACAAAAGGTTTAATGAGCAGAACAATAGCTGTGCACGTGCGTTATCTGCAGAACAACAACGTGAAATGGCGAAGTTCTGCGTATCATTGAGAACCCCTAACGACGACGGCTAATTTGTCGTATTAACATTTGGAATTGAACGCTATCGTAGCATATTTGGCCTGAGCACGTTTTTAGAGCCATAAGCGTACTGAATAGGTCTAGACAATAACGAATTTTACTCGTCCGGTAAAATGTAAATTCATTTTGACTAGGCGTCGTCCTTGGCGCAAAACACGACGGCAACGGCAACGGCAACGGCAACGAGAACGTCACCAAACAAAACGTTTAATGAGCAGAATAATGGCTGTGCACGTGCATTATAATTCTTGGTACATTTCTTTGCCGTCCTCTGCAAAACAACAACATGAAATGACCAGTTTCCAAGTTGTTTGACAACGGGACCCACTACGGCTAATTTTTCGTATTTCTATTTGGAACTGAACACATTCGTAGAATATTCAACAGGGGCAAGTTTTAATACCGACGAACACACTGGATGGTTCCAAATAAATGCGAAATTCCAAAGTAAATTAGAAACACATTTTTTACTAGGCGTCGTCGTCGTAAATGCGTAAGGTCCTTAACTTTACAACACGAGTTGCGTGGATGTTCTCGTGCGAGTGAAGCCCTTTGCACTGTCCACGTGATCAAAATTCACGTCACAGGATTGGCTATTTGTAGTCCCCCTTGGGATTTCCTAAACGGGGAACTGGCCTAAAAAGATTACCACGAGAATAAGGATTAATTCACTTACCCCTCGTCGTCTCTTTCCGAAACTCAATTGTATTACTTTTGTATTTGCTTTTTTTTAAAGCCCCGCAGATATTTCCATCTATATACAACTGAAGACTACACTGCAGAAAAATGCTATGCATTACTTGCAAAAAATTTCGGACGATTTTAATTTCGGACAAAAGAAGTGTCCGAAAATAAAACTCAAATATTTACAGCACTGTATAAAACTGTTAAATAGCTCCAAAGTTCGTAGTTTCCTTTATGGTGCGAACACTAGTCAAGATACTGCTTTAGATACGTAACGGCTGGATAAAGGATTTGTGTTATTTTCTCCTCCGTTTAATTCATCTGTAAAGCCTTGAGGCTAAAGTAAAACTATCATCTCCACATATGTTGTTTCAGTCTAATTTGTGCTTTGTAGGCATGATTCAGCAAAGTGTCCGAAATTATTGTCCGGAATGAGATAGAAAGTGTGCAAAAATTAACATCCCAAATTTTTTGTAAGTAATGTAGACGATTTGTTATATCCCTTGGCTTACTGGCGATGCAGCATCGGTGGGTGTTGTTGCATTGGAACCGATTTAAAACCATATCCGTCTCTTTTTTCTGTTTTTTTTTTAATCATTAAAAATTAGCTGTCAATACATCATTGTATAGATGAGATTAAAATTATAATTATGAATATATGTTATTGAACTTGCTCGGTCTGTATATCTGGGAAATATTAGTCGAGTAAAAGTTATTTTTTCCACGATTCGTTCCATAAACTTAACTACACCAATATTCCACAAACGACAGAGCAAACAAGCTACTAGCTCAGTAAAGTAGTAATCATGTGGTTCTTATAAAATGAAGGAGGTCGGGTAACTTAGAAGAAGAAGAAGGGACAGAAGAAAATTCTGCTGATAAATTAATGCATCAATTTTCTGGTAAGCGCGCGTGCGCCAAAGTTTAGCATCTATTTGCGTTTTCAGTCCGCTTTCATGAAAGTTTAACTGAAATTATCTTCCAAACATAAAGGACAATATTTAATTTTACTTGTTATAAGAAAAAGTGTTTTCTCTCGTCCAGTGTTTTGGAATTGGAAAAGCAATTTTCCGCAACTATTTGTTCCATGTCAGAGGTCCGTTTTTTTCCCGCCCTTGGAACCAATAGGAGCTCTCCATTTCGTCGTGGGTTTTTTTTTTTTTGGCGGGGAGGGGGGCGGGAGTGGGGTTCCGAAACGAACACGAGGTGCACTAATAAACGAAAAATTGCTTCTTGTTATCCTTGAGGTTTCAAAGGGAACAAACGACTTAACAGGAAAATGAACAAGATCAATAACTAGCTAATTGTTTTATCTTAACCGAACACAGTTAGTAAGATTTTCCTCTTTTCGTAACAGAGAAAGGGCTGCTAATTGAGGTTCAGCGCGGGAGCGTTTCCGGGTGAGAAAATGCTGACCGCGTGCGAAACAGATCAGAGAAACAGTTTTAAATAATTGTCTTTGAATAGATTTTTCTAAATGCGACGACGTTTAATTTTCCTCAGCAAATTCACCATTTGGTAAACATCGCTGAAAGTCAAACTACAAAAGAGAAGATGATAGAATACCCATTCCTTCTGGGTTTTTTTTTTTTTTTTGGCTGAAAAGAAGAAAGTGAAAGGTGTTCACCATTTCGCCAATAATTCCGGAAATTTCAGTCAGGAAGTGCACTGGATAAGATGATTTTGGTTCGACCGACCGGAAAATTTTCGAACCGAAGATGGAACATCCTGAATGGTAGTCCAAAATATCCGTATGGAAAATGTGTTTACCATTGGCAGTTCTTCACCGCCATCTTGGAATTATCATCAGGTCGAACGTCCTAGTCTCTTTCGGTAAATTAGGGTTTTGAGTGAACGGAAAATGGCCAATTCGAATGAAATTTGCCGTCAGGCATTTTTGCTTACCATTTGTACAAACCACTGACGAACCGGTTTCTCCGTGCAAATGGTAAACAACCGGTATATAAAATGGGAACCTCTCGCCCTTACCGTGTGCGTCACAAGCTGAAACTAAATTTTCATTTCAAACACATGATCAAACAAGTAAAAAAAAATATATGTTTAGGAGGGTACATAACAATGAAATCTGTTATATATGCTATTTCAGAAGAACGGTATATTCCTTTTTTGGCTAGGAATCTAAAGAAATAACTGAGAATCGAGAGACTTGAAGATTTCACTTGACCACCAGAACTGAAATACAATCAGCGGTGCGTTTCAAAACATATTTTAAACATTATGCGTTTTAACGGAAAAGCTTAGAATTACATTTTAACGGGAAGTCTTTCATTTAAAATACTCCGTACGTGTTTTCAACATGAGGTCATGATTTCCCCTTCAGTGGCCAGTGTCTACCCTAACCAGATCGCTTAAAGGAAAGGCTAAAAGCTTATTCTTCCTTTTCCACTAACGGAACTGCCTATTGCCTAAGATTTCCTGTGGGGCTGAAGCCACTTTTTATAGTACTTAGTCCGTGTTCTTTACTTAACGTCCCACGCTCATTTCTGGCTCTTATCTGTTCTTTTTTTTTTATTTTTCTGGAGAAAGATAACAAAATTTAAAAGCGCATGTTTAACGAACTGCCCGAAGAAAAACCTTTGGACGTGATCGGCCAATACACAAAATACGAGAACCCGTTCTGTAGGGCTTGGAGGCGTGCGAGTACTGTAATGAGAAAAAAAAAGTCATTGATAATCGTTACAGATAAGATAGCACAAATCATTCATCAGTCAGCTCGTGTTCCGCAGTCGGCGTTCTGTGGCCAAAACGTTGACGCCGTCGGTGTTTTGTGGCAAAAACGGGACGACTCTGACGACTGGCCTTCCCGCACTCGCGGGTCAATTCGGGACAAGGCAAGCCCGACATGAATTAAAATTTTCTTATTTCACTGGCATCGCAATATTTGAAATAATCGTTTTAGAGTGGGATTTAGGTGATAAACAAAAGGTCGACGAATATAAATTAAACAGTAGAACACGCAATCTTTTACGGGGAAATGGGAAAAACAGTTTCAAATTTTAGTTCCTCACAGCTGGTGCCCCGTTATTTATTTATTTCATCAACTCTGAATTTTTTTGATACAAACTAATACACCCTTGTTTGAGTCTAACTCGCTCTAGTTTAATGCACTGTAGTTATCATATGGCTCGGTTAGCTATCTACTTAAGGTGTAAAGATATTGTCAAAAAAAAATATATGTATATATATTATAAAACCTGAGAGAAATAAACTCAATATGCGACGTCTTCAACGCAAAATAAAAGAGTTACAAACATTCTTTGAATAGCATCGCTGATACTCAAACCTGTCTAAAACGGGAACATTACAAACGGTTGTTTTCGAATTTCAGGGAAAACCCCGGCGAAACAGACCGTCAAAACATGCAATAATCAACATATTAAACGTTGAATTTACGGACATGATATTACTCTGCTATTTTGGCATAACGCAATATTTCACAGACTTTACGTCATCCAAGGTCAACAAAATGTTTACAAAGCTAATCCTTTATCTGAATTTCACTGTTGCGTTGTCTTTTATTCAATCAATGCGAGTTTTCTCTTTGCGTCAGCTCGATTTTATATTCTGATTACAGTATTTTTAGACCGATGTTTTTTTGATGAGCTAGAGAGGACAAAAACACCAGAATTTTAGTACTATTTTAGGTACATTTCTTTTCACTTTTTGTCATCTAACGCAATCGTGAAACAAAGTTCAAATATAAACTGACAAAGAGTAACAACGTGTTCTGTGAAACGTGTAAACTTTCACACTACGCCACTACGTGTGTCTCGTAATACCACTTGACTGTTCCAGCGAATGCGTGAAGGAAGTCACGTCCTTCTGTTGTGACAATATTTCCTCTTATTCAGACAGGATTTTGGAATATACTGTACTTTTGCATTATTCAGGGCTGAGTCAAAACGAAATATTTATAGCGATGTAAAAATAACCGCATGATTTGTCGTGTAAGAAAAGGTGAAAGGGGTCTTGAAGAACGACCGGAAGTGAAAGAATAGTTTGTTCTTACGTCATAACATACTTGGGCCACGTGAACCTTATAAAAATGGCGGCGAAACTAATTATCAATCACTAGTTTCGTGCGAGATTGCGAGGCGTTTGAAAGATTCATCTGACGGGCCATCTGCCTTTTTCCTCTATCCGTTAAGATGGCTGACGATCAGAGAGAAGAGTCTTTACAGGGAGTTGCCGAGAAAGTTGATTCTTCGCCGAAGTTATTGTTAAATGGAGAGGTTTTCACTGCTTGTTCTGATCATGACGTTGCGGGTTCATCTCATTCGGAAGATGAAGTCGATCGCAAATATCACCACTCTCCCATCGATTCCCACTCTGACAATGACGTTAAAGATGGTGCTGGACCTTTTCAACCTCCCAGTGAGGAACTGGCTGAGAAAATTGTCTCCCAAGTCGAGTTTTACCTTGGCGATGATAACCTCGCCAAAGATGCTTTCTTACTGAAACATGTCCGTCGTAACAGAGAGGGATATGTCAACTTGAAGCTTATAACGTCGTTCAAAAAAGTGAAGACGCTAACAAAGGATTACAGAGTAGTTGCGGAAGCCTTGGAAAAATCGAAAGAACTTTCGATGAATTCAGAAAAGACGAAGGTAAGAAGGAATGTGCCGCTTCCTTCAGAACTTCTCGAGCGTAATCCGGGAAGAACTGTAGTTGTCACTCATCTAGAAAACGCTACCATGGAAAGCGTGAGCGAAATCTTCTCCAAATGTGGGGAGATTGAATTAATTCGCATCATTCGCCCAGGGAAAGCAATCCCTCTCGATTTAAAGCCCTACTTTACCAAGCATCCGGAGCTTGAAAAAGAAACAACGGCAGTTGTGGCTTTCGAAACCATGGCGGCCGCTGCCCGTGCTTGCAGTGAAATGTCGAAGGAGGGAGGCATGAAAGTCGTGGAACTTGGCAAGCAAGGCGCCAAAAAGGAGAAGTCAAAATCCAAGACGAAATCTAAAGACAAGGGAAGCGATGCTGGGCGAGATTCTGACGAAGAACACGATGACTCCACAAAGAAACGACGCAATAGAAAGAAGAACAAGCGTGTACAAGAACTGATGGGCAAGAACTCAGATGATAGTTTTTCAAGCTCATGTTCTTCAGATACAGATAACTCTTATTCATCATTCAGTACCTGTCGACGCCGGTATAACAATGGGGGTAACCACACTCCAGACAGGGCTGCTTCCCCCACTGGCACCCCCCGTCCCATAGGTCGACGGTCACCCCAGAGCAGCCCAGAATTGCCCAGGAAGCTGGCAAACATTGTAGTGAAGGAGGGCAGTAACAGTGCTCCAAATAGCCCATGGTCGCAGCGCCGCAAGTTTGGATCACCAAACAGCGGTCATTCCCCTCACACTAGCCCACTGGTCGATTCCACCAGCCCACGTCACCGGATGATTCAGTTGGAAGGTGTTGAACGACTTCCGAAAGGACCTGATGGAACAAAAGGATTTCACTCAGGTTTCGGACGAGGCAGGCCTCTTGTAGCAGTTGCGTAGGACATTTTAATCAGCTACCTAGCTACAAATATAAATTACAAACATTTGAAGAACAAATTTAGAGTATAGTTATTTAACGTATACTTGTAGGTTCAATCTTTAGCAAGAATGTAGAACTACTCTTATCAGTGTAGTTGACTGGGATGTGTTAATTACATGACATGATGTATAAACTAATGTATTCTGAAGATAACATGAGTGTGCTGGAAAATGCAGGGAAGGTGGATCGCAATATGATGACAAAACCAATTCAGTGAAGTGATATTGCAGGCTAAAATTGTTAATGCATAAAGAGGCAGCAAAATTTTTATCTTTGTATTGTTATGGAAGTTGGTTTTGTTTCTATTTTGAGAACTTCCACTTCTATTAAATTTGTCAGTCTTTCTCAAAGGGTGTATTTTGGGAAAATGACAAAATTGTATATTTAGGTGTGTTACGTGTAAATTTACAGTGCAGCAAATAGTTTCACATAATATGCGTTATCATCGTTTCAGCTTGTTTCAATAATTCAGAAAATGGTGTAACACTGCAAAAATCTCAAAAAAGTGCTCTCCAGTATAGCATCCATTAGACCTTGGAATATTGAAATACAGTGGTACCATTTCACTGGATTTTTGTCTGTATATAAGTGGAATAAATTATTGCTCAATTCCAAAAATGTTCAGAGATAACTGTAAATAGGTAAGGATAATCACATTATAGATTTTATAGACAACTTTTCAAAGCATGTGTTGAGTTTTCGATTTTGACGATTTCATAGTTTTCTTTTGTATATTTTTTTGGTTGGTGAGCTTGCAAGAACATATTATTTCAAACTATTGTGTATAAAAGAGATATTGGTATTCTGATTGCAAAAAAGACAGACTAAATTTGTTTCAAATCTTATCAGAAAAACGGTATTCTATTAGATCATTTTCTGGACACGCAGTGGTTCAGCCATTGAAGTGGACTGCAAGGCTTTAATGCTAGGAATATTCTAAGCTTAAAGTTCGAAGTTCACTTTACCTTGGGTGAGAGGGTGGCTTTCTAATTGGTTTTCTTCAAATTGTTTAGGATGTAAGTTTTTTTTTATTTTAGTTTATTTTAGTTTTTCAAGTCTAATGGTTTGAAACACTGTAACTTGTGTATTAAAAGAAAAAAATTGAGAAATATCACTTATTGTGGCTAGTTTTACTACATGGTAGAACTCTCTTCTTAAAATGTCATTTAGTATAACGGGTAATCAAGTAGTAATGAATGGAATTAGAAAGTAATTTTGCACATTTTGGCAAAATTCTAACAAATGTCTGCACCTTTATGTGGGGGACAATTAGAATGTCAATTAAACACAAGTGAAATTTGGTGGGTGTACCATTACCTTTCATTATCATAAGGGGCAAATTATGCTCAATCCTGGGTTCCTGACTTGTTTATTATATCAAGAACTTTTGCACTAAATGTCGCCATGACAACTTTGTAATTTCACATTTAAAATTATAAATGCCGAAATTTCATGCCAAAATTAAGGAGTAATTTGTCATCCATGATATGTACATTAATAGAAGATGGTGTTCCATGCTCTCTAATTAAATAATGCACACTTGTGGTCTAGTAAAACTGCTAGCAGAATGTGAGTGCTTTCAGCAGTTTCTCTAGAGCCTAAAGTGCAATATTTTCATGGAAAACTTGGAACACCACCACCCATTTGCTTTAGAATATAGCATGAAAAAATGAAAATGTTTATGGGATGGTAATTGCACTGGGAACACAACATCTGGGGCATTTGTGCTTCATAATGTTCAGCTGTGTATTTATTTAACAAATAGATTCCATGTTGTTGTGCATCTGTTCAGTAATAGGTCACAGATGATGTGAAAACATCAAAATGAGTGTGTTGCTGATGTTACCACACTTTGACGTATCCTTTGTGTATCACTGAACAGATGCATGGCAACCTGGAACCTATCTGTTTTATATAATTATGAAACAGCAACAAAAAAGTGTTACTGACATCATCTACATATCTGTTCTCCAATAGATCATAAGTGACAACCAATCAAAATGTGAGAATAATTTGACTTATACAAAAAATTATGCACGCTCGGCTCCAGTAGTGGGTGTACAGGAAATTTACTGTGATAGAAAACAGACTGGAAAGTGTGCTCTAGTTAGCTGAAAGGTTCAACAGTTCTCCTTTCAGTCTCGGTTTCTATTTAGCTGAAATTCATTCATGGTTTTGAATTTGTATCCCAAGGAGAATTCAATAAATTATGATGCAGTGTGGTGTTCAGAGTGAGTGTATCATTACCGTTATTGAAAACTATGAACAGGCAATCCAGAGCTTTAATCAGGCTAGTTGTCATAATTTGCCAGTTAATGATAAATAGAGCCAAGAGGTGTGAAAGGCTTAAGGCTAACTACTTAGGCCACTGGGGTCAGGTTCAATTTTTCAGTGCGGTTTTCTGTTTAATATATATTGTTTGTCATTCAGTTTTGAGCTAAAGTAATCTTGAACTACACAAAACATAGGCATGCAGTCAAAATCATTTTTATACAAAATTAATACTTTGGTTAAATTTTAATCCTGGGTTAGCATAAACCGGCTTTCAAGCAACCCGGCCCAGAGCACTCTTGCTGTAACTGGCGTGCAAATTTGCCAGGAATGTAGTGACTCAAACTTTTCAAGGAGCTTCACAGGACTTGTGAAACTTTCCGGAGCCCTATGCACTAGTTACCACATTGTGCACATCCTTGGCACTTCACCTTGCCTATGCCAAACCATTCATAAGTTTTGCACAACACTTAATTTTTCATTTGAATTTCATGGACTTTCCAAAAACTCAGGCCGTGAAAGTCTCTCCTTTTCCTGGATTGAAAAGTCATGTAGGCAAGTATTCCATTCCATGGAAAATACCCATCACAAAGATAGGAAATCCTGGACGTCAAGAACGTGAACTGCTTCAGACAGGCCTGCTCCCCAGGACAGGAGGGAGGGTCTGGGAGTTAGAACCATTGAGAAGTAGGTGTGTCGTGTTGATGTTTTATGGTTCATCGTGCTTCCAACTAACATTGGGGGAGAAAGATTGTGTGGAAAGCTAAAAGGAGGGAGGCTTGCTATGTTGACAAGTAGTAAGAACAAACAAAATCGTCAAATAAGGGGTATTTTCTGATCAACCATCAATGTTTTGCAGGAAATGTCCATCTCCTGGAGTCAAACAGAAGGTTTTAAGTTTCAACTACCCCCAACCCCTTTAGAAACTCCAGTTTAGCTTCATAAAGAATTTTCACTTGGATTTTAAAAACCTCTTTCCCTAGGAATTTCCAGCGATCTTCCACTGTTTGAGTGTGACATTTTCAGGAACTGCACATACGGTTGAACCCCACTATCTCAGACAATCAGGGGAAACGAATTATAGTTTGAAATAGCGGGTGTTTGAAATAGCTGATAATAAACGACTGAAGGACAAATCTAATGGAATTGGTTTCGAGTTGGAAATAAACCAACTTTGAATAAGCGGGGACCAACTGTATATAACATGTGAAGAGATCTATCCAGAGAATTGATTATCACTGGTTTGATTACCATTGATGTTTTTTTTAGTTAGTTCACTGAACTTAGTGTCACATCAAGACCGTATCTCCTGATTGATGATTTTCTTTATTCTCGTCACCTGTCTGGTTGAAAATGTATTGATAATGTACAGAGAAATAAGACTTCGATCTTTCAAGAGATTATAAGGGCTAGTTGTCCACTGATGGATTGTTGAGTGGAAACACTATGTAAGAAACTGGGCAAGACCACAATGAAGATAATCAAACTATATTATTTTTATTATTAATTCAAACCAACTATTTCACTTTTCAGTCTTTCCTGTTCTATTATTTTACTGACAACACAATTTCCTTAATTATCCCAATTTCTATCATTGTATTCTAAATCCATTTAATTCTATCTGTTTTAATAGATCTATGTTTCTTGATTCTTATTTCACTGGGTTTAATTACTCTATTGTAATAATTTCTACAAGAAAATTCAGATGAAAGTTGACTTCAACTGTGAATGGGCTCCTGGGGAGCACAGAAAACTATGCAGCGAGCAAGGGCAATTTTTCTTCCCAAACCGCTCTCTCTGCTCACCCTAGACCACACTAAGCTAGCTTTGCTCCCCGGTTTCTTTCTTTTTTTTGCCTTACGATGCGATCAGGAGCCTGTTCACAGGCTTAACTTGACTTTGCATTCTATTGTTTTGTACGTAAAATGATTTTTACATAGTAGAAATTATGAAATTTTGATTGAAACTACATGTTGATATAAAAATGCACCTAACACAGAAATTCCCTTAACACCTCATAATGTTTGATAACAAATACTGAAACAACCCTTTTAAAAAGTTTAATTTCAAAAAGTCACACGTTTTTTGTGAAAAATTCACATTTGACGACAAAGGCAACTTGGCTATGCATGCTTAGAAGAGAAAAGATAATGCCTGCATTGTCAGTTCTCAATGAATCCTTTGTTCAAGGTTACCTTGTCATCGATCCTTTTTACACATTCCGAACATTCCATTATAAATAGATTCACACAACAAATTCACATATTTTTCCATTCTAGTTTTAGCTAAAAGCTTTGCGTCAACAAACTTTAAGTATTATCAGTTACAAATTAATTATATATACAAATGTTTAAGTAGATGTTTTGACTTTAACCAATTTAAATACAAAATACTTTGTTCTTGAATAAATATTTGACTGTATAAAAAATTATGGATCCAAATAAATACACTAAGCTCTTATACTAAAAAGAGTTTGTCAGGTGGTAAATGGTCAAAATATTTTTAAATGTAGCAACATTATTTTCTTCATTTCAAGCCTTTAACAGGCAGAGCTCACATGTGGTGAACTTGGAAAGAGAAGTAAGTATTTATTTTTTGTGCCCTGGCTATTTTGCGGCCCACAGTAAACTATTTGCCGCTTATTTCATACAAGTTTAAGTTCACCAATCTTGACAACTACTTCCTGTTATCACTACTGCTACTAAAAAACTCTTTAACAGGGCTGGAGAAATCCAGGGGCTACTAACAGACAATTTAGGCCCAGAGCACACTGATGCACTTGTTGCTTGCAAACACATACTTTTTGATGCGTTTTCGCCTATCGTCCACGCTAAAATGACCAAAAATGCTGATGAAAATGGAGGCTTTTGAAAACGGTTTCTGAAAACGCATCGTTTTGAAATGTTCTGTTTCTAGTGTGGATAAATGAAACAGGGGCTTTTGAAAACAGTGCCTAAAAGAGCTTCATATATATTCGTTTCCATCAGGGTTTTAGTGTGGATGATAGGTGAAAAGGTATCAAAAAGTATGCAATGTCCAATGAAAGTGAATCAGAGTGGATAAGTGAAAACAAAACGAAAATGCTAGTGTGGTAAAAGATATTCTGCTTTGTTTTCGTTGAGACAAAACGAATACTTTTAGACACGCATTAACGTGGTCGGGGCCTCATGGTTCACTCAATTGTTGAATTGGATTACAACATACATGTATGCAAACATTCTTGCTTGTCCCTCCAAGCCAGATTAGCAACTTGTTAATAACTGATTGCTACTGGATTTGCCCAAATGTCACGTCACCTCCAAAAGAACTCCAAAGAACTCCTCAGCCTCAAAAATATACACACACGTTGTTGTCAAGTAAAGTACAGTTCCTACTCATATGAGCTTCTAGGTCATCCTCCAACATCTTAAGTGTCTGCCGCACCTGGAAAACAAATTAAATCAATATGTAACATGCATTGACTATTATTATTATGGTGCTGTCAATAAGGGTTCTCTGTCTCAAGTCAAATGTTTCAAAAAGTAGCATACCTGTGTTATGGCATTTAAATTGGCAGCTACTATTGTTTTGAACCTATAACATAAAATTGAAATAAATCAATGAATCAATAAATAATATAACTTGTGATTGATCAGAGTGACACTACATGTACATTTAATTAATCTTGACAGAGGTGACCGTGGCTAAGCAACTTACTTGGATGGGACTGGGGCAAGTTGGGAAAGAGATAAGAAAACACTTGACATAAGAGAGCCATTTCTCCCCAGTCTCCTCCCAGTTTTGCTGCTCCTTCCCAGTGCTCTCTCTTTCCTGAAGTATTCTTTTTAAAATTGGACCATGGCTATGTAGGAGGTTAAGCTCACACCATTCTATCCAAGCCAGCTTATGATGATATTATGTATAGTATGATGAGGAAAACTACGTGGACAGGCAGGGGTTTCATCAATGTTTTCAACAGGAGGGACACTGGTTTTCACATGTGGGCAAATCTTTTTGAGCTGAGCTTTTCTATGGGAAAACTTTCCTCTAGATGGTCAAACCAGGTGGGCAAAATCATCCTCACAGAAGGTCAGTTTGCCGGTGCCCGGCTGTTAATTAATGAAACTTGTGAAGAGGGAGTTTTTGATGCTCCTCTAAATTCTCAGCATAGGTTATGAGAATTGGTAGTTTAGTTTTGGAATTAAGGGAGTATTAAAATCACTTACCTAACTACTTCTGCATCAAAAACATCCTGGCGGAGTTTCCAAAGTTGATACATAGATTGCCGACTAGAAGTAAAAACAACAAAGACTGACAGTCGGCAACATGAATGCTTTAGCCAAGATTAATAATGCAATCCTTCAATTCTTAAACCTGTTTGTCTGAAGGTCTGTTTACTTACAGAACAATCTTTTCTGGAGGGTAGGATGTTTGAGCCAAGATTTTTGGTTCCAATATGGAAAGACGGTGCAACAGGAATAAACTGCACATCAGTAAACAGACTATTCTAAAACCACAAAACAAAAAAAAGTTTAATCAGTAATACTGTAGCAAAAAAAAAACTAATAAGGCAAAATAAAATTCAAATTTAAAGGATGTACTGAACTCATGTAATAAACTTATTTAAAATGAAATAATTTTTATCATAAAAAATACTTACAAAATCGAAGTTAATATATAAAACAGCTGTTCTCTTGTAAGTCTATGATTTAAAGAATAAAATTAATAATTGCCAGAAGTTGCTTTATAATTTCAGTTTATTGACATTTACACACATGATAGGGTCAAAAACAAATTTTATTCATCTAAAAACCATGTTGAATGACAGACGACAAAAGGAGATTTTTAATCACAAGACAAGAGGTTTTATATCATTTGAGTGCAACATTACCACAGATAGACAAGTATTTACATGACCACAATTATTTACATTATCTACCCACCTTTGAACTAATCGCAGGCTGACTTGGAAATATGAATACACTGTTTCGGCTATTGACGCTAAAAGCATTGCAGCACCAGCTGAAGAAATAAACAGAGACCAACATAAATCAACAAATTAAATCACTAAATAAAATAAAAATTCAAACAGAAAGTCAATTTAGTCAAGTGGGCATTTGTGATTTATTGCCAAGTTTTCTTAACTAACATTCAAGGTGAATTGCATTGCTCAAAATTTTAATGATCAATGCACACAATTTAGAATAGATTCATTTGAAGCCATTCTTTGAGACGTGACATGGTTTCCTGGACCCATCTGACACACTTTGTCTTCTCTATCCATACTGTAAGTTAGGGATCCTCATCTTCCCCCTTGAATTTACAGCCTGTGCTTTTTCACTTGGGCCATAAGTCAAAGGGGAAAAAATTGTTCTGTAACTTACAGTATGGATGCCCTCGAATGCATTAGTTAGTAGTATAATTTAAAATTAAAGTTGTACTTGTTCTTGGTGTTTATTCTTACCACAGCTGGTAATCCTTGCAGGCTCCACAGAGGGTTGGTCAATTTCACTAAAAGGTGATGCATGGCCTGTACTTCTTGTACTTGTTACAGTCTGTCCTTGATCTGTTGTCTCTTTATCGTGCGTTAACTTCTCTACTGATGTTTGTCTCAAGTGCTGGCATCTCTCACATCCTGTGTTATCTTCTCCATGTTCAGCGGTACAGCTTGAATGGTCTACATCCACATCTGAGAGAAAAATAGTAAACTTGAATCAAAGTTTGCCATGATAGTTTGTAGTGCACAAGCCTAAAGAAGTCACGTCATTTATGACACTAGCAGGATAGAATTTCATTTGCATTTCTTTAGTAAACCAAATGATACTGTTCAGTATTAATCCCTAAATATTTTAAAAGTTTCCACTACATCAGCATTTTTTCTGGCACAGTGTCAACTTTGCTTTAAAGGTAGTTGCATAAACTAAAATCAGCATACCTCAGCTAACACACTGGCAATGCAACAGCCAGTTCATCAGAAAATTATTGTCTGTCAAATGGTGGCTATAAAATTGAGTGATTTTACTGTGCACGGAGTCTTGATATTTTCTTTTTAAATTGGCATTGCCAGTACAAAGAAAATATTTTTGCGTAGCCATGACAAGAAATGATAAAACAACTGAATGATCATAACTCACATCTATGGCAATCATCAATTTACAAATTAATGAAGCTCTCAACTAGAACTGCAATCACTCTCAAATCTCCTGCTATCTACAAAAACAGCTTACAATAAAATAGATTTTGACATTGTCAAACTTGTTGGACATGAGGTTAATTTCCATATGTGATTCTTTTGAAAGCCTGGTCATCTCATATCTCCTTACAGTAACTTGCTATAATTTTTAACCTCCTCACTAACCATTGTCTTCCTCTGTGTTCTGTTCTTCACTTCCATTGTCTAGCATATCTTTGCCTTCAGAGGGATCACCACTTTCGGGTTTCTATAGAAAAAAATTAATGTTTTCATTAAAACCCATAGCAACTTAGGAAATGGGACATATAAGCTAGAGTGCTACCAAATACCAACAAGTACAGTAGATCTCTGAGCTCAGTATTACAATCAAAATCAGCAAAACAATTTGCAAAAATGAAACAGTGATTAGTCATAAAATTAAAACGGGAATTTGAACTTCATGCAATTTTCCACTCTTCTCATTCACCGAGTCAATATAAAGACTAAAATTTCGTCCAAAAGTGAAATATTTGCTAGAGAAATGACATTCACCTTTTCCCTGTCAAGCATATGAGAACACGTTTCAAGTAGTATCCATACCCCCCACTGTGAAAGGGTTTTTGATTTAACCCCCTTCCCCACCCCTACAGAAATTCAGTTTTGCTTTGTACATTCCTTCTGAAGGAAGGCCTTTCAAATCCTCCCTCACCCTCAGAATTTCCAACGACCTCAAATGAGGTCGATGTGGTACTTATTGTCTGGAGCGGCACGATTTGACCCTCAGTTTCTTAACATTGTAAAATTAGGGTTTTTTTAGTTAAACATCAATTTAGCCATGCTGGTTGAATAAAAAAATACTTTATTTTCATTTTATAGATGACCATCATAGCTATATATTGAATGAGACTAGTAAATTTATTGCTTTAAGCACCTGGTAATAACTACATTTACGTGTTGGTATTGATTTTCAGAGATAGGTTACTGAAGGAACAAAATAATTTTTAATGAACTTTCAAATTTATTTAAATGCCTTGTTGAGGTTGCAAGATGTTTATGTAGCTGGTTAAGATGCAGGCAATTTTAATGAGAACTTTGCTCTGTGTCAAATATTATATTACTGGTACCTTAGATTATTGACTTAACAAAAATTTTTAACAAACAATAATTATTTGTTAAAAAATTATTAACAATCACCTGATTATCTTCCTCTGATCTGTCTGTCTTCTGAATAAACAAACCAAGTTTGACTTTTTAAAAATGTGATCTAACATTAACAGCTTTGTATCTGCTTGGCAAAGTGTGAGATAAGTCCAGGATTGCATGCTGATGAGATGCATGACCTTCATGATAAGTATCACAAAGTGTCCTCATTTGTAAAAGGTCATCAAAACACACAAAATTTGGTCAAGTAGAAAGTCAGGGTTGCCACCCATGGGAACAAAAAAATTCCCTGACTTTTCCTTGACCTTGAATAAAATCTAATTTTCCCTGACTTTTCCCTGACTGTGGCAACCCTGGAAGTAATATGAAAAGGACACTTTGTGATGCTTCTCATAAAGAGCATACATCTCATACGTTTGCACTCCAGGACTAAGTGTCATATTATACCAGTTACGGTTTGAATAATTTTGTTAGTCAGATTTTTTTCTTTCTTTCTTTTTTTTTCAGTTGTACCTGATTTGCTACAGGTCCATTGCTAAACTGCTAAATGTATTTTTTTACAGCTCTGAAAAAAATTTACATTTCACACAATGGCCTCCAAGAAACAATGCATTATTTGCAAGGAAGATGAGCCAATCCTTTAAGAAAATGCCATCAACACTTTACAATAATTATGTATACTAAATAATTCAAATTATTGTTAATTCTGGCTTATCAACAATATTAGAATAAAATATGATTTATTGTTCATTTTATCACTAAATCGTTCTTTAAATTGAGTTATTGTTTAATGATCAGTCATGATTTCTTAAATTACAAAGAAATACAGCCAGAGATAAACAATTTAACTGATGATTCATTGCTGAGTGTCCTAGTCACTGTACAAATTATAACTATTCTGACCTGCTTTTTGGCCTTAATTTCATCCCACACTTGAAGAAGAAGTTTGTACACGGTTTCTCTGGACAGGAATGAGGAGAAGAAATGCTGCAAAAACAGTGTAAATATTTCAGTATCTCTTAGAACTCCATGTGATATCAAATGTTCAACTTTCACATAATATTAGACACACAAAATGATAAAAATCAGTTGCTAGAACAAGCTACCTAAAGTTACCAGTAACTACCACAAAGTCCCCAGTAAAACACTCAATATAATATATTTTCACCAAAGTCCCTGAAAAGGTAATGGCATATTTCCCATGCATTATTATTCTCACGATATTAGGAGCTGTTTTTTGCTGACTTTCTTTTCTTTCTTTTTCATTTAGAGAATAACCACTGACACTTAAACCAGAGATCTCCTACATGTTGTTTCAAAACTAATTTTCATCCAAAAATTAACAGACTTCCATTTTGACCAGAACACAGTCACATAGTACTTAGTGATACTGACCTTTTCTTCATCAGTGCAGATGAGAATTGCATTTGGCACAACATACGCTGTCTTTTCCCTTGTTATAGACTGGATCTTTGTACAATCTATTGTCACCTAAAACATGATTCAGCAACAAAACAAGTTAATTACAAAGCAATGAGCAGACCTGTCCTATGGCACATTTTGGACACCCACTTTTCGAATCCTGGCTAAAAGCCTGTTGCTGCCTCCCCCCCCCCCCCCCCCCCCCCCCCCCCCCCCCCCGGGGCGAATTTTTTTTTTTTTTGATAAAAATAAACAATATTTTTCCGGTGCCTCCCTCCACTTTTTTTCTTAATTATATTTTTTTTCTT
>Ga0126338_10000329_pt1 | contig 24179 bp, 6 predicted proteins | sample OrbCmetagenome_2_FD_92529 | JGI IMG/M metagenome (GOLD analysis project Ga0126338, IMG submission 92529) | Coral microbial communities from Petempiche,Puerto Morelos, Mexico - Orbicella C C metagenome | ecosystem: Host-associated > Invertebrates > Cnidaria > Coral | place: Petempiche,Puerto... | reverse complement strand
TTATTTTCAGCCGTATAATTGATAACTCAGTTGGAAAAACTGAATTGCCTCACCTCCTTCTGCAGTTCTTTGTAACTGTTGTATATTCCCAGCAGGGCTAATCACCACATTGTGTGTCTGAACTTGTTGTAAAGTGGTTTGTGGAAGGATGGTCTTTGTGGTTAATGACGGCTGAGTACCAGGCACCCCACCAGTTAGTGTGCTTACTGGAAGAACAGTAGTTTGTTGTGTTGGTAGTGCTGTGGTAGCCGGAGCAATCTTTGCCATCTGTAGTGTGCCTGGAGTGGTGACATGTGTGGGCACTAAGACTTGTGTCACAGGAGTCATAACAGTGGTTGTTCTTACCACGGCTATTTTTCCTTCTTGAAGTGCCTTGAGTGAAACAGCAAATGAAAAACTTTTCAAAATGGCTTCTAAATTTTGACCACACGCTGATGGAACTTAAATTAACAAATGTAATATTGTCCCTTAAGAGCCAATGTCCACAAGAATCAAAAATAGTTCGGTAAGGCTTGAAAAATAGAATTTGCCCTACTGTTGCATATAATTAGGCCTTAGTACAAGTAAAAACGCTATGTAGTTTTTTTCTTCAAATATCTTGGTATTTCCTGCGAGACGCCCCAATACCTCCGCAGAATCACAGTAAGGGGTTAAGCGCTCCCTTTCAGTTAAATTCCAAGCCAAATTCATCTCCACAGCACACGATACAAAGCTCTGAATCGAAGAAAGCTAACCATCCAGAATCAGTGATCATGCTACCGGGACCAACCATGGACACATTCGAAACCCGAGTGGAATGCTGGGCTAACAAATTGACCCTGCTCAGGGGAAGGGAGCGCAACGACTAGACCTGTTTACAAATTTAAAAAAAAAAAAGAACTTTGAAACGCCTTGTATGCGAATTACAAAATGTGATTTAAAAATTTACATAGCGAATATTACTTACCACGTTTTCCATCTAAAATTCGAAGACATCCTTCAAAGCACAGTTAGTTAAAACTTTCACGGACAAGCCAACAATTACATTGAGATTGCTGGCACGAACAAAGCATTTTTTTTTTCAAAATTTGTAAACATGTCTAGTCGTTCCTTTGATTGGCTTGTCATAACAATGCTCTGTCGGCGGCCTGGACAAAAATCTTCCCAAGGAACCATGGAGCAAAGTACCTGACTTGTCGAGAACTGTGCGCTCCCTTCCCCTGGGCAGGGTCAATTTGTTAGCCCACCATTCTACTCGGGTTACGAATGTGTCCATGGTTGGTCCCGGCAGCATGATCACTGATTCTAGATGGTTAGCTTTCTTCGATTCAGAGCTTTGTATCGTGCGCTGTGGAGATGAATTTGGCTTGAAGTTTAACTGAAAGGGAGCGCTTAACCCCTGACTATGATTCTGCGGAGGAATTGGGGCAGCTGGCAGGATTTCAGTGTTTTTTTTTTTTTTTGTTTCGGGTGGGGGTCAGTCTAGAATCGAGTGTGTAGCCTTTATTCTTTTTTAGTAGAGGAAAACCAAACAGCGATTACTCGCTTAAAAGGCTTCAGATCAAGCTGAGAAGTGAGATGACAATGGAAAAGACAACAAGGCATTGAGGTAAAAAATATCAAAATTTCAGTTATAATGTCAATTACCATTTTTCCCCATACAAACCTTTATAAATTCAAACCGTTGTAACACAACACCACCATATGCTGAAAGGTGAAGGTCACGGTTCGTGTAACCAAACTCGTCGTTATGTAATAGTAGAAGTCTGTGGTAACTGTGTCACATTTCGTGTGCTGAACATTCGCATAAAGATTTAAAAAAAACAATAACTCCTCGCATTGTGAGCTTGGGCCGCCTGTGATCTAAGGAGTTCTAATTGGACTGAAAATTGACCATTTTCATATGATTCTCATTTTGCAACTATTGAGCACAGAAAAGTTGTAATACAACCAGCTTATTGCAGAACTATTCCTTGTCCAAAAAAGCACAGTCTCAAGAAGATTGGATTTATCCAACTATTTAGCGGTAAACAAAACCAAAGTGTTCTCCAACGATGAGTTCGTCAGTCGGTGAAAACAATTGTCATTTTGACCATGTGCCATGTCTTGGAATTCAAAAAGATTTTAGATTCTAACTATACTAGGATAGGTCTTTCAATATATGTAACGTTTAGTTTGGGCAAATGATTAGACCTCGTCAAAACATTATTCAAATCATACACCAAAAAAAAAAAAAATCACGCCAGCAGACGAATGCGTGACCAAAAGTACTACACCAATGTTTTTGTCATTAAATCACTTCAATTCGAAATATCACAAGAATATCAGCATGACTTACGCATAAACCAACATATATATGTTTACCTTAGCTGGGTTATTGTGTCTTGACTGTCAAACAACATTCCTATCCTGCCATTTCAACGGTGTTCCATTAGGTTTGCATAACCTGTACAAAGTCATCTGGTGATTTTGAATACCCCAAATCGTTCAATGTTACCAAGTTCCTATGCAAATGTTCCTATGTTTTCCGTTGTGTTGTTCAGTACAATCATTCAACCTGCTATCAGGCAGAAATCCCTAGTAATTAGCAGTAACAAACAAGCCGCCATCTTTGATGGCTCTGCATCTCTCATTTGCCTATTGTCCAGCAAAAGTCTTTGCACACAGGGTAAGGGTAGAGTGGGAATTATCTCCGAAGGAAAAAGCGTTAGAATTTTTCCAATATCTCAATGTTAGTTCTAATTCAGGGTAAAGTGATAAAATGCTATACACGAACCAGGTCTTTGTGGCTTAAAAGTCAAACAAAGAAAAGTAACTCTGTTAAAAGCTCTGAAATCCCGACCCTCACCCACATGTAAAATATGCTGTAACGCATGGGTCTTGGATAACTCATCTCGAGTCAAAGTCAAGTCAAAATGGAGGACTTTCGAATGTCTTCAAAATGGAAACTGAAAGTCGCATGTGGAATAACGCTTTAGCAGTTACTACTGGCTTAATCAAACAACAGAAATAATACAGATAGATGATACATACATAGGACTTGGCCGTAACTGTTTTTCTTCAAAGTCGGATATGAGTACTGACAAGAACGCCGCTGAAAATTATATGCAGGGAAAGAATCAGTTTGCAAGATTCAGGATATTACAAACCGAGGTAGGTGAACATGCTCTTATTATGTGTATGTCATTTATACTGCTTGGTAATGCTGACGTTTCAAATTGAAGTAATATGCCGAAACGATGATAATACTTTTGGTCACACACTTGGAAGCTGCTGGCGTGATTTTGTGTCTTTTGTGAATGATTTTGAATATTTTTTTGACGAGTGCCTAATCATTTGCTAAAACTAAACTTTACATATATTGAAAGACCTATCCTAGTATAGTTAGAATCTAAAATCTTTTGGAATTCCGAGACATGGCACATGGTCAAAATGACAATTCCAGTTGAGACTCGCTAAATTGCATGAAATAGAGTCTGAAAGGAAAAAACTACAGCCTGTTTGCACTCTTGCTAGGGGCTAGCTATATGCAAAAGATGAGTGAATTTGAGTTTTCTAGCCTTCCCGAAGAAATTTGATTTTGTCTGATTTTTGTGGGCATTTGCTCTTGATACATTTTGAAATTATTTGTATCATGACTTGTACCTGTTATCAGGGATGTAATAAGCCCTGGTTCACAATCTCATTAAGGTTACTTCCCACCTTTAAGGGCACAAAAAAATCGTTTTTTCTTTTATTTGACAAAATTTAAGTCAGTCATTTTATCTTAAGTTTACAAAAGAAAAATTTTAGAAATTCCAAAAAGCGACAGTGTTATTTTGAAAAAACGTATTTTCAAATAAAGTTATAAACCAGGAAGGTGTCATAATTGCTTATATGGACGAAACCGCCTGGGGAAATTTTCGTGGTAAATGCTCATCTTAGAGCTTGTATTTCATTTTATTTGGTATTGTTTATATTGTGCATTTGTTTTTTTGCCCTTGGCTACTTTGTCCGTTTTAGTGACAGCGACATGTTGCAATGCGATGCTTTTCATTGGAAATCCTGATCCATTGTCATTGACACTAGGAGGTCCTGTTGTTCCATTGATTTGTGGTTTCCTAAGGCAAGATAATCTCCTGGTGTGGCGCGAGTTGTTTATGAACCTTTACCAGCTAAAATCTCATGTTTGATTTTGGGAGGAATACATCCACTTTGGGCGAATTTATAGGGTATGCAGATTTGACAGATTTATGTGAAATTTCATCAGAACATTCCAGGGATAATAGCAAACGAAAGTGTGTCAGGAAATTTGGATATTTAGCATATTTTTCCCCATAGCGTCCATTTACGCAACATGTCTTGCATATTTTAGCTACTCCAACTTTAGGTGTGGATATCTAGACAATTAATCAGAATATTGAAAAAGCCTGACACACTTTTGTTGATTGATGCCTTGTGAATAAGACTGTGTAGCCATTTTGTTGAGTGGCAGCATCCGATAGCCGATAAATTCAATAGAAGAGCCCTTGGTCATTTCACGCCTTATTGGCTGCTGACACTTCATAAAAGAAAAACTCGCTTAAATTGTATTTTTATCGTAAACTACATTTATGAAGCTCTCTTCTTTCTTCTTCTTATAATTTCAATAACTTGTAGAAGTAATAATAATAATAAAATAATAATAATAATAATAATGAATTCTCAAGACTTTTTCCTTAATTAGATGATAAGTTTTATGTGTAGATGCATGCTTCTTTTACATATTTTTAGCTGTGTGATAATTTTCTTAGTGAATTTTTACCTTTTAGACCTTTTGTATTTTTACTTATGTACTCTAATAACAAGACCTCCTTTGATACCAGTGTTTATTACACTGACGGGGTTATCCTGTATAATTATTACTATTATTATCATTATTATTATTATTATTGTTATTATTATTATTATATAGCTTGTTGGAGTTTCACTGAAACTGGTGTGCGTACAAACTTTTCCCAGAGAGAAGCAACCTTAACAATGGCCTTTTTGAAGATGTCACGTAATGTCAACAATTTTTTGTATTTTGCATAAAAACTTCCCCATGGTTGGGATACTAGTCCATCATAGCGTTACCCCCAGCATTAAATTCGCTGGAACCCATTTATACACCTGGGTGGAGAAAGGAACTGTAAGAGTGTGTCTTGCCCAAGAACACAACACAATGTTCCCATCCAGGGCTTCAACCCAGGCCATTCAAAAAGTAGTAAAGTGTACAAACCATGAAGCCACCATGCCTCCTATCTACTGTTAGTAATTGTACCTTATCATGCTCTGTTTTAAATCTGTGGTAAAAGCTCTTCAGCCTGTCAATTTCTTTGGCTTGATCTGGAGTGTGAGGACCTGGACCAAATGACTGAAAAAAAACGTCAACAGAATAAACACAAACCTAAATACAAAATGAGCACAGTCACACATACATAAGGATATTAATAAAACTGATTCAGGATAGGTTACTTTTTCAGCCACAATGGATAAAAGCAGTACATATGTTCCAAGTACCTTAAAAAATTTAATAAATTATATCGATTTAGCCAAGCGTAAAAGTGCAGCTCCTGATTGCAATAATTAACCATACAGGAAAAAGAGGATTTGTTTTTCTTGGATCAGAAACTTACAAAATGATCAATTGTGCACATGTAATTGTTCAACGTGTGGTGTCGCTATTTTCTCCCTGTTAAATTTTACCAAAATCATACCCAATAGACATAACCAAGATTGTAGAAATTACGTACACAATATATCAGGGACTTTCCAAGAGATGATCATGCAAGGAACATGTCAGATGAAAAGTTAACAATGTGCCACGGGTTAATGTGCGCAAAATTTTGCCTTTGCACATACTCCCTCCTTTTGCCCTTGAGCTACGCCCAGAGTAATAACCTGACTTGAGCCTGCGATCCAATCACAAACCAGTACCAGTCAGCAGTCAACTTCAAAAAAAAAGTGACCTCGGTGAGCTCTAAATCTAAGCCCGCGATATGGTCTTATAGTACTGATCAGCAGATAACTTGTTTTGACAGCTGTCAATTAACCATAACATGGATGTCCAATATCAATGATGTACCTATCGTAATGGTGCTACTCTTATTTTTCAAGGTATTGGGCTTGGCATACCGATTCAGCCTATTCCAGTGGTTTGGTTCATTGGAGAGCAGCAAGAATAATGGAATAAGCACACAGAACAAGAAGTAAGAAAAAAGGTTGAGGGTTAATCAGGAGAGATGTAGCAAAAGATGTTTGTAACAATGTGGCATCTCTTAGTAATGAACCTCGCATCTTTAAGTTTGAAAAAGTTGGAGGGTATGCAACTAACCAAAAATCTGGTGCAGACTACGATTGATTAGGATACCTTATCTAAATTAACTTCAGAGTGTCTTTGTCCCAGTAATAATTTATAATGTTAACAAACAATTTCTTCAGGTGCAATGGCTTTGTTACTATTTGGTTTCAGTTATGCGTCAGTCAATTCCAGCAGTGCCCATCCCCCCCCCCCCCGGGCTAACCCCCGGGCTTTAGCATTTTTTTAAAAAAGTGGGCAAATTCCCTGGGGTGGGGACACAAACTGTCTAAATGCCCTGGGGTAGGGACAAAGAAAGAGGGCAAATGCCCTGTTCCGGGATCGTCGCCTTCCAACACCTCTGCAGTTTTTTATTAATCAGTGAATGAAACGTTCAACTGTTCAGTATTTTAATGCAATGGTAAGACTTCAAGGACAACAGTATGTGTTAGTTGATTCTGATTATATTTATTTCTTTATATTCTGTTTTTCTCAGCTTGCTAGAGAATAGCGTGACATTAAATATTTTGTTGCATAAAAACCATTTGTTTTGAATATTTCGACTAGAATAACGACAATCCCGTTAACAATGTTTAAAATAAAACAATTATCATTGATTTAGAAATCTTACAACTTTAATATTTTATTTCAATACTTGATTATAAACAGTTCGTTGAATCAATAGCCAAAAAATTTAAACCTAGATTTTTTTGTTCAACAGTGTCAAATGCACGTAACAAAGCTGGACCCTTCCATCCACAAAAATGGCCACTCTATGTTCGACAAATGCCTTGTCTTTCCTGATGAACTCATCCATGGCACTTTCGAAAACATGTGTCAAATGCCCGGGGGTTGTCCCGGGGTACGCAAATGCCCAGCCCCCTGGCCATGATAAAATTGCGAATGCTCCACCCCAGAACTGACAATGTGAGCAAATGTCCTGCGGTTGCCCAGGGGGGGGGGGAGGGGGGGAGATGGGCACTGCTGGAATTGACTGATGCATTAGTTCTTTAGATCATGTGACTGTGGCGGCGTATTCAAACGCGTTCCAATCTTCTTTTTAAGTACTCAAGCCCTGGACTCAGACGATGGGTAAATCCTTAAGGGCTTGTCCAGTATATGTTGGGAGGTGGGGAAGGAAGACTGATTTTTGACCTCTCGACTTGATCGCCGCATTGCACTTCCTGATGATTTTATCCGTGAACAAGGGGAGAAATAATTGAGCTTAATTTGTCATATTTGACAGGTAAAAAAATGATAGTTGGGTAGTCATGCCATTAATAAAACATCATGTATTTCAATTATAAGTAGCAATGCGAATTAACGCCAGTAAATAGCTTATTACCACGCTCTAAAAAGAATGAATAAGCTAATTGAAAAAGATTCGAACCTGGATCCTATTTTGTACATCTTGCAACATCTCTACAACACTTTTTTGCTGCACTATCTTCGGCGAGGCGTTACCAGGAGAAGCTGCTGTGACTGTTGGTAACGACTAGAGACAGAAAACGATACCACAAAAGTTAAAGATTGAAAAACACTCGTGAAAAGTTCGCTTTCACAAAACTCACGACTTACCGCCATGATGGCAGCGATGGCAGCTGGCTACCAAGCGCAAACGACGCGCGGCTACCAAGGCGCGGCAGCCATGTTTTATTGTGGTTGAGCGATTGTCTGGAGAATTTTTGTGCCGAATTTTCTCAAATTTTTCTAGCCATAAGTTGTCGCGATGTCCCGTCAGTCGGCAGTTCGAGCAGACAATAGGAAAGTGGTAAGTTCTCTTTAAAGCTTGATGTAGTGGGCTCGTGTTTTAAGTTCAACTTTTACTGCATTTTCACATTGGATAACATTTCACTGCAGAGCGCTGAGTTGTTCGTTTTAACCCATGGAGCACTTGTTGCCCAGCTTGTGAAAGATTACGAAAGTGACGAGGAAGTCAATAAACAGCTCGACAAAATGTAGGTACTCTGACTGTTAAGTTCAAGTTATAGAAGTCACGTTTTTTCCGTAAAAAAAAAGAAAAAAACGCTAATTAAAAATGATTATGGTTATTAAATCTTAAACCTTAACTCGTAGAAAGTGGCTAGAAAGCCCTTTTGTACCATAAACAAGTTATAACAGCCCATCTGGTTGGTTAAAACACCATTTACCATCTGACACAATGACAGGCTCTGATTGGTTGCTGAACTCATCCTGTGGGAGGGGGTAGGGCACCTCTCCTCTATCACAGTATCTTGAGCTATGGCCATGCAACACAGATGTGATGTCACATGGGCCAGAGGGGGAGGGGGGTTGAGAGGAGGAAGAGGAGGAGGTAATGAGATGTTGCAGATAAATTATAAACACTCGCTTTGAAGCAAGGTGTACCCAACTCAGGGTTGTTGTGTGGTTTTCTTGGGGGGGATGTCAAACTATGATTTAGAGGAAAGGAGCAGCAGTCAAAACTGTACTGTCCTACCAAAACAACATAATAGAAACTTGTATTTTTCTTCACAGCTAACAAAAATAAAGACAATGCTTAAGTTGTGATGTACTCTTGTGATACTTAACTAGGGTATATTAGATTTTGTGTAACAAACAATAAGCTCTTCTTTTTAGAATAACTCAACTATTATCCCTCATGATGACAACTGCCGAGTGAACTGTCACACATGGGAGACCCAGTTTTGGTACCAAATTTGAAAGTTACAGGCAAAAAATGTTTGAAATTTTTGATTTGTTGCAATCTATTACGGTTTCTTTTTTCTTGGATAATATTTCAATCTGTAACTATTGAGTAAAGTTACTGAAGTAAAATACACCCTGTTGACATATGTGTGACCACTGATGTCAGGGCAATATAGTTTTTTACCACCTGCTGAATGCTGATTGATTAATTCAAATTTCATTTGCACTGACCATATGCAAGGATTCCTGTAATCGGAACATTGTTTCTAACTGTGAGCAAACTGGAACAAACCACTTGGGAGGATACTTTTGGCCCATAATATTTGTGTCTGTTCTGTTTCTAGGGGCTATAACATTGGTGTTAGATTAGTGGAAGACTTTTTAGCAAGATCTAATGTTGGAAGGTGTCATGACTTTAGAGAAACCGCTGATGTTATAGCCAAGGTATATGGAACTAGACCACAGTGAAAAACCTTGCATGAAGAGATTGTTAAAGGACAAGGTCACTCCAAAAAAAAAAAAAAAATTTTTTGTAAATGCTAATAAAAACCTCGCATTAAGTTAGTAGCCCCAAAATTTGACATCATTGCTGCCATTTTGAACAGTACTCAGCAACCAGGCTGCATTTTTGTAATGTCATTCTGTCTAATGGATTTTGTCTGAATGGCTTCCAACAAGTGTTTTTAAAACTACCACTCTGGATTATTTTGAGCCAAACATGCTCCAAACTCCAAAAATGATAGCACTGAAGATAGTGAAGTAGATAATTGCTTGGAAAAAGTAAATTTTGCTGATGTTGTGAAGGATGCAGCGTCAGTTGCAGCTTTGCTCCTTTCCGGCCAATTTAGAGTCGGACGGAATGAACATAAACACAGCCTAGTACAGTAAGTACAGTTTCAAAATGGCGGCCTCTGAAGTCAAATTTTGGTCTTGTTTTGAGATGAATTTCTTCAGGATACCAGGCACCTTGGTGAGTGGAAAAGCTGAATGTTTACTTGCTATGGGTGAAGACAAAAAAGTAAGCTTTTTGGAGTGACCTCCTTTAAGAAGAAAGGTGTAAAATGGATATTGGGTTAGTGGTTGGGGGCAGGGAGTGAACCTAGAATGACTGCAAGGTAGTTTTGGTTGTCTCATAACAGCCCTGGAGGTGAGAGTACTCCCTATAATGGCCTTCAGGTATATAAAAGGGTAGGGATTTCACAAGTTGAGGTATATAAAAGGGTAGGGAACTCTGAGTATCTTGACTCCCATTAACTGAACGTTTAATATGTGTTTTTTGGTGATGCTTGATGTTCTCCTGTAATATTGTTCATTAACTTCATTCCAAGGGTTTACAGGGTTCCAGATAAGCTTTCAAGGTAGAGTGTCAAAAAGGAATTCCAACGGGTCAATTCCCACTCTACCCACCAAACCATTATAAATTTCCTACTAATTTGTCGGGTGATGTGGCTGATCTTGTTGGGTTTTTGACCTGAGACCCCTCACCTATCTGGAACACTTGGTTTAGAAAAGAGATGCAGTGTTCTTAAGTACATGTAGTTACTTGAAAGGGGTACCTTTTTTGTCAAAATGGTATACAGAAGGGTAAGGGGTTGGACCTTCCACATAAAACTTTCTAGAGTACCCCTGCCTTGGCATCCCAAAGAGAGATGCAGTACAGTGTACCTCAAACTGCTTACTGCTGGCTATGTTGTATCAAGAAAATGGTTATGCTATAGAAACTGGGATAGACTTGGCTGGTGTGGGCCACTTCAGCCTGAGAACAGTTGTTACTTTGAGGGTAAAGCTACAACTTCACCTTTCTCTTTCATTACTCATGTTTCTATCTGTATTTGACATTCTCTTACAGCTGGGCTTCAAAATGTTCCTTGGTTTTTCACCAGTGATAACAAACTGGAGTGCGGCATCTGATGAATTCTCTTTGATATTGGACAACAACCCCATGGCAGAATTTGCTGAGTTACCAGAAGGACATGAAGGACTTCTGTTTTCAAATATACTCTGCGGGGTCCTGAGGGGAGCTCTAGAAATGGTAAGATAATTAGCTGACGTATGGATGCTAACCCAGAAGAACCAAGTCTTGTTACATAAAGTGATTTTCAATTGAGCGTCATAAAACCAAAACCAAATCAATTACTTACCAATTAGACTACTCAGCCAATCTTGAACCGTAGTAAAACCAAAGCCAAAACCAAAGTAATTGCCTGATTACTTTTGAGACTCAATAGACTTTTTTAGCTTGGGCGGTTCGTTTTCCTATTACAGACCATGTGATATTCTTTTGAGAATTGTTCTTTCATTCATCTTAAAATTATTCATTCATACACGTGCGACTATTTGAAAATTTGAAAGCAAGAATTCTCAAAAGTATTATCACATGGTCTGAAATGCATGGGGCAACAAACCGCCCAAGCTAAAAAGGTCCAGAATTGAAAACCACTCTAAACAAACAAAAATGAAAACCGAGGTGAATTAAATTATGATTTGCGAATGGTTAATCAGAAGAGTAATAACCATTCTGCATTGGATTTTCAAGATCAAATTGGAATTTTTAAATGTTGTTTTGGAGAAAAAAAAGTGCATGAGGCAGAAAAAGCTTTCAGAGTACACAACAACAAACTTAATTCATATAAGATGGATTTTGGCCAGTGGAATTTGAACCCAAGAGATGCTGATGGGAGGAAATCACTTGAACTAAAGTGAGCATTATCAACACTGTGCCATCGCTAAGGAATTTAACACTGTTTATGAACAATTATTGGATGAGGTTTTTGTGATATTGAGAATAATCAAGGTCGAGGTAGGGGCCTTCGGCTTCGGCTGATAACACTTGCCGCGACCTTGATTATTCTGGATATCACAAAAACAGAATCTAATAATTGTTTTATTATACACTGAACACTGTCATGTTTTTGCTTCTTCACTGACAGCAAGCAAGACAAAGCGCACAAACTTGACATAATTAAAAAAAATTGTCAAAATGCAAATGAACAAGCAATAGGACTTGTCACACCCTTTGCTTTTAAATGAAGCTCATACAGTCTATACCTCGTTATATACCTTGGGTGTTCAAGGCCTAATTATCTTTGGCTCGGAGTCCGTGGTGTAGCCTTATTTTACAGAACAGCACTTAGTCAAAAATTAGCTCTGACTACTAAAGGAGGCAACACACTGGACTGCTACTGGCTTCATCAGTTATGTCTTTGCTATTTCTTCTCTTAGGTACAGATGGAAGTTGATGTATGGTTTGTTCAAGATGCACTCCGAGGGGACGAGACGACTGAAATTAGACTCAAGTTTATTAGGAAGCTAGAAGATGCTCTTCCCGCCGGCGAGGACTAAATGTATAGTGTACAGTCTAAATGTAATGTACATACAGTGAACAGTTTAAACAATATCCAGACTGCATAGCCTCCTTTCCAGTACATACTTGTATTGTCACGCAACACGTCATTCATTGCGTAACGACATCGTCACGTCACGCTGCTCCATTGAGGAAAAAAATGTTTAAGAAGTCGGATAACTATTGTGAAGGAGACTGGAACAGTACTGGTACAATTTTTTTTTATTGATTAGTTAAAGCTACTGGGAAGTAAAACTTTGAGCTCTTTCACACTTCGTAATCCAGGTAAAGCATGACTGAGAATTTCTTATTTCTTAGTTACGATCATAGTTACTATGGTTACGATCGACTCTGTCGTTTCTTAATCAGGGAGCTGAATTTTCATCGTGGAGAAAGTCTAGTAGAGATTTCAGCTACCGTAAAGTTCTAAAGCTTAAGACTCTCGTAACTCTTGGATATAGCAACCTTTTGCTATCGCCCTTTCCGAGGGTCGTAATTTTTGGGAGAGGAGGAGGGGTAAGAAATACGTTTGTCTCTAAAACGTGCCCCATACCAGTTGAGCAATCAAAAAATGTATACTTTGAAAAAATTTTCTTGACAGGAAACAGATTTTGTTTAGTAGCTAGAGATAGAGATTTCATCTAAGAACAGAAAAATGCTTTGTATTTTGAATATCGCTCAACTAAAACAAACATCGTTTTGTTACAACTTACAAGTTTGTATGCGCTACGTTCGGAGTTTGCTTACTTCGAGAGTTCCTTGTTTCCGCGTTTTACTAACAGCCATGAAAGAAAAAAAATTGTATGGCTATGTTCAAAAGATCTCAACTATCGAGGGTGTTAAGTTTCGAAACTTTGCGGTACCATGTCATGAATCAGATGTACTCACAAGAGAGTTTTCTGGAATGTCTCTGACTTAATTAAGTAACAAATAAACCCCTAAGCTTATTTTGCTGTATATAAAAATAGGATTCTTCTAGAAGACTTTAGATTTCAGTGAGTTAATAGTTCAAGGTGTTTAGAGACCTCTTTAAAGTGGAAAACAGGAAACAGATTAGAATCGTCACACGTGATTTGACACGGCATGTTCTAAGATATCAATCCGAGACTATTGGATTCGATAAGTTGAAAAATAAAAAAACTTTAATGCTTCTTCAAGGTTTTGCGGTACAGAATTGTATTAGTCTGTTATGCTTAGAGAGGACTTTGGCGTGCAAAAGAAGCGAAATTTCAAGGAATTTTAGAAGTGTCGCGCATGATTTGACACAAAGAACTTTCTAGAACGTCTTTCGTGTAACAATTGAAAATAAACATGTGGAAATTTTATAAGTTTATTACAGTTTCTTTTGTGTTTTCTATGATTAGAAACCGTGAGGAACTTATCACCTGAAAGCTGTTTTAGCCTGGCAAGAGCAAACAAGCTGAAATTAAAGGCTATAATGGTCTTTCTAGATGTTTCAGTAGACCCTTTCAGTATATTTTATTTTTCACCTTGAAAATTGGCTATATAGCGAAAATATGTCGAAAATGCTGAAGAGAAGAGCTCCTCAAAATTAAGTTTCTGAGTCGTGTCTTGTAAATCGCGATTTACAGCTTCGTAAGTCGAAAGTTTAAAGAAGCTTGTTTGCTTGGTAGATCAGTGGGTTGGGAAGGCGTTAGAATGTGCGTATGGCGTTCTATATCGAACTTTCTGTGTATTTCAGGTTTCTAACAAAACCCGACTCATTAAACTGAAACGATCCTGTGACTGAATAGCACGAGACACAAGTGGAAATATCTAGAACAACATTCTTAGCAGACCGTGAAATATTGGACATTATAAGCGTGTTTAAGTAAATAGATGTTGGCGTGGGGTTATTTGGTGAATGCCCAATATACTTGCCTCGTGTCAAGTGCTCAAAAAAAGGAAGTAGCTGATTTGAGGGCGCTAGCGGAGGATTGGTTAATTCTACAATCGTGGACAAAAGTCCTTGGGACACTTATGTAATGTAACGGATTATCTGTGTTTTAGAACTGAAGTATGAAGAAAACGCTGCTATATCCTTTAAAAATGGGTTGCTGTCCCCCCTCCCCACCCAACACAATGTTGAAAATCAGATGAAATTGCACGTACTAGTTTTCAACACTGTATGGAGGGTGGGGGGCGAGGTTAGGCAGGTGAAGTTGTAGTCGCGCCTGGTGTGTACGCAAAAGCGCCAAAAGTGCAAATTTGTCCCAAGACTTTTGTCCATGATTGTAGATTGCCTGTTGCTTCTTCCTTCATTTTTAAACTGTGATCCCATGTTGAAGATTTATCTTATATCTCTTCAGTACTCGCTGTTTTCAACAGTTCTGCATGAAACCTTCTGCTCCAAACGTGCGAGTGTTTTCTGCAGCTGTTGTACTGTTGTTTTCCTAGCCAAGCGAATGTTCTCGTCTCGATTTGTCTCAATGCCGTCTAACTCGATTAGGCAGCACGTAAGAACCTCTTCCAGGATTAGATATTCTTTGGTCTTACCGCTGTCACTAAAAGCATCAACCTTCCTCTCGAGTCCTTCAGCTTTCTTTAGGATGCTTTGAATAGTTAACAGCTTGTTCTTGCTCTCATTTTCTTCTGTAAATTCTTGTGGCAAACATGAAGACAACACTCGCTGAGATTGATCACCGTCCTCTACCTCTACTTGACATTTTTGAGTATTTTCTTTGCCTTCATTTCCTTCTCCGGCAGTATCTTCATTGCTTTCAGAATTGAGCTGGTCTAAATCTCTATCTTTCTCACCTTTGTCACAATCCTCAAATCCATCGAAACTTACGACATCAGGAGGTTCACTTTGCTCGGTATTAACTTCTAAAACTGGCGTGGCAGTTTGTTCTGTGTCATGAACGCTGTTTTCACCTTTCACTTTGTTTTCTTCAAGGTCTTTATCCTTGATTTCCCTCCCATTTTTTACTTCATCAAATTCAACTTGGATGGGTATGTCAAAAAATGCTTCCTGAATGTTTCTATTATCAGAGTTCTTTCCAAATGATGTCGGCTCGGATTGATGGGGTTCCAGTGAGCTTTCCTTCTCCATATCAATACAATCCCTTACTTCATCCAACTCAACGTGAGTTGGTATTTCAAACGAAGTTCCCTTTTTGTTTCGTGCCGTGAGATTTCTTCCAGTTTTTGGGTCGGAATGATGGGGTTTCGGTGAGCTTTTCTTCTCCTTATCATCAAAATTCTTTATTTCATCATTGAATTCAACTTGAATGGGTACGTCGAAGGAAGTTCCCTTTTTGTTTCGTTCCGTAAAATTTCTTCCAATTGTTGGCTCGGAATGATGGGTTTCCCTTGAGCTGCCCGCACTGTATGTGTTTCGTCTTCCGAGTTTCAATGGACGCCTATCCGAGTTGTACTGATCTTCAAACACCTTCTCCAAATCTCCGATAAACGGATTTTCTGTGAAAAAATATCTTCTTTGTTCCCTTCCCTCGGAGGCGTTTTGTTTACGCGGCCCATGTTTCACCTTTGGATATTCTGCAGGCATGTTTGCTTTCCAGAATGGGTTATTTTGATTCCTTTTAGTTGCATTTGTCCCTTGGCTCGGGGATTCAGCTGCAGTTTGTTCGTGATCTTCCTTAGAAGCTTTTTCTTTAGGAAACTCGTTTGGATTTAAAGTCTCCCTAACCAAATTAAGTTTCGGTCGGCTAGGCAAGCTCGAAGATCGAGTGAAAATGCGGGGTTTTCCCTGCTCGTCCGTCATTTGTCTCCTAAACTCGGGGTGAACACTGATGGGAATTTCTCTACTCATTGCCATCTTGTATTCTTCAGGAGTCGTTAAGCTGACTAACAACACATTGAAAGCAGTTGACATAATTGCTTCGCAGATTACCACAACTTAAGAGGATATGGATTTAGAATACGGAAAACAACACACTTTGATATTGGCGCGATTGACTCGCTGCTTGAACGCAAGGTCACTCCTGGAGTGACAGTCGCGTGACATTCTCTCTAACAATCGTCCATAGAGCATGGTTAATTAACAATACGAGTTTTTTTTTCATCTTTTAGTTTCGAGTATTCTTTAAAATCTCTTATCAGAAAACCACTTTATTTTTTAATTTAGCGGTTTCTGTATTGTGTTAAAGTGCAGACTTGCTTCTCCTGTTTTTGACCAATGGATCATTCTAGAGCATTCGACTCCTCAACATCCTCAGAATTAACGAAATTTTTGCGGCTTAGAGATTAGCGCTATTGTAAAACGTCGCGTGAGCCCGACTGAGGCATATTGTCGGTACCATCGAAGACTTGATATTATTGACAATGAGAGTATAAAATTAGACTGAGTCGAGTGATATTACGCAGATATTCAATCTCACCATTCAGTTACTAGTTTTCACGCAAGATTTGTTCTATAGCTGTTTTTTTCTTTCTTTCTTTTTTTGCTCTCGTTTAGGATGCTTTCGTACAGCTTCGTTCAGAAACCAAAATGTTGTCCTTCTGGGTTCAGGGTATCTTCTCAATCAACCTCATATTGTAGTTTCACCAGCATTTTTTATTGGCCTTCTTTTTATAATGTGGCGCATTTTGGCTAATTTGATCCCATTTTCCAAACATCGACTGTTCCAATTACCAGCTGTTCCCAGTCCCACGCATCACCGCCCCCTCTGTACTCATGTTCTGCTCTCTTTTTAGATACTAGCGAAGAAGACAAGCGAGAGTTGTATCATATCGCTTGTATTCTGATACAAATTGTAAAACGATATTAATGCACGAGGTCTAACCTCGCAAAATGATGACAAATATAACAGAAAGGGCCAGAAACTATCAAATTACTACAAAAGCCGCGACGAACTGGACACTAAATTCCAGTCTTCGTAGTTGACGCGGTCAAGATGGAGGACGCTTGGAACTTTCTAGCAAAATTTTGAAGGTTTTGTTTGCTGGTAATTTTCATGTTTAACGTCACGATTGTGTTGTAAATAACTATTGAAAAAGGTCTGGACGTACCTGAAAAAATATTAAAATTAATGTAGTCGAAATTAAGAACAGGAAAAAGCAAGAAGTTCTGTTATAGCCAACAAAACAATGGGGAAGGATTATTACAACATTTTGGATATTCCACGCAACGCCAGCGAAGACGAGATTCGAAAAGCCTACCGTAAAATGGCTTTGAAATTTCATCCAGACAAGAACAAGAGCCCTGAAGCTGAAGATAAGTTTAAAGACATCGCAGAGGCCTATGAAGTTCTCAGTGACCCGCAAAAGAGGGAAATCTTTGATAAGTATGGAGAAGAAGGATTGAAAGGAGCACCGAATCCTCCGAGCGGCGCTTCTGGATTCAATTTTGAGATGCCGGCTGGGTTTACAGCTTTCACGTTCCACGGAGATCCGATGTCCACATTTTCCAGAGTTTTTGGACGAGAAGATCCCTTCAGAGGTATTAATGTACTATATATAGTGGTTAGAATATCGAACTTTAGTTTTCGTTGTTGTCGCGCTGAAAATGTGACGTTAGCAGCTTGTGATCTGTACCTCAACTTAAAATGGTCACCTTAAAATAAAATTTTCAGTTACTCCTTCAGCTTACAATATTGTAGCAAGGATTCTTATATTTCACTTGACTTAATGGCAAATTATTTAACTTTCTTTATCCTTACTTTGGAGAATATCAGTGTTATTATTCCTGTTAAGATTTTAGCTTACTCTAGATTATAAGCGGATGAACGAAAGTCGAGCAGTGTTTTCTGATATATTTTGAATCACATTCACTCAAGCGTGCAGGTCGATCGACAAACTATGTACAGCTCTCGCAAAATTTAATTTGCATGTTGAGGAAACCACTAGAATACTTATTTAATTTACTGACAGCTTTCAGTATAATTACCAGTCCTTTATTAATTACCTTATTTGTTTTCCACTCTTAAATTGCTTTATTTTGTTAACTTGTGGTTTTCAAAAATATAAACGCTTTTGTTTTCAAGTGATATTGTTACATACCTTAAATTCTATTAGGATGGCAGTTGCAGAATTAAGGAAATCTTTGTGGGGTTCTTATCATAGTTTCTTAATACTAAAGCAATATGTGGGTAACTAATTTAGAATCTCTTGGTAGGCATGTAAAAGAGGTATCTCAAAACAAATGTTCTGGAAGAATGCAGAACATTTTACTCTGTTTGTAAAGAAACATAGATCATCTGGATTAACCTTGTTAGTTCAAATGTCACATTCAATATAAAGTAGATTTTAAAACCTTACAAATTCATTTCAGTTTGCTATTTCTTTGTCTGTCTTTGCCTGCTTCTTTGTCTGTTTTTCTTTTGTAGTTAAAATTTGTGGTGAAGATAAAAAAGATTGAATGTAAACTGTTAACTTATGAAACACAGAACAACTTTGTTAATTTGTTTATTTATATCAAAATCAAATTAAACATGGAGTGTTGATTTTTGTGGAGGGAGGAAAACCAGAGGATGTTGAAAAAACCCTTGCGGCAAGGACGTATGCTTCATTTAATTCCATTAGCACTTTTTTTTTGTCTGGTTTTCAAGGAATAATTTATGGATAAAAGACAGGTTCTTCCCAAAAGCACAGTCACATCTTCTAGAACATTCTCATGACAGCAAAAATTTATTTTAGGAGGGAAAGCTTGTGAAAAAATGAAGAATATTGCGAGCTCTCCTTCTAGAACCATCCATCATAACATTTCTAACATTTACTGCTTGTTTTTGGGATTCGCTGCCAATGAAAGAGACTGTGTTTTGCCTCAACTGCTGTCTTATTTGATGATTCTAGAAGCTCAGTATTAATTACCTTGGAATGTGTGTCCTGGAGAGATCAGGGGTATCTGATCATAAATTTAAGTATTGATTTAAAGCCAAATTCCTGGGATAAGAGCATAAAATATAAAAGAATTGATCAGGTAGTCAATCAGAGTCTCTGTCTGTTCATCTCTCTGTTAGTCAGTCAGACAGTCAGTCAGTCCAGCAGTCACTGATTACTGGAAAAATTCTAATGGAACAATCAATCAGAATTGGTCTTTTTGAGTCTACACATGGAAAGGTATTAAATACAAGATGCTTTTTAAGTAATGGGCTGCAATGAAAAATACTAAGTACACCTGTCAAAAAATTGTAGTTGTCTTCAGAATTAAATAGTTTTAAGATGGTACTGTAACAAATTTTTTTGTTGCTCACTCATGACTAAATGGTTGACTTTCTTTCAGGAATGTTTGATCATGGATTTGGTATGCCTGGTGCTTTTGGAGGAACAGATTTTGCTGATGTTGGAGGTTTTCATGCCTTCCACCACCAGGGACACCCTGCTTACAGTAGACAGAGGTCGTCATCTTTTGAAGACATGTCATCATTTGCTCGCAAAAAGGCCCAAGATCCTCCAATTGAAAAGTTCCTCATGGTGTCGTTAGAGGAGCTCCTAGAAGGAACTACGAAGAAACTTAAAATCATTAAAAAGGTTTTGAATCCTGACAGAGTGACAACTCACCCAGAAGAAAAAATTCTCACAATTGATGTAAGAAAGGGCTGGAAAGAGGGAACAAAAATCACTTTCCCGGAGGAGGGGGACCAGAAACCTCACACTGTTCCCGCAGATATCATATTCACAATCAAGGACAAACCACATCCTCACTTCAAACGAGATCACGATAACAACATTCTCTATACTGCACCGGTATCCTTGCGGGATGCTCTCACAGGTCACACCACAGCATCTTCTGTGCCAGTTCCCACATTGGACAGCAGGACAGTCAACATTCCTCTTAACTCTATTATCAAACCTGGAGCGAAGCGGCGCATAAAAGGTGAAGGTCTACCTTTGCCCAAGAGGGTTAATCAACGAGCCGACATGCTAGTGGAGTTTGAAGTTTTGTTTCCAACAGAACTTCCTTCAGCTAGTATAGACTTGTTGAAGAGTGCTTTACCCGAGTGAGGTTAGAAAACTCTGAACTTTTAAGCTGTTATCATTAATAGCTATGTTAAATTATTTTTGAAGTTTTAAAGCTTCAGCTGTGAGTGGGTTGAACAAGAGATTCACTCTTCGGGACAATTTTTCCCTACTCTTATAAGGAGAGGAATCGAATGGCTGTGGTATTCTGTTGTCAAACACATTATTGGTCTGTATGGGTGGCACTTTCAGCATTTTCTCGGGGTGGGTGGAGTGTAGAATGCGTACTTGATTTTCAAGCACTTAAGGTTGGCTCTTTACAAGTTTTACGATCACCATTGTAAGTTTAACAAATTGATGTCAGTTTTTCAAGCGCCCGTCCATTCTGTTTTTGATGATTTCGTCATAACATTGTCAAAGTAGCTGTGGATAGACGAGGCAATGAAAAAGGCAGCAATTATAAATTCATCTGTCTGTCTGCTTATTGACAATGAAAATTAGCCAATAAGTGCACAAAAATTTCTGCAGTTATTGTAAAATGTAATATTTCTTCATAATGATTTTCATGCAATACGTATACATTTAATTCTACATGTGACATGTCAGATGGTAGGAGACAGTGCTTTGGATCTGTGAGTGTTATTGCAAAGTTAGAGAGGTCTTACAAAATTTACTTCACCTTACAATAAGCACTGTTCACTTCCTTCCCCAAAGGGTCCCATTTCCCTAAATTCCTGAAACATGCATAGGGAAGGTTGTGTATCCTTTGTCCTCCTCAGGGGTACTACTCAATCTAATTTATTATGACTATTTTTTGACATCTTTATGTTGGTTACTTGTCCAAGAAAATTTATTATGTAGTAATTTGAAGCCAAGATAAAAATTTACCAGATTTTAAGAAGACCATTTTCATTGGGTACATTTTGTGTATTTTTTTGATGTGAAAACATTACATCTTGGCATGCACAGCCATTAGTGGCATAAGCACAGAGTATACACTCTATGGAATCATTTTATCATGAGAGAAATCTTTAGATCAGGAAGATTATTGAATCAATCAGATCATGTAACAAACATTGCTGTTAGAAAGTGGGCATTTAGCTGGTATTGCTGGCAAATATTGAGTTCACTGAATAAAGGAAATTAGGCAAAGTAGCTCAAAGAGAAAGAGAAATTTGTTTAGTTGTGCGAGTGTTCAGGTGTGATTTTATTTAATGTTATAGAAATACAAGTTAATTTATGCTGTTGTTGCATCAGATCAGACACATAATTTATTGTTTGTTTCATTTTCTTCAGCCACATATGACATTTGTAATAATTAGTTCGTATTTCCTAATTTATTAGCACAATAAAACATGAACACAAGTAAGAGCTGTATGCCAATAGTTGAGATGTCTGCATTTTAAAATTCAAAGCTACTTTATTTTATCTTCACCCTGACTTGAGAGGTTTTACTTCCTTGCCTTCATTTCTATTGAATTTCAGTTGCCAGGCAGTGACAATCAGTTTGGAAAAATCTTTTTGAAAGTCATTAATAATTCACCAGATTCAAAGAAAGCAAATCATAACCTTGACAGTGTTTTGATATCTGATCTGATCTGAGGTAATTCTTAGTGCGAGACCATTCATACGAATGTTAGTTCCGTCTACAGGTTCATGTTCATGGAAATGAAACTCCTTTTTGCACGAGGACTCGTTTGAAACCGAGGCACAGGGTGTCTCAGAAATAACCTATTGCATTGCGCATCCTTGCTGCGCATGATTTCCGTGTCAGCGGACACGACATTCACACACAACATTAAGAGCTTTCAGGAGCCTATCACGAGAAGCGTGCAACTCCCATACTAAGCCTATGTCAAGGTATTTTTACAGACCGGTCTATTCCGCGAAATAGGTCAGTTCCGTGTACATGAGCGCGCATCGGTAAGGAAAAACAATTTTTTCTTTTTAATCTTCAGGCGAAAAGATGGCATCAGTTAAAAATTAAGGCCGTGCTTTTTTTTTTGTGATTGGTCACTGAGGTTCCTGCGGGGGCCTTCATTCGCGGTAAATTCAAACTAAAAATAGATCGGTCTGTGAAAACCCCGTGACGGGAATATGGGGTAGTTACACGCTCCTAGTGATGGGATCCCGGAGCTTTCCATCAAGCTTAAATCTACAGCAAAATCAATGTTTATGCTCTCCTGAATAAACATGGCGACCGAAACGTCGTGTTATAGCGTTTATATTCTTTTAAAATGACCCCCACTTTTTCATTCAAATTTTAAAAGACATACGGTTGACTAAACTTTATCGTGAGCCAGAGAAAAGTATATTTTTATAATCCAATACTTCAAAGCAAAAAATGACTTTTCACAGAAACGACAGTTCCCCTTTATGGTCACTGGATTTTCTAAGGATACCTAAGGGAAACCTCGAGGGTGAATTTGTCACTGAAAAGACCGTCCCATATTGCCCAAAAAAGGGCACGGCGCCCCTGGTTTTTGCTTCATTTTTGTAATATTCACAACATACTAGTAATTACCAATTGGACCAAGTTATTATTTTTGTTTGATTGAATCATCTAAGACCCCATCTACACTACGCCGAAGAAATTTTAAAACACAGCTTTATTTCTGCGGTTAGGTCTACCGTCTACACGAATCCGTCACGAAAACGGAGCTCTTCACACCGGGGGAATTTGAAAACTCCTGCTCTGCGTTTTAGCGTGGACGGAAAACAATTTGAAAACGGACCTTTTCAAAAACGATGACGTCACAATAATCACGTGATTTCGCTTACCGAGTTTTTTCAAACACAAATCCAAAATGACCGGTGATTGTTGCGTTTTAAAAATTCCTCCGACGTAGTGTGGACAGGGCCGGCCTTACAGAGAATGCTTTGTAAGAGTACAAAGTACGAAACTTACAAATCATGCCGAATGTTTACTCTATCATCAGCTGTTTATTGTGTGTGCCGCTTGAAATCGTTACGGACTGAAGTTGCTTTATTCAATAACCAATAGAGAAATTTCTCGACCAAAACAGCAGAGCTGTACCACGAAAGTAGCAAAAAGACCTCATATTTTTGTGTGTTTTTAATGAAGGAATCAGTTACCCTCTGTAAAAAGAACACAAAAAGTGGTAACGCAAAACACGTTGATGCAGTCTTATACATTCCGTGATGCTATAATGCATGCACGACCTGAGCATCACCCTATACTTCTTCAATGTTCTTGGCACGATCAAGCCGTTTTCATTTTTTTTTTAATAAAAATTTCTTCAAGCTGTCTCCATTTTAGTCCACTAAGAGGTAAGTGGTGACGAAGATGTCAACTAAACCTGCCACTGGAGCCTCGTTCACACTACACCGGAGGAATTTGAAAACGCAACAATCACCGGTCATTTGGGATTTGTGTTTGAGGAAAACTCTGGCAGGAGAATACCATGATTATCGTATCGTAGCCGAAAAGCTTTGTTTTCAAAATGTTTTCCGTCCACACTAAAACGGAAAGCCGGCGTTTTCAAATTCTTCCGGTTTGAAGAGCGTTTTCGAAAAGCTCCCTTTTCGTGACGGATTAGTGTGAACGCAAGGCCTAACCGGAGAAATAAACCTCCGTTTTCAAATTCCTCCGGTCATGTAGTGTGGACGGGGCCGGGTACATGTTCATGCACTGCACGAGCAGTTATATCCGACTGCCCCATTTAAAGATTCACCCCTGCCAATAGTAAATTTTACTCATATTGGACCATGGGCCTGTACAATAAAACTTATTTCAGTCTTATCCACCATTTGAACCGCTAATTAAAATTAATGTCATAGCTTCTCATGATCTGTTAACCACAAAATGACAGGAATGTACCCTGAGAGACAGATTCCCTTCTCATGCCAAGGCCCCGCCGGCTAAGAATAGCGAAAAGGGCTATGGGGACGAAAATGTTCCAGGTGGAGTTAAAAAACATTTTTCTTTTGCAGAGATGCTGTTGAGAAATAAATGGTTTCTGTTATATCATGTAGCCTGATATTGGCCTTCATCACTCATTAATTGCACAT
>Ga0126338_10000328_pt1 | contig 24223 bp, 14 predicted proteins | sample OrbCmetagenome_2_FD_92529 | JGI IMG/M metagenome (GOLD analysis project Ga0126338, IMG submission 92529) | Coral microbial communities from Petempiche,Puerto Morelos, Mexico - Orbicella C C metagenome | ecosystem: Host-associated > Invertebrates > Cnidaria > Coral | place: Petempiche,Puerto... | reverse complement strand
TCTTTCGGAGGTCGTTACTTACGGACTTTTACGATTCGTTGCGTGTACGAGCCATTGGCCAAGCGATTGGCCAAGCCATTGGTAGCCGTGCATGGTCACCTAAAGCACTGACAATCTATCTTACCTCCATGTACTAAGTTTCTTCTCGCGCTTTTTTTTTTTTTTTTGCCCTCGGCTATGTAATTGTGCGGTATTTTCTACACAATAACTTCAATTGCGGAGCATGATAATACTGCACGTGGCTCCCACTGCCAACGACATACTCAGACAAGTATTCCACATCCTCTGGGTTTTTATTGCTTGAGATCTGTTTTAGATTGATTAATCAAACGTTCCTTTACGCCCGGACAAGCATCTCGATGCAAGCTCAGAGTTTATTGTGATGGCTTTCATTGGGTAAACAAGACATTTACGTCTGCTCGCCGCGCTCAACGTCCATTCGTAGGCACTTTGGTATCTTTAAGTTCAGTACGTAGATCTGGTTCAGGGGGAGAAGCAGAGGAAGGTTCATGTTTTGTAATTCGTTCATCATTGCGGGATTACTTGATTTATCGACATCCCCCGGTTTTGTCCGTCATTTTTTTTCTGCCCAAGTCTTTCTTCACGTGTGTTTAGACGTGATCCGATATATAATGACCTCGTTTTGTTCCAGATTATTGGCGTCGGTGGAGTCCGCCATCATTTGAAAGCATCGGGAATGACTCGTGACTTCATTTTAAAGCTTGTCTCATATTTCATCGGCCCTTTCTGGTTTATTTTTTATTTAATATGATCGACATGCCACTGAAACAGATTATGACGCCTTCCCAGGCTGCAAGACGAAGAACCCTAGTGAGAGTATGTACGGAATGCTAGGAACATTTCCTGGCATTTTTCTGCGGTACCTACAGTAGAAACCCCGTGCGTCCCGTCATGAAGCTCATATCGTTTAAATTTCCCTTTGTTATCTAACTTACTGACTTTAAGGAAAGCATGGACAGTTTCCCTGCTTTACCTCGGGCAGCTGACCAGATCACTGTATGACACGAGAAAACAATCTGAAATATTAATTATGCGCAAGCTTCTTCTGTCTGCCCAGAATTCTCAGAAGTTGTATCGCTTGTGGTTGAGACTTTTCTTCGGACAGCGTTGTTTCAATCAGGTGTTCACACAATCTTACGAGTGAAGCATGCGATCAAAGAACTGCATTTGAAACTGCATGTTTTTCAACTTTTGACGTTCACTTTTTAAAATATCCAAGAGAAACCACCATCACCTTTCAGTCCTGGACAAGAAAATAGGATCAGGATCATAATCTCTTGTCCTGGATTAGTGTCAATCGGCTTTCGGGCAGCCCACCCTCTCGCACGCTACGCGACTAAATAGTCCAAAATTTCGAGGTCGACTATTGCACTGTTGTGACAGAGCAAGACATTGTATAGAGAAGCTACACGAGACAATGCTTTCCTTTCCTGTATTTCAAATCGTCGCCCTTTCTTTAGTGCAAATCTCTGAACAAAAACAAATATTTCCTAATACTGTTGGAATTAATTGCAGGAACAACGGAAATAATGTATCACGAGAGCCTTGGCACTAGAAAAAAATTGGAAGTACTCCTTTTGACAAGCGAATGGGGGTCATTAAAGGGGGGACTATCCACTATGAACAGAAAAATAGCTCTATACCTGGCCAAACACCCAGAAGTGGCAGTCAGTTTCCTTGTTCCAAAATGCAGCGAAGAGGGCAAGAGAAGGGCTGGTAACCATAATGTTACTGTCATCGAAACACAGCGGCGGCCTGGTTACGAGCCAATCGACTGCTTGAGTTTCCCACCGAGAGATCTCGTTATTGACATAATCATTGGTCATGGCGTAAGGCTTGGGAAACAAGCTCAGGTAAATAGGGAAACCCATCAGTGTACATGGGTGCAAGTTGTGCACACTGCCCCAGAAGAGCTCGCGATGTACAAAACCTACCCTGATGCTATAGCTAAAGGTGCAGAGAAACACTTGACTGAAGTTGCACTGTGTGAAATGGCTGATCTTGTAGTCGCAGTTGGTCCCAAACTATGCGAAGTCTACTCGGCATGCCTCAACTCGAGTGGAAAAACTGTCTTTAATCTTACACCAGGAATCTTTACTGAGTTTTCGGATTTGAAGCAGTCCACACAGGGTGGTACTAAATTTCGAGTTCTGGTCTTTGGCCGTGGTGACTCGGAAGATTTCGAGCTCAAAGGATTCGACATTCTGCTCAAGCTGTCGCTGCGCTGAGCGACCGAAGTTATCATGTCATCTTTGTTGGTGCTCCCAGTGGAAGAGAAGGGCAATTAACTGAGAAGTTACTTGAGCAAGGTCTTCATCGAAGTCAGCTGACCGTGAGAAAATACTTAGAAAATCGTGAAAATCTTGCCAAATTGTTCTGTGAGGCGAATCTTGCCATTATCCCATCAAGAACAGAAGGATTTGGTTTGACTGCCCTGGAAGCCTTATCAGCCTGTCTGTCTTTCCTGGTCAGCCAAAACCCTAGATTTGGGGAGGCCTTGGCTAAGGTGCCAAATGGTTCATCATGTGTGGTGGACTCTGAGGATCCACAGGATTGGGCTAAGGCCATCAAGAATGTTCGGCTGAAAAAAAGCCAAACTCGACTGGAGGAGTGCCAAGCAGTGCGAAGGCATTATGATGAGATGTACAGCTGGAATAAACAGTGCAATAATCTCGTGGAACAGATGATTTCCATAGTTCACGATAGGTATTTAACAGGCCTTTCAGTATACTTTTAGGTTAGGGTTCGATACAGGCAAACGTGGACTCAGTGTATCAACGCGTCGTCGTCTGTCGGAATATCACCGCCAACATGGCCTGTAGAATGTAGAAAAAAAAAAAAACCAGAGAAACAATAAAAGGCCAATCGGCTAGCAAGCTCCTGCTGCACAATTTTGTATTGTAAACAAGTGTAACCTTTTGTATCAATTGACAAAGCGCATTCGTGTGACAAAAATTATTTCAGGCCGCTTACATGCAATGACTCGAAAAATTCGTAAAATTAGAGTTCAATTTCTTGCATTATACGCTTGGAATACAACCCATATATTCAATTGTATGTAAAATAACTTGACTGTAAAAGAGGTTTAATTTTACTGCAGTAGAAACCGCGCCATTAATTTTTTCTCTTTACGCAGAAAAGTCAAAGGTGACGGTGGAATTCATGCTGAAAGATAAGATGTCATTAACGCCTGCTTATGATCAGTCCAAGAACGATGCAGGCCTTGGAAAGTCGCCCCAACTCCTTGACCGAGCATACGAAAGGTAACTCAATCACTATGGTCACTAGCTCTACCACTCTCGATTAATCGTCAGATTCCATCCAGAAAACAAGGGTTGGTTTTGTATGCTTTTACTGTAAACCTTTCTTCTTTGTATGTCCTGACTAGTGGCATCCCTGCGGGCATTGGCTAATGTGGTTATTGGCATCTCTGTGTGTTCATTCCTTTATTTCTCCTGTGTTGGCTGCATTGGATTGCAGCAAGGAAAACAACAACAACAACATCATCATTCATAATCATTGGTACTGCACTGCCTTACAGTTGGAAATATCATTTTGAGGGTGATATATTAGGCTGCTTGACTGGTTGACGTGAATCTAATCACGGTGTACGGTCTGTGCTTTACATGATTGCCGTGTGGGAATCCGATAATCCAGATATTTAGTTTGATTTTTCGGTAAAATCTAACTAATGTCCTTTTTTCTCAGCTGAAGAGATGAAAGACGACTTTGCTGTAAAATATTCCCCGAAACATCAACGACGAGCTGGTGTTAAAATCCCGGATAAATGGCGACAACTTATTCCTCCAGACCAGACTTTGATTCTTAAAACATGCGTTTTGGATGGAAAGGTGCGCCTTGATCCCAACTTCGTGGAGTACTCTTATCCAAACTGGACAGTGCCTCGGTACATCATTAGGAATGTTGAGCGGGAGTACAAGCTGACTCAATATGGAGATCTGTTCATTACCTCGGACGAAAGCGGGAAGTTGAGGCACACAGTAGATGTTCCTATTCCAGCTGAAGAGAAAATACCGAGTGGCCTTGTCGATTGTGACCCCAAGGAAAGTGTTGTCTTCGCTGGAATGGCTGCAAATAGGTGGAAACGTCAAAATAGTCGCCCCTTAATCCCGGAAAGATGGCGAGGATTACTTGCTCCTAATGAGACTTTAATGCTCAAAACTTGTATTTCCTCCACAAAGGTATCTCTTGATGCAAACGACATTGAATATCGTCACCCGAACTGGACGATACCGCGATATGTCATTGAAAATGTTGAACGGGAAAACCGTTACACTGATCACGCAGAACTCTTCATTATCTCTGACGCGAACGGCCAGCTGCAACATGTTGTAGATCATATTGTAGGTGAGGCAGAGTGTTCGGCGCCTCCCTACGCAAGTTAATACTGAAACACAAGTGCATTGGTTCAAATATGTCAAACACGCAACCAACTGCATCTTCTTGAGAACTAACGTCATAGTGTCAAGACTTCCAAGCCTTAGTGGCTGTTTTTATGTCGGAAAATTTACAAGCTCTATATAAATTGGATTATTTATGGAATCCATATGATTAATTTAATTTTACCGAATAAATGTAGACCGCAAGGTTGGTGGATAAAGCAGTCATTTTTCTTCACCAAGTTATATTACGAGGATCTGAGTATTAACCCTGTTCAAAACGAAGTGGGGGGAGGCCCTAAAACGATATTTACCTTTCAAATAAAACGCTAGTGCTACCAAGGTTTCTGTCAATTAAATGGAAAGAATTCGGTAAGTTGACCACTGTTTACAGAACGTAATGTTCCTATGGCGACCATATTTTAACGTAGCATGTTTTTCTAAGCTTTGGTTTTACCAGTTTTTTAACTTTTATACTTTTCATCCTTTCAGTATCCGTTGATTTATTTTGATAATTTTCATTTCTTGGAAAAGTCAGTTGATGTTGTGTGGCGCGTCCTACCTCCTTTGATATTTCCTAAAGCACACGCTATTGAAACTATTCACATTGAACTTTTTCTTTACACTTGCTTCTTCCCAGTGCAAGAATGTGACAGTATTAATCGCAATATTGTGCAATGCATAGTCCCACAACGTCACCACCTTTGAATGACAACAGTTCTATTTCCGCGAGCTGCTGTCGCCACGTTAGTGTCAGGTGTTAAACAAAACCGTTTTTTCGAGATCTTCTTTCACTTCTTTCGGAGGCCGCCACCCAGTGGTTCTCGTCAACACATCATCAGGGTCATATGAGAGCTTCCCATACCGTAGTCGAATTTCCAGAAGCAATTAATCGTCCGGGTAACTAAGTGTTACACTTTTTTCCAAGTGAGACTCATTTTTCCAAGTGTGACCCAATTTTCCAAAGGTGACCTATTTTTCAAGTGTGACCCACTTTTCTAAACGTGACCACTTTTTACAATGTGACCCTTTTTTAAAGTGTGTCCTCCTTTTTTACTAAGTGTGACACATTTTTATATGTGTGACCTTTTCTCCGAGTGTGACCCATTTTTACAAGTGTCACCCATTTTTTCCAGTTTGCCCCATTTTTCCAAGCGTGACCCAATTAAACAAGTGTTACCGTTTTTACAAGTTTGACCCTTTTTTCAAGTGCGTCCTCTTTTCTCAAAGTGTAACCCATTTTACCAAGTATGACTTATTTTTCCAAGTGTTACCCATTTTTTAAGAGTGACATTTTTTCCTAGTGTGACTCTTTTTTCCACGAGTGACCCGTTTTTCCAAGTGTCACCCAATTTTCCAAATGTGACCTATTTTTCCGAGTGTGACCCATTTTTCCAAGAGTAACTCTTTTTCCAAAGTGTTACCCATTTTTCCAAGTGTGAGCCATTTCTTCAAGTGTGATACTTTTTCCAAGGGTGCTCCATTCTTCCAAGTGTTACCCTTATTTCCAAGGGTGTCCCAGCTTTTTCCAAGTAAGACCAATTTTTCCAAATGTGACCTACTTTTTGAGTTTGAACCTTATTTCCAAGTTTGTCCACTTTTTTTCAGCGTAAACCATTTTCTCTAAGTGTGTCCTATTTTTTCAAGTGTGACCCATTTTTACAAGTGTGACCCTTTTTTCCAAGTGTGACCCATTTTTCCAAGTGTGACCCATTTTTTCAAGTGTGACCCATTTTTCCAAGTGTGACCCATTTTTCCAAATGTACCATTTTTCCAAGTGTGACACATTTTTCCAAGTGTGATTTTTGTTTTCACGTGTGAACCGCTTTTTTCTAAGTGTGAGGTATTTTTTCAAGTGTGACCCACTTTTCTAATTGTGACCCATTTTTAAAGGATTACCTATTTTTCCAAGTAATTTCATCAAGTTTGACCCATTTTATCAATTGTAACCCATTTTTACAAGTGTGACTCTTTTTTCAAGTGTGTCCTCATTTTTTACCAAGTGTGAACACTTTTACCAAGTGTGACCCTATTTTAAAAAAGTTACCTATTTTCCAAATGTGACCCGTTTTTACAAGTGTGAAACTTTTTCCAGCTGTGACCCAATTTTCCAAGTATGACTCTTTTTTGGAAGTCTGGCCCTTTTTTTCAGGTGTGTCTCCCTTTTTTCCAACTGTGACCCATTTTTTTAAATGTGACCCATTATTACATGGGTGACCCTTTTTTCCAAGTGTGACCCATTTTTTTGAAGTGTAACTCAGTTTTCCAAGTGTGACCCATTTTTCCAAGTGTGACCCATTTTTCCAAGTGTGACCCATTTTTCCAAGTGTGGCCTATTTTTCAAAGTTTGACCCATTTTTCCAAGTGTGATGCTTTTCTCAAGTGTGTCCCCTTTTTTAAAGTGTGACCAATTTTTCCAATTCTAACCGTTTTTACAAGTGTGACCCATTCTCCAAGTCTATAAGTTCAAATTGGATTGCACGCGAGAACAGATTAAAATCTGCCACAGTCAGTGTATACATCGCTCGTGTCAAAGCTCATTTGCATAACCCTTGCAGCTGGTGAAAATACTTCTTCGACCGTTTAGATACGTTTGTTGACCTTCTGAGTAGTGGCAAAGAGCTTGCTTTAATACTTGTATACACTGTAGATTCAGTTTTGAGGTGAGGGTTGCGTTAAAGTTGATCAATTCTCAAGACTTGCGACGCAGTCCAAAAGTAAATAACGGCGGTCTGCACAAATATTTCACCATAGCCATCGTCCTGATAAGTTCCTTCAATAAATTCTGCCGCAGAAGTAACACTAGGAAGAAAGAAAAAAGAAAATAATAATAATAAAAAAAGAAGTAGCAGTAGGAGAAGACGAAAGTCTTAAGTTTCCATTTACTGTTTAATGGCAATTTAATCCTGTACTACTGCCACGACTACTGGGAGCTTGAGGGCTATATGCCCGAATTTGAAAAACAACAACAACGAACACTTGCTAGCCTGCGTAGCTTGGCGGCTTAAGCAATTTTTTAAAGCAATTTGAGCGCGAGCGCACAAAGCGGCGAAGCTGCGAGGAACCGCTTTCCTGGATTACCCGCATTTTTTTTTATTGCCGCCCCCTATTACATATTTTGACAACCCGATGACAGGTTTTGTGAATCGTATTAACACAGCTATAAATCAGAGCATAGATCGTAATAAGAAACTACCAGTCAACTTGTCAGAGAAAAGTCACTATGATACTGTAGAGTCTATCAAAACAATCATCTGATCGTGTGTGCCATGCCTGTGCGCGCAAAATGAGAAACGCTTTTGAACTTCATAATTTCATCTACTCGAACCTGCAGATAGTGAAGCAAGCCGCGATCGAAGTCCTCAAACAAGAAAAGGACATAAAACATCAGACGATAGTTCCATTGCTGTGAAGTTCAGCGATGATATTTCTGAAATTTGGTCGTCGATTATACTCTTTAACAGCGAAACAACAACGATACTGGTTCTCGTAGACGGCAATTCTTCTCTTGTGAGCGCAAACAGAGAAACACGGTAAAAACCATGCTTTGCCTGTTGGGAAAACGGTCATCACATCTCTCCCATGAGGCAAATTGTTTACGGCTGTTTCTTGCTCGTGTTTGGCAGTTAACAATTTCGCGATATTCGCGAAGAATTTTCAGGCGCGATAACGCTTTCGACAACGCTTTCTCAATTATTTTCTGTTTACACGCCAAAGATCTGCATTGTAATCAATGTTAGGGGTGGCGAATGGTCCCTCAAAAGCTCTGGGTCTCGTAAAATTTTAGTCGAATTTCACGGGTCTCGCAGTCTCGTTTTTTTAGTGGTTATGTGCGTCTCGCAGTCTCGAGTTTTCTATGAAGCTGTCTCGGAGTCTTGATTTTTCGCAACGCTAGGTGTCTCGAAGTCCCAATTCGTTCGTTTATCTATTTTTATAAATGACGTCTTCTCCTCACTTGATATGGAATCTCAATGAATTTCAATGAAGCAACTTACAAATTTTCCGAGAAAAAGTTAATCCTAACTTCTCCTAATTGTCTTAATTCTACAAAAAGGTACAAAACCTACCGCAGCGTCCGTTTTGGCGCCAGAAAAACAGTTATTTTTCTCTAGGATATCATAACGCAGTGTGTTATAATCGAATTTCGAGTTCCAGTCAGTTCCAAGAAGCTGGCTTAAGGCTGTACAAGCTCATTCTAGTTCTCAATGGGCACGAATGGGCACGACGCGCTTGGATGGAACTATGTTTTGCGATGAATGGGCTTTACTTCTGTGTCATGGTTGATGCTTGTCTTTTAGTATCGGCGCTTGCACAGTGCAAAAATGAACTTCGGAATCCGTTTAATCAACGGAAAGCTGCACCAGCCTCGTAACAATATCACACAAGTTGCAACGTGACTACTTACGTATACTAGCTACTCAGTGGAGAGGCCGGGGGCAAATCCCTTGCCCCGCGCGCGCCGATCATTTTTGATTTGGCAAGGTTTTCTCATTTCAATATTGAAATTGAAAAATCCACCCATTGATTTAATATTTTGGACTAGTGTAATCTTATCAGTATGACCGAACGACGGCAATCATTACACCTTTTCAATATTTTATCTACTTTTAATTCCTCAGAAAATAAAACGAGTTGTTAATATGTGACCAGGGCAGAGGAAGCGGATATGGACCTGAAATTCACTTTTTTCTTTCCCGTTATCAGCCGTTCGTTTTTCATAGACAACACAATGGTCAACCCATGAATAAAATGACTAAAATCATAAGATGGGGCCAAGAAACCTTCCATAAAAAGTCCATATCGAAGCTGAGAGGACGATTTCTCACTTTATTTCTCATAGGACTAGTGCCTTTCCCTTTTTTCCTGACAACACCAGAATTATTGGCCTTAAAAATAGTTCGTCTTTGATTTCTTCGGCTCAAGAAACATATATTTAAGTAACGGGACTTGCACTCTTACCGGTATGGGACTCAAGGGAGGGTGTGGACCGTGAACGTAATCGTCCTAAAATGCGATAGGCGTTATATTTAAGGTGTTATATGTCGCATCCGGCATACATTAGTGTTATATGGTGTCTGCAAAAATCATAATAGCTGGGAGAAAAATACATTTTTGATAACACTTCTACATATATCATGTATCACGAACATTAACATAGCTGAATTGGAAGTGGTGTTAATACAGACTTATATTCTTAGCCATCACTAAACCTAGCAGCAATTAAACAAAAGATGCAACTGAATCCTTTCGCCTGTACCGGTAGTTCAGCACTCACCACTGGCCGTACATTTTTTTTTTTTTACAACAGAAAAGGCTTAGTGAACGTTACACTGTAAGTGACTTTTCGAAGCTGCACTGAGATTGACAAGCCACTGAATCTATTTATAACTTGAGCATTCTTTCACCATGTCCTTTAGCTTGTTCATTATAGGGGACTTTCGCTCTCTGGCTTTGAGGGAAGTTCAAAATGATCTCACATGGCCTTGAGCATCGTAACAACGAATCCCATGGTCGGAGCTTATCGCTCAAAATCAAGGGCCCCTGCTGTTGAAAGAAATTGATAATTATACGCTATTTATGACCAAAACGGCTGAAAACACCTACCTTTGGGGCCGCATATGGCCCATATAAGGGAGTACCTCCAAGCACCCCCCGTGAGTCTCATACTGGTGAGAGTGTATGTCCAATCACTTAACTATATGTTTCGCGAGCCGGGGAAATCAAAGACAAACTATTTTTATAGCCAATAATGCTGATTTCGTCAGAAAAAAAGGGAAGGGTACTTTAAACACAAAGTGAGAAATCGTCCTCTCAGCATCTGCACGCGCTTCGAACATGTGGACTTTTCTTGGCCCCATTTTTTGTTTTTCTTCCATTGTGTTCTCTATGAAAAACGAACGGCCGAAAACGGGAAAGAAAAAATATAATTTCAGGTCCATATCCGCTTCTTCTGCCCTCATGTATTGGCAACTCCTTATATTTTATGAGGAAAAGTAGATAAAAATTGAAAAGGTGCAATAATTGTCATCATTCGGTCATACTGATAAGATTGCACTAGTCCAAAAAATGAAATCAGTGGGTGGCTTTTTCAATTATATTTCAATATTGAAATGACAAAACCTTGCCAGATCTGATGATCGGCGCGCGCAGGGCAGGGGATTTGCCCCCGGCCCCTCCACTGAGTAGCTGATAATTGGTCGCGCTACAGCTTGTGTGACATTGTGTGAAGCTGGTGCAGCTCTTTGTTGTGTAAACGGATCCCGAAGTTTTTCACGGGAAACTTACCTCGTTTCCATTGGTAACAATATCAACGGCCGTTGGTCGCCTGTCGCGTCGCCTACAATTTCGCGCGCTTTGCTGCCAATGACGTCAAAGGCCAACAAGCTGCCAATGGATACGGAACCAGTTGCTCGTGACAACAACACGACTTTTACGTTAAAACTTGGTAACCAAACTTTCGTCCCGCCTTACTCAACTGATAATCGTAGTAAGAAATTTACGATGATGTGCTTTTTAGCCATCATTTAGACCCAGCTTTTGAGATTTTCTCCCTCAAATTTAGGTAATTTTAGTAGGTAAACAAAGGCCTCAGGGTAGTTTGTCTTCCAGCCTCGCTGGTAAGCTTAGAATTTTCTGAAAAGTTTCCATAGTAATGAATGTACCTTGGAATTGGTATGAAAACGAAATTCCTTGAGCTGCATTTAAGGGGACGTAGCACGCTTCACAAAATCGGTGAATTTTACCTTTCTGATCACGGTCGGCAACCTCAGCTCGGCCAAAATTTAATTTTGGGCCTTAGCAAAGCAAACATAAGGAATTGGAATATAATAAATTGCTTTTTTAGATATATCTGCCAAACCCTTTTCACTGGCAAAAATGAAGGAAAATCATTTTTGGTCCCGAAGTCGAGTGAACTGCTTTTAGCGGGACTTCCACTTAAAAGGTACTCGTTTGACATAGTGAGAAAATGTGTAACAAAGTGTAAAAGGTTGACGCGTGTTTTACGTGTCTTTTGGGGCTAAACTAGCCCAGCGAGCAGAGGTACTCCGTGCCAGTTAACAACCAACAACAAGTTTAACTAGAAAGGTTTATTCTAAATAAATCTTACTTCAATTCCGGCTCCTTTCCTCTTCAGGATTTCACATTCAGTTATCCTTTCATCCAAAATTCTCCACATCTGATAGTTTTCTTTCTCATCTTACAGTTGCTGAATTTTGAACGTTTAATTATATCACACTGTTTCTGTTGCAGTACCCATGTTTTTTTGTTTCACTAAGGTTAAAAGTAAACTTAAAATAATTCAACACAGCTTTCACTGGCAAGTAATAACACCAAGTGTTACTAGAAACTATTTACCGCTAAGAAAACTAAGTTTAACCGAGTAAGCACATAGTAAAATCGCGACTCAATTCTTAACTGTACCACAATACTGTAACTGGAGAGACAACGCCCAAGTTAGCATAAATATCCTGAACTAAAATGGATTGCTGTATCTAAAAGATACATCAGGAATTTATTTCCTTGAGCTCTTCAGCTGATGAATTTCCTGCATGGCAGTTGGAAAATCAACTAAAAGCATATTCATAATTATAAGTGTCAAAGCAGACCCACGATGTCCCAAAATGAACGAAGCAAAATGCATTCGTTCCATTATCAGCAATCACAAATCACGCGGAAAATCACGAAACTTCATAAAGGCTTTCCCCTAAAAATCTTAAATGTCCACAGATGTGGCCCCTATGCCTCAGTCGGGTACAGTAGCTACATAAATATTGCTTTTTTTGTAAGTATTACTTAAGATACAAAATCAATTGCATGTAACACTATTTTATCTTTATGGAAAGTGTTTGATATGTTTGATAATGAAAGAAGTTTCTCGAAGTTTTTATGGCGCTAATTGCTAAAATCTCATTTTCAATATTTTCTTGTTATTGCGTTATTTACTGTAAATTTCTTTGTTAAAGTTGCCCTTTCGCGGCGTTTTTATGATACCACGCCAAGTACCATTTTTTTGCCGATCTAAATTTAGATTTTAAATTTAGCCATTTTTTGTTCCGTCGAAATCAGTAAAATAAGTCGAAAAATAAAAATTCCCTAAAACTGCTATTATGTAAATGTTACCATTCAAATTGTGAAGCAATTTGACTTTTTTTCAATAAAATAGTAGCTGTCATAATAGTTACTTTTTAGATGTTTATAAAAGGCGGTCATCATCATCATCATCATCATCATCGTCGTCGTCGTCGTCGTTGTCGTCGTCGTCGTCGTACGGTCATCATCAGTGGTACACTGATGATGACCGTACGGTGAAAAACGTTTTGGTTTTTAAAATTTAGTAACTTTTAGCCCTTTATAAACAAAATAATAGCTGTTTGAATATATCTTTTTGTCTATTAGTGGGTAATTCTTAAGTCATGGGTTGTGAATACCCCTTCGAAACTGTTGTGAGAGCTCTCAAACCGTCATCGTCGCCGTTTGCCTGACAGAAAAATGTGATTGAATTTTTAATGTCCCGTTGCTGCATTTAAATGCTTATTGTAATATGTTTTTTTCCTTCTTTTTTGTTAGTCTGTTTGTCGGTTTGGTTTGTTTGCCTGTTTGTTTGCTTGTTTGTTTGCCTGTTTGGTTGTTTTGCTTAAGGCTACTGCAATATTTCACCCAAAAATGTATTTAACATTCCTAAACAATTGAATCAAATAGCATCTAATTACTCATGGCGAGACCAAAGGAACGCGATATGCCGAAAAAGCATTCCTAATACAGTATGACTAGGTATTTAAAGTGCCCAAATTCGGCCAAGTGAGAATGATATTGTACCCACATATATCAGGTCAGTGACTTGATATCACGGGAGATCAGGACAATAGACACGGCTTCTGATTGGCTCATTACGAATAAGGGTACGGTAAATACCACAAATAATTTTAAGATATGCTCCTACAAACGGATGGTCCGTTAAAGTTCTGATATGGAGCCACACTACAGGTAGTCAGTTTTACGAGTCATCGAGAAATGGAAGTATTCCCAAGGGGTTATTTGTGTCCCAAGCACTGAAGTTACGAGCTTGAAACGCCGTCCATCACACACATGCAGAGATTGACGACAAGAAAAAAACGGCCAGCCAAATTCATCTGAACTGCCCGCTGAAGGAAATCTGCTTACATTGTAACTTCGCTTGAAAAACGCTATTCTCCAGATCTTGCTCCTCGCTTTGTGGATTATCCTGACTGTGCGAATAGTGCTTTGGATAAGCGTTGTTCTATTTTTCTAGCACGGTTTAAACATCGTATATGTCTTTGCCTACTTCTTCTTTTTCATTGCGTTTCCTATAGCACTAAGAAATACATATATAAAAATCAAACCAAATAAGGAACCAAGTAAACTAGATAAGTCGTCAGAAATGGATCTATTGACAAGCCTGTCTTCTCTTCTTTGTCCAGCACTTTTGGAGCGACTGGATGAGCCGTCCTGACTTCTTTCTTGAGCACTGATAGAACAACTGAGTAAACTGCGTTCTCTTCTTCGCTCCACACGGCTATCGCGACCGCATAAACTGTTAGAAGTGCTGGAGTGACTAAACACGCTGTCAGCATCGCTGGCGCCACTAGATAAACTGCCTTTCCTTTTCTGATCGGAATTGCTAGAGAAACTGGATAAGCTGTTGTCTTTTCTTCTGTCAAACCTGTTGGAGCCACTGAATGAGCTGTCCTCTCCTCTTTGTTTGCCACTACTAAAGCGACTGGATAAGCCGGCTGCTCTTCTTCTCTCACCGCTGTTGGAGCTACAGAATAAACTCTCCCCTCTTTTTTCTGAGCCATTGCTGGAGCAGCTGGATAAGCTGTCCTTTCTTCTCCTCCCAACACTGTTTGACCAACTGAATGAACGGTCTACCTTTCTTTCTTCGATACTGCTGGAATACTGACTGGAGAAGCTGTCCTGTCTTCTTCTCCCAACACTGTTGGACCCACTGAATAAACTGGCGTTTCTTCCTTCTTCACTGCTGGAATATTGACTGGATAAACTGTCCTTTCTTCTTCCTCCCTCAAAACTGTTCCGCCCACTGAAGGAGCTGTTCCCTCCTCTTTCTTCACTGCCGGAATACTGACTAGATAAGCTGCTCTCTCTTCTTCTCTTCACGATCTTGGAACCACTCAATGAGCTGTCCTCCCTTCTTTGTTCGATATTGCTGGGGCAGGTTGATAAGCTGTCCACTCTTCTTCCTTCGACACTGGATAGGCTGTCCTCTTTCTGTCTTGCATTGTCGGACCAATTTGATAAACTGTTATCTCTTCTTCTCTCAACGCTGTTAGGACCATTGAATGATGCGTTGCCCCCTCTACTTTGTTCAGCACTGTTGGAACGACTGAGAAAACTGTCCTCACGGTTTTGTGCACCAACGTTAACACGACTGAGTAAGCTGTCCTCTCTTATTTGGTCAGCACTATCGTCAGAGCGACTGAAGAAGCTGTCCTGGTTTTCTTTTTTAGCATAATTGGAACAACTGTATAGGCTTTCTCCTCTTTGTTCTACAGCAAATTTGCGGCGGATGAATGAGCCTTCCTCTGATCTTTGCTCAATCACGGACTGATCTTCTCGTGTAGGGCTTCTCCGTCTCGATCGCTGTATTGATGTTCTCAGTCGTTTTTCTCCAGGCAGGGAAGCTCTTCCTAACATTTGCTGCGGTATTTGGACTTTACCTAAGAAAAAAAGTAATTTTCTCGCCATTTGTGACTAAAACATGCCCAGCGTGGCAGGTCTGTGCCCTTCGACTCCCCAAAGACATATCGAAGGGGTGTATTCTTTCGATTAGTGCATAAGCATACGCATAAGCTAAGCGACATAGCAGACACAGTGAGATGCTGCTAAGTGTTATTAATTATTAAGTAGCGACTGTTGTTAAGAGAAAAAAAGCGCCATTGTCTCAACATCTTGCTCCCCTTGCGTACGTATGTTGCTTATGCTTATGCTTACGCTTATATGAAATAATGAAAACCTGCCTTTACGGATCGAGTTTTTCCCCTTTGATGTACGGTCCCATCCAAACACGAAAAGCGAGGGCCATTAAAGAAAAAATCAAAAAGCTCTCTGACTTGCTTTTGTGTCTACACGCTCATGCGGGTGCCCACGCGTATCCACATGTCCTGCATCACGCAGGTTAAATTTGAATTTGTAAATTACACATTGTTGTTTAACAATAAAGGGCTTAGCTTCTTGCACCTTAAGATCTTCATTGAACTTACGACTCACAAACACAGGTTGGATGACGGTTCCTATTCTAAAACGTAGTTTGCAAAGTTGCCTTAGGATCACTCTAACAGTGTTCGTTTTCTCTTGTGACGATGGATAGGGCTGTGGGTCAGATACTTTAGTGTCGAAAACTTTTTGATAGCCATATTAATCAAATGTTGTGGGTATCTAAACTTACAGACCACTTCTCTTAGCTGGTCACATTCTTCGTTGAAATGTGACCAATTTAATGGTCAGATACCGCCATTTCCTGAGAACAGTTTTACGTGCTTGCGAAATGTACCGGCAAATATGATTGCCTCATTCATGAGATGCTTTTCATACGCAAATTCAAACCAGAGTAAAATGTACAAACTGACTCAATTTGCGCTAAAGTGTTTGTTTAGCTTCTAATTAGTATGTTAATCTTCATCTCTAGCCTACTTAAATATTCGCTTTTTTATACTTATTTTCTCTTGATAATGGCGTCTTGATGAATCCAAAACGTCGAGTTCATAAATTTCGCATCTCTTTGCTTTATCACATCTCGATTTAATCATAAATTATTTGGGAATGACAACAACCCAACAAATATGGTGAAATACTTCAAACTACTTACCACGAACTAAGGTTTGCATTATTCCCACAAGATCGTTGCACTGCTTCTCCCAGCTGTACTTCTCGGCATAGCGCATGCGTAGTTCTTGACACTCCCTAAGGGATGTTTCCTTGCCTTTTTCTCGCACACCTTTGATGGCCTCAGCCCACTGCTCTGGATCCTCGGAGTCTACAATCCAAGAAGAACCAGAGGGTACCTGCTGCAGGGCTTCTCCAAATCCACTGTTTTGACTAACAAGGAATGGAAGACCAGCAGATAAGGCTTCCAGGGCTGCCAAACCAAATCCCTCGGTTCTTGAAGGTATAACAGCAAGATTCGCTGTAGATAACAGTGTAGCTAGGTGATCACGGTTTTCAACGTACCCTTACACGGTCAGTTGACTTCGACTCAGGCCTTGCTTCAGTAACTTCTTTGCCACTCGTGTTTCATTCCCACTTGCACCTACAAAGATGAGATGGTAACTTCTGTCATTCAGTTCCGCGACTGCTTTAGCAGCAATGTCGAATCCTTTAAGCTCAAAATCTTTAGAGTCACCACGCCCAAATACTAGAACACGAAACTTCGTAACTCCTTGCGTAAAAAGCTTCAAATTAGATAATTCAGTGAAGATGCTTGGCGTAAGATTAAAGACAGTTTTGCCACACGAGCTGAGATAGGCTGAATAGAACTCAAGAAGTTTGGGTCCAACTGCTACGACAAGATCGGCAATTTTGCACAGATTTACTTCAGTCCATTGTTTTTCATCTCCTTTCGATATGGCACCAGAGTAGGTTTTGAACATCGCAAGCTCTTCAGGGGCAGTATGCACAACTTGTACCCACGCACAATGATGGGTCTCCCTTATCACTTGAGCTGGTTTTCCAAGTTTTACGCCATGACCAATGATTATATCAATGTCGAGATCTCTCGGAGGAAAACTTAACCAATCAAGTGGTTCATAACCAAGTCGCTCTTTTGCTTCCACGATTCTAATATTGTGTTTTCCAGCAGCTTTCTTGTCCTCTTCAGTGCATTTAGGAACAAGGAAGGTGACAGACACGTTCGGGTGTTTAGCCAGCTGTATAGCCAGCTCTCTGTTCATGGTCGACAGTCCGCCTTTGGTAGAATTCCATTCGTCTGCCAAGAGCGTAACATATAATAATGTCCCTGTGGACATTGTGTCATGTTACAGAATCTCCTGCAGAAACGGAGACAGATAAACTCGTTAAAATGCGACGGAAGCGTGGCCTTAGTATTCAGTAATTTTTCAACCCATACATAAACCACGTCAGTTACAGTAGGCTTCATGAAACTTAAATAAACTAATACCTCAACCCTGGTGAAAGGAGAAGAGTCAAAGCCCCCACAAAATCCCCCTCCCACCATGCCCCACGTTTTCCTGAGTTAGGGGTGACAGGTGCATAATTACTCGATCTGACAAAGCTCGTTATGGCTGGCAACATCCTCTCTTGTTAGTGTTATACGAAACCCTTTTTTTACGATTTAGATTATCTTGAAAACCATTTCCTGAAATATAATAGCAATTCATTGTATTTTTCGTATTTTAAGGGGCAACCATTTAACTACACTGAAATCACTTCATGATGAAAAAAAAAAGCAAAACAAAAACAAAACAAAGAACAGAATCATACAATGTTCCAGAACTAAATTTTGAACGGCACAAGCGAACTGCAACTGTGATGTCTTACATTAATGCTGTCAGAAAATCTAGGATGTGACCAATTAAGAAAAGGTAAGCGTGCAGCGTGCAACTATCGAGTTATGGATACACGCGGGAGGATGCTAAGCACGAAAGAAGCGACTCTAGCTTCTTGAGTGCTTAGCAAACCTCGCAAGTGCATCCTAACTCGATTGTTGGACACTGCACGCTTACCATCTATTTCACAACATTGAGACTTTTGGGATAGTATATATTGAAACTCGTCCGGCCGGCTTACATAAAGTCAAAAGCGTGATAAACCGCGCGAAAATGCAAACTCAAAAATCTGACAAAGCGACACATCAAAATTTTTCTTGCCAGATCGCGGCGAGTTAATAGTTTCTCGGGCAAACAAACAATTTCAAACGGCCCAGTTAACCTAAATATCAAGCTGACAACAAACGAAAATTAAAGTCGGTAAAAGCGTTTCTCAAAAACTGGTTAAGCTTAAATTTGGATCAGTTTTTTTCGTTAGTTGGTAAAACAAGCTGAAATAAACAGAAGACGGAGGCCTAAAGGAAAATGTCAAAAATGCAAGCTTATATTTGTGCGGCGATGCAGTCTTTCCTTCGAACGGCTGTTTCTTTATCGATTTCAATTGACATCGAGCGACGAACGTTCGAGCAAAACTTAACTAAAACCCGGGAACTGAAATAATTCATCAGAGGCTACCAATATTTGTTAAAAATTCAGAAAAGTTCAGAGAAACTATTACTCTTAACGTTTTTGGAACAGATGGATTTCCCATGTAAGACTTTACAAACAGAGATTTGTTAAAGCTCTAACGTTCAAGTTTTGTTCGCCAAAAGCATTTTAAAAAATGGCTTTCGATGCCAGAAAAGTTCTACAATGAAAGCTTAATTTTTTTGTCGTCAAACTGCTAGAAATTCTCTCTTATATTTCCGCAATGCCTTGTTACAGACCAGTTTGTTGTTGTTTTGGCCCGTCTCCGAGTGCCGAGTGCCTTTGCTTCTACCAGCTGATTCAACTCCTGCTCGCTTAAATTCACAAATTTCCTAGGTGGAGACCCGGCAAAAAAACTTACGCTCAAAATTTCGTAGCTCACAGGAATAATATTCCTCATCTCCGGAAGAATTATTAGATTTTTCCATATTTTAGGAGAAGAAAAAATAGGAATTATGTTTTACAAACAAATAAACAAACTGACGTCAGCGTGCAACCCATCGGTAAATGGATCGAGCGTATTAGTCAATCAGAACGCGCGCTTCGCTAAGGCTATGTTATAAATCCAGATGTTTTTCGCAGAAGTATTTCTAATTATAAGTAGATTAGTTTCAATGAAAAAATATTTTGGGGCTTCGGTGCACTTTCAGCCCGGTATGATTACTTTAAATGCTCACAGGAATAATATTCCTCATCTCGATTGGGATTGTCTTGACGCTGTTGAAAATTTCCTTGATTCGATTCCTTCTTTCTCCCATCTCTTAAGAACGCCGGTTGTTTGTCATGTTTCTTTCGTTAGCGCTGTTTCTGTAGTCGTACAATTCGACAAGAACTCAAACGGAGCCAAGAACACAGTGACACAAAAATTAGGAGTATCGGATCTTTTGTAGACCTGGATCAGTAAAAATCTTTAGAAATAGTAAAAAAACGGCAAACTGCTCCTCATGGGAAGCGCTTCATTAACTTCTCTCTTTATATTCACGGCTCATACGAGCACGAATGTATGTGCAGCTGAGTTGGCTTTTCACTTCTTCGTGACCTTTTTTTAACTTCTTCACGTCTTCCATGATTGAAATCAAGAATCAAAATGTCATTTGGCGATTTTCCTCTTGTTAACTAACCTAAGAGATAAAAACTTTCGAACACGTGTGCTCCTTGCGCGCTCTCTCTCTTTCTCTCGTCGCACTCTCTCTCTTTCTCGTATCGTGGTGCAAACTTATTTGACTTATAACGACGGTATGTAAAGCGAGCGAAAGAGAGAGACAACTCAACCTTCTAAACATTTTCTTCTCGGTGACTTGACCACCCGTCAAATAAATATGATACATACTGTTTCGTTTCTCTCACAGATGGCCCATACATTGTAATGAACGAGAGACGAGTCTTGGATTCTTGTGAAATCAGTTACTTTCCCCGTTAAGCCTTGCATGAACAATCCCCTTTTTCCTTTTTTTTTTTTTATCGTCTGGAACCATTCACGTACAGTTCTAGTAAAGTCAGTTATAATAAACCAAATTGGTCAGAAAAGCAGCCTAGAAATATAGTGTAATCAATGAGTAATCGATGGGCAATCAATAACTAATGGATAAGTAATCAATAGCATCAATGAATCATCGATGGCATTGATGAGTAATCGATATATAGGCCACAGAATTCTTAGTTATCGATTACTCATTGACCATCACCGATATTCAGTGACCAACCAGTTGAGTAATCATTGATTACCCATCGATTACTCATTGATTACTCATTGATCATCGCTAATAATCATTACATATGACTAATCAGTTGATTACTCATAGATGTCATGGATCATCCATTAGTTTCGTCTAGATTACAGTCCAAAGTATTAGCAGTGAATCAGGACCAGTGGAACGCGCGTTCGACGCCTTCAATTAACTTAAAATATTTCTTCGTTTTTATTTTTTGCCATTTGTAAATATATTTACAAAATAAAAAATGTATAAGGCAAGGAAGCCCAGGAAAGCAGGATCATATGTACTAAAAGCATTCGCGGTCGAATGTCGATCGATTCCTTTAATGGATACTTAGTTGTTTAGTTCTAAAGTTGATTTTTGGCGGGGATGGAACATCATACACCTATTTGCAGGGTTACAAGCTACATCCTTCAAATCTGGTGAATAAAATCTTCTATCTAGTATTTTAACGTTGCGACTCACAAATTGTGTAAATTTGCATTTTGGAATAAGTTATTTGCCATCGTATTCCCATACAAACACTGTAATTTCTTTTCTTTTTCACTTTACCTACCCGTCAAGATGGCGTCGAAAATCGTGACAAGGTCCGGGATTCAAAATATGCCATAGCCCCATAAAAACAATTTTGTCACCAGTGCTAAGTAGATCCATGAAGGCTTCCTTTTATAATACCACCCAATCCTGGATAATTAACGCGATTCCATTTACATGTGTTGGGGATACATTTGAAGTCTAATGTGCGGCCAACTTTCCGGAAATTTTGGTAGATGTCAAAGACGTTTCTAAGAAACCGATCTCATTAAAATTCTGTAGCCTGCGAACACAGGCGTATTTCCGGCTGTCGCTTGTCTCCGCTTATTTTCGGCGGACTCGCGCGTGTGTACTTTGGTCTTTCCCACAACATCAGATAATCTTGATGTGTCAACAGTCACCACAAGGAGCCAGTTGCACCTTATTTGGTAAACTATTTCTCTCATCTGTCGTGCCCTACTCTCGCTATTTTCGACTCTGTGATCACAGTGAGAGAAAATGATCAGGCAATACTCATAGTCTGCCCGTTTATTAATTTTGATTCACTATTTTACCTTTTATTACCGTATGTATCGTGGCATCATATCACATCAGTGCTCAGGGCGTTCAGGTTTGTTTCTGAGTATGACACAGGCGTATATGTGTAGTACGCGCGCGTGTGGCACTTGCGCTCGCTCGCGTGTCTGTGCAAGGCATGACTCGCGCGAAAAATGGTACATTTCATGTTTTTTACCCTACTGCCATCGTATGTTGCTCCTATGTATTCGTATGTAAACTAATGTATTGGTATATAGCCTGTATATTTCCGTATGTATCTGTATGTACTGGTATGTTACTCGTATGTACTAGTATGCTAGTCGCATGTTACTCGTATGTTACTCGTATGTAATCGTGTGTGGTGTTTTACTCACGATCTTTTTATTGTGTACAATGCATTATTTGTGCATGGTTACGCAGGCATTCAACAGAAGTGACTCAAGTTATAGGGGAACATTTGGTTATAATATTTGCCTCATTAGCTAAAGTGATTCAGTTTCCGATCATGCCACAATCAGTTCTGAATATTGAAAGGGTACAGCACGATTAACTGTCCCAAGGAATTTGAGACCGATGAACTTTTTGTGCGATTGACACCAACAACGATCGCCCTATTCAGTATGAAACAATGATGCCAACGTGAATAAATAAAGACATTTTTCTATTGTCGATTTTCGATTTGTCGATTTTTCGCTTTCCGCTTTCCGCTTTATAATATCAAGTAGACAAGTTAAATCTAAAGGAAGTTATTTGGTCAGAAACCATTCAATTAGACCGTAATTTGTAGCATTCTGCAAACCTCTGTTCTTCAAATATTCATTTAACGTGATCGAGCCTCCGACACAAACAGAGCTGCATCGTCAAAATTATGCCACAAATATGCATGCAGAAAGCTTTCAACGGAGCAACTGCTTTATAACGAACAGTAAGCCTTAAAATATCGGCTGGTGACAACGCATAACATAATATATCCCTGATTCTTGAATACAATTTTAGTTCCCTTTAATGAATACAAAATTCTTATAATCACATCATATCGATCATAGACGTAATTTATTTTAATAGTAGTAAATTTTCATGTGTTGGCTATAGAGCCATATACCTTATGAGGCCATTTTTTCACCCTACACAAAACTGTAACGGGAGAAGAGAGAACTGTTTAATATCTTCCTGTTTCAAAGCGGGAGATAACAACACTAGTGTGCCAGAAATTTGTGATCGATAGCAAATTGTATAACCAAATAAACAGATTCACTTTCGTTGTCTTGTGCGTTTTGTACATTTCAGTAAGACTTTTAAAGATAGCTCAGCATGTGGTGTGAAACTTGTTGTCGACAAATATATACAAGATCCCGTACGTCATATTGACTGCACATAAACTAGCCTCCTCGCAAAGCGGGCAAAGCGGTGAGTGAGTACACCGATCCTTTTGGTTAATGATTGAATTTCCTATAAACGGAGAGATCCAGCTCCTAATTCTTTACTTAAAAGTTGGACATATTTAAGTAGGAAATCAAACTTTGATAACAACGTATACATACGAGACAAAACGGAATGTATTAGTAAAGAAACTTTTCAAGGCTTACGACTCCTTTTTTCTTACCTCCACACTTAAAACCGAAAGTCGGATTCAGTCGGAAAGTAACATTCCGGTTACCTCACCAGGATGAACAAAGGCGTCACCAGACCATGCGAGGGCTTGTTTTAGCAGGCTGAGGGTTGGCCGATTGAAGATCCAGGTGGATCACCTCCAAATTGGTCCTAAACTTGTTGAGAGTTTAGGGGCGATCGAAATGCGAGCAAACGAGTAAACACAAACGAAGAAGCAAAGTCTTATGGGGATAAAACAATGTCACGTGATATTACAAATTTGTCACAAAATAGGCTACAGACTTTAAAAAGAAATGCACGCTAAAAGTATGAATCAATTGTTATTAAATTAAATTGAGGAACTCCTCAAAAGAGATGTTTTTTTAAGGCTGGTATCGACTAGACACGGAGTCGGAGTCGTTATCAGAAGCGCTGATCGATGCGATCTAGTGAAAATCAAGCGGACAGTTTCGGAGGTAGAATACCTTTTCCGCTTATGACCCCGTCGCTAAACTAAATTACCGGAGTAGAAAGCAGATGCCGAAAAATAAACCAATCACAACACCTAAGATCTAGTATTTTGATTGGTTTTTCTGCATCTGCTTCCGATTCCAACAATCTAGTTTTCATTGGATCATAAGCGACGGAGTGGTAGGCAGAATCAGACGAAAATGGAAACGTTCTGATTGTTCTCGTGGACTCCGAATTCGTGGAGCTTATGACTACACTTACGACTTCGATTTTCGATTTTCACTAGGCCATAACCACGCTTACGACTCCGACACCGACTCCCTCAACCGACTCTCCATTCACCACGACCCGTAATTTTTTTTCCTAATCAGCGGTCCGTTAGTGTGCAGCCCGCTGCTACGTTATATAGGCATAGGAACATGAGCATGTAGTCATGGGTGTTTGGTGAGAAAAAAAATATGAAAATGCATTATCATAATCGATGTCAGTAATATAACGCAAACTGCCCCTCATCAATAGACCTCTTTAGACTGTTACGTCATAGGGTGAAAACGTGACTTACATTGGGTAAACAAACATTCGTGTTTGCAAAGGAATTGCAGCGAGAGACCGCGGAGTTAGGATACGTTCTCTTCTTTCGACGTAATTTCGCTTGTTTTCGTTCAAAATGGTGCACTACTGTTGTGCTTATGATTGCTACAACAACTCAACTATGGAAGAGCTATCT
>Ga0126338_10000327_pt1 | contig 24227 bp, 13 predicted proteins | sample OrbCmetagenome_2_FD_92529 | JGI IMG/M metagenome (GOLD analysis project Ga0126338, IMG submission 92529) | Coral microbial communities from Petempiche,Puerto Morelos, Mexico - Orbicella C C metagenome | ecosystem: Host-associated > Invertebrates > Cnidaria > Coral | place: Petempiche,Puerto... | reverse complement strand
TTAAGTTTAACCTGAGAAGTGAGAAACAGCGAGTGAGATGACCTGATTGTAAAACATTAAAGCTAGTTAGAAAAATAAATGCCGTTTAGTGCCGTAAAAGCAGGTAGCAAACGCCAGATACATGAAAGAGAACGATGTGGTGGAATCACTGTTTGTGCAAATGGCGCACAAATCTTCCACGAGAATTTCGTCCGAGAATTTACATGTTCATTTTACAAGATTTTGCACAGAGCACTACCAGCTTAGCTCAATAAATGCACATACTGGGCAAAACTACCTTTTAAGGTGTTCCGTCGATTTTGGAAATTTTCTGGTAGGGCAAACCATATAAACAAATCACCGGTGAAACGAATTTTCTGAATTTGTTTTGGTTGATGGAAATAAACAATAACGGTCGAGATAAATGCCTCTGTTTTGGAAGGACATCACAAATAGCGTATTGTTTGGCTTCATAAGGTCTCCGCGCTAAATTAAACTTTCAAGGTATTGCAATGTCTCTTTTGAGACTAGACGGAAAAGGGAATTAAGTTGAATCCAAATCAAAGTATAAACACATGTTCTGTAGAAGTCAATCCTGACTCCTCACCTCATCTGTTCCTTCAGCCAAATCTATTTCTGCTCCGTCGATTTTGATTTTATTCTCTCCGTCTTTTTTCTCACTTAGAACTTTCCGAAGATACTGCGGAAAAGACAAGAAGAGACATGTCAACTACTCGCGAACGTTTAACAGTGTAATTTGTCTTCTGTTTACTCTTCATTACACAATACTAAGCCAAAAGAGAGAAAGGAAAAATCCACTAATATAAAAACAAAACAGATTGTGTTCAGCAATAAAGTAAAGCTAAAATGTTGAAGTTAATTTAACCGTAAAGCTAAAATTCTAATACTTGAGGAATTAGACCTAATAAACCGTGACCTAATAAACCGTAACTGCAGCTTGCAGCAGAGACAATTGCTAGGGAAATCAGGGAAAAACACACTGCATTGCATTGGAGACTGCTCCCTCTAGCAAGCATTTCAAACTCGTTTATCTCATCTTTTGACTGGGCCGTAGCGGGCCAAACTATTTTTAAGATAATCGATTTCGGTTGTATTTGCAGCTTGTATTCTCTCATTCCAACCTGTTTACACTGCTTCAGCTCAATTTGCTTTGTTTGCAGCTGGTCCTCCACCAGAAGTTTATCATTGTTCAGTCGATTCTTATCCTTCTCTAGATTCTTCACGCTCTATATCAAATCACACACACACAAAGAGGTCAGAATCCTTAATATTTTCATTACTTAACCATACCATTAAGGTGCAGGGATGGCGCAGTGGTGACCAGTGGCGGATCCAGACCTTGAGGTAAGGGGGATGGGGTGGAGGGGAGGGAGGCGTTTTTTTGCTTGCCCTGCGGGCTTTTCTGCTGTCTTCTTTCTTCCTTTTTTTTTATTACCCAAAATAAGAGGGGGGAGGGGCCCGGGCCCCCCCCCCCCTCCCCTATGTCTAGATCCACCACTGGTGAGAGCACTTGCCTCCCACCAAGAGTTGGTTCTCGCTTCGCTCAGAGGGTTTTTCTCCGGGTTCTCCGGTTTTCCTCTCTCCACAAAAACCAATTCGACCAGGTAGACTGACCCGCAAGACAACAAGCTAAGGCTGACGTGGCTTCCTCTCTAAATATTTTAACTTATTGATTTAAATGTGTATCAATGCCCTTCACAGTGTAAATAAAAAATTGACACAGGGAGACATTCAGTATTGGGAACTGGATTCAGTTTAAAATCACTCAACTTACTTTCTCTTGTTTGCTCAACTCTCTTTTTAAACTGAAATTTTTAAAAGCAAATACTGATTAATTGATTTCCTAAGTCAAATATTAGGATAAACAAGCAGGTAAACGAGGTCTCGCGCGATACATGAACTTGGAGTGCCTGTGTAATACATGAACTTGGTGTGTCTGTGCGGTCAAACTTACTTGTCTATGAACTCAGTCTGAGACTTCAGTGTTAGTATAATCCTGTTGAGTTCCTTCTCCAGAGATTCCTTGTCTATAAAAACGCGAAAACTGATTATTTACAGCCTTCTTCGTTTTAAATGGAACCTAAAAAAAATCACGACTGGGGAGCAGAGGTGGAGTGGGGCGAGGAAAATCTTCATTGACAATATGAGGAAAAGGAGAGACTGCTAACAGTCGAAACATAAAAACATCACACGTTGACAATTTTCAGTGATTTGATAAGACAGCTGGGAACACCCGGCAGGGTTATTCCACGAATAGAAATGGGCTCGTGATCTTTAGGTATGACTGGCGAGGAAATGAAAAAGTTTAACAGATTTTTTTAACTATGGAAGGAATACAGTACACTACTTGTTATGTGCTGTCTTACCTAGCTTTCCTGCGTGACGCACTGTGTTTAATATATCGACCATTTCACCTGCCACAAGTTTCCACTGTTGAGTGTCATCTTTTCGAATACTTGATCTCCCTGCGGAAACGAACAAAAAGCGCGGGATTCAATCCACATACATACCGCCACGCAATCTACAAATTTTTATGGGTGAAAGCCTTTTTTATAGTGAGCTGTTAAAACTACGCGCGCTTCTCAGATGATTTGCACAATACTCTCGTTGTCCGAATCTTGGAGGCTTATCGAGAAAATTTGAAAGATCCTCCAACAATCAGAGGTTTCTTTTGCTTCTTTCTCATTGTAGCAAAATGCTTTGGTCTTACTGTTGAAAATGTCTTTTCTTTGCTGCACTGCCATTTTCTTGTACATCTGCAGCTCTCTTTCCAGTTGTCGCTTTTCTCTGGAAAAGAAATGTGTCTGATAAGTAATAGTAATAGGGCTGAGTGGAGTCCAATTCGGTTTGCAATTACGAGTGGTAACAAAATAGGACGAGTCCGATTTGTTTATCACGAGTATGATTACAGAAGGAATTGGACGACACGAAGTCTTATTACCAATTAATCATAAAAATTACAATTTCCGAGAAAAGAAGAATAGCCAAGTTATGAAAGAAAGGGAAAATTTGCATTAAAAGACTAACAATGGAGGCGTGAATTGTTTAATGTCGCTCTGAAATTGAGATTGGTTGATTTAAACTACAACTTTGAATGTGATTGGTCGATTTAAACTGCAACTTTGAATGCGATTGGCTTAATGAACTGTCCGATAGTAGGGATACCAAACTGTCTGATACCAAACTGTCCGATACTAAATTGCATTTACATTGCATTTACATACCAAACTGTCCCTTGACAACTTGGTAAGTGAATTAGTGGAAAATAGGAGTTTTTTAAACCAATCACAATCGAGGAAATTGTAATTTTTATGATTAGGAAAGAAAATTGGCAAGAGTTGTACATGTGAAATATGACCAAAATGGCTGAAACACCATGCACTTTGGGGCCGCACATCCCCGATACAGCCCATGAGTCACGATGTTTACACCTGGATTATATAATTTAAACCAGACCATATAATTGAAACATACTGTTCCAAGTCCTCCGTAGCTTCTCCTGCCTTTGATAAATCGATCATCTTTTTGTTCATCATCTTCAATTTGTCCGCGGTTTCTCTAACATTTTGAACTGTATCACTGCAAAAGAAAAAAAAGACATGGAAATGTCGGATCACTGGTCAAAACGATAGAAATGCGTCGCTTTGCTCGTGTGGCCGGAGAGAGTGTGGAACCAAACCATTGCAGTGTTTTAGTCATTTCTTGTTGAATTCTCTGTTTGGGGACCAAAGTCTGAGAAGACACTGAGGAAAATAAAACGTTCAAGTTATATCGATTGGGGCCAAATCCTTATACGAGAAGGGAAAAGATTTACTGATTTGACTAATGCGAGCACTCCGTCAGTTGTGACTTCACCAAGAAAGATTGACTCCAGCAAGATGCCCCGGGGTTTCGTCATTTTTCCATAACACGACGTATTAACTGATCCTAAACATTAGACTACGAGTAGTCCCTCTTTCGCTCAGTTCGTCGTGCGTGACCCGAAAGAAAACTGCGGGAGAAAAATAGCCGCGCGAAATCCTGGGGGCGAGGAGCGCGCAAAAGGAGAATGCTCCAGGATTTCGCGCGGCTATCTTTTTCTCGCGGTTTTCTTTCCCGTCTCGCACGACGGATTAAGCGAAAGAGGGATTACTCGTAGTCTTCCTAAACACAAGCACTTGTCTTAAGGTAAGTGTTTTCACTTCCTTATCTTGATTAATTGATATTATCCTGAAGAAATGCTCAGAAAGAATATTAAAATCCTCATTAATCTGTTATTGTCGGTACTAACTGAATGGCTTGCTGAGCGCCTTCAATGTCTATGGAGTGTTCCTTTCTGCTCACAGCTTCAAGCTGCAATGGAAATTTAAAAAAACTTGTAAATAAACCTTGAAAAAATAAGCACAAATTGTGAATAAACGACAAATAAGAGTGATAAACAGTTTTCCGATCGAACAAGAAATTCCGGAAATTTGGATAAATAATAAACATGCACATTCATTGCTTATTTTTGTGTACATTATCCGTGATCAATTATGGAAAATGTGCTATTTTTTAATATGAAGACAATCAAGGGAATAGAGAGGAACGAATCAACCTATCACAAAGACTCAACCAAATATGTACAATCTTCAAAAATATCTTTGAAGCAAAGACAAGAGACTTACCGCGTCCAACATCTCCTCTTCGTCCACATCGAGAGACTTTGAGAGATAGAAAATGTCAAGGAAAAAGTAATGTTAGCATGTAATATTAAACCACATTGCCTTTTACAGGGTCTTATGTATGCATTTTGCGTTCGGGTTTACTTTGGTGGTGAATATATACAGCCCGGGGGGTACTCCCAGAAAAATTGGTGGGGATAGGCGGCCTGCTTCCTAAAACCCTGACCCTATTTATGACCAAAATCTGCAATTTTCCCTACCCTACTTATGACCTGACCAAAACTTCCATACCCTATTTTTAGACCTGCTTCAGACCTGCCTTATAATTAGTTCCCTAGGTTTGACCGATGTTAAAAGCAGTGTGAAGGGCTTTTGTTGATGGTCTTATCGATAATGATGAAAAAGTAGCTTCTTCGAAAAAAAACATACACTATTCAAGACTAGAGTGTAAAAAACATACCCTATTTGAGACCAAAAAGAGTGAAAATCGATTTCCCTCTAATTTTCTGACCAAAACGGCTAAAAACCATACCCTTTAGGACCGAACATACCTACATAGCCTATACTAGGGAGTAACCCCCTGAGATATACAGATGGTAAAATCGGAACAACAAAAGAAATTGAAGAAGCGAGTCGAGCCCAGCTGAGTGAGAACTGACACTGCAAAAGGATGTTGTCGCTACTGAACTCGGTGACCACTGTCGTAGTAAGAGTCAAGAAAGTAAAGATAGCTACTTACATCTTGCAATGAATTCAACAGCTGAAATAAATAATATAAAACGAACAGTTAATGATTTTTGCCTTTTACGATTAGTACAAGGGTTTCTGTTTGGTAATTAAGGCAAATCAGTGAGACTGGAGCAAACGAAAAAAACTAACAAACGCAAATGAGTCACGAACAACGAATGAATGAGAGTAAAAAGTAAAAGTAAGTTTATTTGGATTGGACTTAGGTTAATGTTTGATTAACAATGTTCATGTTTACGTAATCTGTTTATTCAATTTTCAGTATATAAGAGTACGCATCAAGTGTTAGGAGTTCTCAGTTAGTAGGCTCTCTGTAGCCTGCTAGCTAGTAATTTGATCCGTTAATCAATTTGTTGTATTGTATTTTATACTTTGCCAATCAGAATGCAGGAAAGCCGTTGTATATCGCCCCCTACCTATCATGCACCGCGCGTATGTCGCACTGATTCTGTTAGCCATTCTATTTTTTATGGCATGGTATGAAATATCTGTGTTGTCACTTGTATTTTCGTGGTATACTGACCTTTACTATCCAACTGCAGCGAATACCGTCCAAATATCGCGCGAAATGAGTACAAATATACAGCGATATTGTACAGTTATTTGTACAGTAGCAAAGCTGTTTGCCGGACAGGTCGGCGCTCGCACGCAAAACTGTCAAATTCTCCCTCTTTCACTGATAAATTCATTGACTAACAGCAGTTGGATAATAAATCTCTTAGTAGATGTTTTGGTGTGTAGTATCGCTGTATATTTGTACTCGTTGTTTATATTTGGACTCGCCCTACGGGCTCGTCAGAATACGGCACAACTCGTAAAAATATACAGCGATACTACACACCAAAACATCTGATAAGATATATGTACACACTCGCCTCGTGGCTTGAGTGTATACCGGGAAAATACAAGTGACTCGTGGGATATTCCGTGGTATACCACGAGGACGTGTTGCATAAGTGGTATATATTGTTTGATTATCATACATACGTCTTCTCTTTCACGACACAAAGATTTGTAATCACTCAACAGGCCTTCCATGGCCATCTGCGAGGAGGAAAAAGAATCTAGTTAATTTTTCAAGATTGGCTTATTTATTAAGTAATTAAAAGTGTTTTCCTTGAGACCATCGCCAGCAGTGACCCACACTAGGTGCATGGGCCCACGTTTTGTGATCGAGCGCGTGGCTAACCCGCACCAAGCAATTAAATACGTCACGTCACGCGCAAATCCGTCATGCGTCACACAACTGGACAAAAGAAAAAGGTAAAGTAGTTGCAAAATTTTTGCTATAAGGGGTGAGTGAAAACGGCCTCAAAATAATAAAATAATGAAAAGTGAAAAAACGATGTTCTTCACCTGCCCACTGAGGTGTTCCTGCATCGCGGCATAACCCTGCAGAATACACAAAAAAAGAAAAGATCAGATCACTTTAATATTGATTTTCTTCTGAGCTGCTTGCTGTTCTTGTACGTACAGTACCTGATTCTGGGCAGTGCGCGAAACTGTTTGTAAATGAAAACGTGCGTTCCAATTTGCTCAACGTCTTACTTGGAAGGCAGAATGCGAGTGAATAAATATATTGATATTGAAAGCCATATTTAATGACTGAGCCTTGTTAGTCTTGTGGAATGGGATGATAATATGTTATTTTCAGATCACTCCCGGTGTCGCGGGAAATCCTAGGAAGGTGTAGGAATAACCAAACCATGGCCAGCCCACACGGCGAAGCACGCATGTTCATCATCTATGCAACGAGCGTGGAATTGGTACTATTCCTAAAATACTTCTGTTACTTGGAGGGATTACCTTAAGAATAAAACCCATATGGGGATTGGCCATCTTATTTTTCATCCTCTCTTTGTAGGTGTTGAAATAAACAACAACTGACAAAGTGATGATCGATGTTTATTTTACCTGTTGATCCTTGTCATCGTACATCGATTCATACTCGGTCAGCAACTGAAATATAGAAGTACTGAATTAGAATCAGTGATGACAGCTTATTTCTGGTAATCATGTTCTTTAATAAGAGTATGTTGTTTGTCTTGACTTACTGTTTCTCTGTGATAAGTTAAAAAAGATCTTGCGCAAAGTGCCTACACCAATCTGCCGGATTCCTTCGACCAATCAGTAACAAAACCAAGAACAAAAAAGGTGCGAACAAAGACGAAACCAGTTTGTAATGTGGAGAAAGAAAAGTTTTAAACGCGATCCTCTGGAAAAGTTTGTTCATTATTCGAAAAACCACGTTAATCAGGAATTAATTACGTGATAAACTCGTTTACAAGTAACAATCAATAGCCTAAATCGGGAGACTCGAAAATTTCGGAAAAACGAAGCAATTGTGTCTCCAGCTAAAACACACGTGTAAACTGTAGAAACTCAGAACACCTTCCAGTAACGCGCACGGCCGTAGTTTCTGTTAGTCCGAATTAGATCACACTTTTCTCTTTTACATGCAATTTAATATTCAACAATTAGATATATGAGCTTTAGATTTCTATCGCATTACACCCTCGTTAACTATCACGCATAGAAAGCAAGAGCGAATAATCTAATTGTTTTACTATAAATCTAATAGTCATTCAAAACTTTATTTGAATCCTTCTTAAAGACACTTCGAAAATGTAAAGAAGCGGCCGTCATTTTGTTAACAACCGCACACTGCTAGGCTACTCACTATCTACAACAGAATAGATAGTGAGTAGCGTGGCCAATCAGAGAACGGCATTTGTGATAGAACGCTAGCAGATTCATACTTAAGTTAGTATAACATCGTATTTCCAGGAAACAATTGTATGCTCTTTCACCTTTGATATTCGATCAGTGATGCCGCTGAATTCTTGACCAATCTGATTAGGATTCTGTTCTCCGATTCCCACTGCATGTACAGTTAATGGAAGATCCTCGTCAACACCAACAGCTTCAGCTTTGTCATCGGTTTCTCCGGTTGAGAAGAGATCTCTTCTCCAGCTCGTTTCATACTCGGATTCTTTGGGGTCTCTCAACGAGGACACCACCTGGAAGTCTACTACTTTGACCGGAGCCTTGGCTTTCTTTCGCCTACCGTGCTTTTGTATGGCAAAGTCGTATCTTCGCGCCATGATCAGCAACTAGCTAGGCTTTTCACAACTCAAAAAACACTAATACTCTGCTGGAATGTTGCGAATCATGGCACAAAATCCCTTCCGATCCAGAAGAGGGATTTTCTTGGTAAAACCTACATGGCGGGAATGCGGTATAACATTCTTGATTTTGGCGCGCGGAATTCCATCATGTGAATTGATTATTAGACTGCAATTATGTATTACATTTGTGACGTAAGTTTCGTAGATTTGACGTCATAATTTCTCCTGGGGTTTCTAGTTTTTGGAACTCCCGTAAGCTTGATATGGAGGCTAATTGACGGATACTTCTTTTGTGATGATACTGAGAACGTGAACAAGGGGAACACACCTGGGTTAAATATAACCACATCAGACTTTCAGAAGTCTAAATTTGTAATTACAGTTACTCAAATTGAATAGTTTGAAAATAACTGTGGCTTTTCATTCTTTCTTCATTTCTTAATCAATTAAAAAGAAACTGATGATCAAAGTTTGAACTTAGTTTACATCATTTTGGAAAGCATGGGGTTTCATTCAAGGGCCGGGCACCTGGAATATGGACCAGCTGTGGGAATGATTTTGCCAGCCTGGTTTGACCTTCTAGAGGAAATATCTCTTATAAAGAAGTTCAGTTCCAAAAATTCTGTTCTCCTGTGAAAACCAGTAGCCCTCCTGTTGAAAACTTTGATGGAAACCCTGGGAAAGTCTTGAATAACGAAGATTTGAGGGAAGCTTATAAAAGCAAAAAGGTGATCGAGATCACATACATACATGCCTTCTTTGAAAAGGTTGAAAATAAAAGCAGCAAAAATATAGGCAACACCAGGTCAGATGCAGCTCTCCACAATAAGAATACAAAATGTGATACAGTTGAATACTAAAAACAAACCCAACAACTGGAATATGCTATGAAGAGAGCATTTTATTTGTACAACTACACAGTGCAAGAATTCAGATTAAATCCTCGAAGGGTACAGCATCTGCAAACAGAAAGAAAATGTTAAATTATAATTAATAATATTTCAAATGTCACAAAAAAACAGTTTTCTTGTTGCAATGTTTCTCGAAATTATGAGATTTGAACCAAATGGATCTCCTTCACGTCAAAGTAAAAATAAGACAAAACTACATAAAACTACATTTTGGTTAGTTAAATTTTCTGAGCTCTGCTCAAGTGTAGTTAAAGATCAAAAATGCTATAATGCATTACAGCATTTCAAGACAATGGAAAATGTTTTTCATCATAGCTCAGAAATGGAGAAGTAATTATTACAATATCTCTAACTCTCATGTAGTTAACAAATAGAATTGTTGCCATAAAATAACATACCACTCTGACAGTAGCGCCCATAGCTTTTGGTGGAAGGTTGTGCCTGAATCTAGCTCGCACCACACCACTGTTTCCATGAGGTCTGGTAATCTTTCCCCACATCACTCGGAGTTTGCTTGCTTTCTTGTCTCCTTTGGCTACCGTCTTTCTCTTGGCACGGTAAACAAATGCAACACGTTTGCCAAGGTAGAAGTCAGTTTCTTTCTTGTCGCTGACTCCTTCAAGCCTTATCAGGGAAGTGTTAGGTTGCTGATTCCGCAAACCTCTCTTGTAGCCAAGGACAATGCCTTTTGTATACAAGCTGAAAATAACCAAATTCTGATTATCAGTTAAAACTAAAAAAGCTTAAAAAAGAACCGACAAAACCCAAAAGCAACCAACTTTGACAACAATAGGGTTTGTACCATTTCTGGCAAAGAGCTATTGTCCACTTTCATTGTAGATGGACTATCCAGATGGTTGTCTGGTCATGTCACTCAACAGTAAGATCACTGCCCAGATGTCTGCTCCCAAAATGTTAAATTACCTCTAACAAGTAGCTTTGCTCAATACAAAAGAACAGTTGAACCTCCACTAATGGCCACCTCTCTTCAATGGCCACTTTTTTTGGTCCCAGACAGTCCATACATGCACTCTTATTTCAACCTCTGTACAACAACCACAATGGCAATGGCCACAAAAACCTGACCCAATAGCAAAAATAATCTCTTGGAAACAGCCAGTTAATCAGTGACTGATGAATGGTGTATACAAAACATCACTTTTTGTTATTGTAAAAAGTCACCGGACTTGATCTGTATTGTGAGTCATTAGGCTCTATTTCTGCTAAGTTTCTGTTTTATTGATACATTTTGATTTATATATGCTAAATAAACATTTTTTGACAAAAAAAAGTTGTACCCTGAATAAAAAAAAAAAAGAAAACAGCTGTCAAATTACACCTCTACCTTCCCACAACAGCCACTTTCCTTTGTCCCCAAGGTGGCAGTTGTTGAAAGGTTCACCTGTAACTGCACTACAGACAGTGAAAACACTATTGTTTTTCAAGCTTTTGCAAAATGACCATAATTCATCTGAACTGACACATTCAACATATTTTTGTAATTTGCTACACAGAGTGAAGTCACTTTGTGTGTGATCTAACTATTAGCGGGAGTGAACTTACTGGGAGCGATCTCACAAAGAAGCAAAATGATTGAAATTCGGCCAGGTTTTGGACGCTTCTCGGAGAATATGGTTTTCACTTGCAATTTATTCAATTCAAAATTCATTTACTATGAGTTCTAATACATAAATATTCCGCATAAAATAAAACAACAACAAATCCTGCTTGAGTTCATATGGCAAAGCCATTAAACTAACATAAGCTTACATTAAGTATAGTGGTATCAAAATAGCGAGGCGTATAAAACCTTTAGCATGATTAAAACTTATGTTTAGATAAACTTACCGTGTTGGTTGGGACATTTTAATCTTCTAGTTACCTGAAGCAAACAGAATAGCAATTAGTGTGGCAGCCATGTTGGAGAATAAATGAAGAGTTAAAAATGACATGAAATCGTACGTTTTCCTATAATAGAGTACACACAGGATAGAAGTATTTTATAAATGATACTTTTCTTCTGTCAAAGGTGGAAAAGAAGCGATTGGTGCAACGATGGAAAGGGATTTCATTTTACACTCACTCTGTAGCCAGAAGCCGAGAAATGTCGACCCGAAGAGAAAGATTAAGCCCACAAACACAATCTTTAGTCGGTCAGCGATTCGCTAGTTTCCAGTTCCTCTGGGTTTTCGTTCATAGCAACAAGAAACATGGCGGCTTGAGTACTCAACCGTTGTTACGTTACTCTGGTAAATTTTGAGCCATTTCGACAGCATTCCTGACGGGTTATGGGTTCTGAAAGAAGAGCTTTGTCTTCTCGCTCTCCTGCTACGAGGTATGAAGTCCTTCTTGTCGAGGACACGCCAATGAAAGGTCTCAGCGAAGAGCGAATGACCACTTGCTTTCATGTATTCGATGAAATCATTCCAGATTTGGGAGTTTATAAGAAAGTTTTGAAGATGCTGCGAGATGAAATATACGAGGCTGTATATAGTAATGAATATACCACTATTCCACCGAAGAAAGGGAAAAACAAAACGTCTTATATTCAGCGTCTCCCGTATTTTGTTCTTGTTAATCGAGTTTTTGAAGAACGTGACAAAAATGCGGACCAACTGCAAGCAGACATCGCCGCACTGGAAGGAAAACTTGCCGAGAAAGATAAACAACTCAACGAAAGCAATCAGAACATTGAACAGCTTAAGAAGTCGCTCAAAGATTGCAGCGATAAGATTTACAACATGGAGATCGAAATGGAAAACAACTCTTTGGAACAGAGAAAACTTGAAGCTAACATTCAGTACGAGCAGATGATGCAACAGGCCGCTAAAGACAGGTACGAAAAACGCATTGCCAGTCTTAAAGAAGAGCTCACTCAAGCGAAGGAAAGAAATAAGTTTCTTGAAAAGTTTAAAGAGGGTTATGATGCTCTTGAAGAAGCTTTTAATGATTCAACAGTGTTTGAAAAGAAGCCCCTTAAGCCGGCTGTTTCGACGAGGAGGGCTCAGATTGTTCAGGAGATTGCTTCGGCTAAGCTTTTAGAAGAGCAGCTCCTCACCATGCAAAATGCAATTATTGAGGAATTCGAACTATTCTTGGAAGAGAACAAGGCTTCGCCCACAAGTGAAGTTGATTTGAAAAGCAGTGGGAGTAACTTTCGAGTGACCCCAGATGATGAACACGAGATGAGGGTGAAACTAGAAGAAGATTTGCACAAAGTTAAACAGAGGTTCAAGCAAAACATTGCTGATATTGAAAATGAATTTCAGCTAATTGAAATTCAGAGGTCCAGTCTTGAAGATCAGTTGGCTGAACTTGAGGAAGAAGCTAAAAGAACAGAAAGAGAGACCAACGATAAACCAGAAAGAAAGAAAAACATGTTTGTTGTGCAAGCAGAGAAAGAGAAGAAACCAAAACAGCCAGAAGAAGATGATGAAGAGATTGATTTTGTAAAGATTATGAACAGTGCACATAATCAAGATCCATTCATTGCACACGAGAGAATCCTGAGCAAGTATTCAGCAATGTTGTATTACTCATGCAACCAAGGAAAGAACTACCATGAGTTTAAAGATGCCAAGTTTTGTGCTAGCTGTGGTGAAACAACATTACTATGCCCACACAAAGTTACAGATCATAAGGTTGTTTCATTGCCCCATAACTGCACGCACATAAAAATTATCAGACCAACAGTGCACATATCACGAGATGAAAAACCTCCTGTTCTTGTTGCAGAAACCCCTGACAGTGTGCGAACTTTGTCAGCAAAAACCAACAGCACTCTGGGATATGGAGATGAGTCAATCATAAAAGCACAGCAGCACCTTACCATGTCATACAAGTCCCTTTGGGATGACTACTATTCTCGTACTTCAATTCAAAGACAGATTCCCAGGTCTCTTTCTGTGGATCGTGTGTCTTCCATCATTGAACAGTTTTACGCTTCACTCATTTGGCAAGATGATTATGCAGTGGAAGATGAACAGATTGTTTCTGTGGTGGATACATTGTACTCCTTCTTCCACGAGAGGTATTTGGTTTCAGATGTCACATACCTGGCTGTGTATGACTTTGTTTCAAGCGTAATTACGTTTGCACCAAGTAGCAAGACTATTCAGTTGTTTGCGCAAGCAATGTGTGGTAACCTAGATCCTGTTGTCATCCGTTATGTCCTTCTGGTCAATGAGTTCATTGATCTGGTTGAGTGGCTGGCAGTTAAAGACATCAGGAGCTTTGCTCATGTCGTGTTTCCCTTCATGAATGAGGAAGATATTGAGCAGTTTTCTATGGGTTACACCTCTTTCAGTGAGAACAAGATCTCCAAGGAACTGGTTTCAGAGTATTTTCTGTACATCATTCTGAAGTACAGAGAGCCTCGCTTTCAAGAAATGGAAGTGAAGCTTCTTCAGCAACCAGGAAGGAAGCCTGGATTTATGACAGATATTGAATACGCTGAAGCTATTGACAACATCTGTCCTCTGGCATCAGAGCGCTTGAGACGCCGTCTATTTGTGGAGTCTGTAGAGCACATGAGAAGCACTGATGATTCAGTTTCAGTTATGCGTCTGGCTCAAATCACTGGTTATCTTTCTCTACTACAGTTGACGCCAGTCATAAAAAATTCAATTTCTCAGAAGGTTGAAGAAGCACGTCTTGTCGTCACAGAGGGTCAGTCCCCTCCTCCTGATGTTCCAGTGAGCAGTGAATTCAAGCCTGGGAATTTTTTAACAACGAGCACTGCACGCGCAGTGGCAGCTGAGAATGCCAAGCGCTCAAGAACAAGGCAGCTGAAAAGGATTGAAGAGTATCAGTATGACTAGGACAGGAGAGTGGCTTGCAGAAAGCAAGAACTTTAAGTCCACAGTTGTGACCTTTGGATCATGTGACTAAATCAGAGAGCTAATTGTGGTTATTTAAAAATTATCAAATTGTGAGGAGAGCAGAGTTGATCACAGCAGTGACTACTCCCAAAAATGGGCTGTAGGGCATGCTTCTTGAAACCTGTACCCTATAATTTTGAGATCAAAACAAGAGATACATGTAGTTTCTATCCTTCTGAAAAACATCAACACTGACAACAAATTCCTCTTTATTGCTGTTTATGTTATTATATTATATAGATACAACTATGAAAAACAAGGGTGCTGGCAACCCAAAATAACTATTAGGTTAAAAATGCTAGGTTGTCAGTTTACAAATTGACTGTGCTATGCCATACCCAACTCCACACCAGGGAATATAAACTATATCAGACCAAATAATCTCCAAACATTTTTCCATGTACCCTTTGCCATTGCACATACATTGCAAGGAGAAATAGACATTGAAAGACTGGTGTTAGCAAAATCATTGCTGGTTAATGTTTGGATTTGCACTGATTGATAATGAAACAATTTGAACTCTGAACTAAGATGTTGTCTCTTCAATCAGGTGTTGTCTCTTCACTTCACTGTCAACTTTTAGATACTTTACATATAGATAACAGATTGTGTTTCAGATGTATCACAGGGCTAAATTCCAGGTTAAATTATGCAAATACAATACTAATCTAAATGCTACTTTTGAGGATAATTGCAAAAGAACTCTCAAGGTTGAAGGTGCATCATTAAGGGGAACACATTCAAATGATTCTACCAGAGACACAAAGGAAGGGACAATGTTTGGACTATTTCCAGATAAAAAAAAAGTTAAAAAGTTTTAATGTTGCATAAGTGAACACAATTCTTGTATAGCACAGTTTGGGAATTACTGCTTGAGTGGAATTACATATGATCATTCAAGGTGTATTTTATTGTGCAAGTGTCGTTTGTTGTACTCTGTAGGAGTTGAGATATTGGAAGAGAACAGCACAGACATTTGTTTTTGTTTTTTGCCCATAGGCATGTTCACCATTTTTCACCCACCACACAAGGTTATCTTTAGATTATGGAGATCCTTGTTATGGCAAATACTATGGAAGAAATACTATGGATACACAGTTCATTATGAATACATTTAATGTAAACTTTGTAAGATAGCTACATTGTATACTTGTTCAGAAGTGATGTATCATTTGCAATAGACAATAATTCACCACATTTTTTAAATACCAAGAAAACTACTTGTAACATGCTGGTGGAGTATTCTTGATGAACGTAAAAAATCTAATGAAATCTGACACATCTTCTCAATCAAAACTAATAGGATTCACAAACACTGTCACGGTTATGAACTCCTGAGTTTTAACTTGATCTATGATTAATGAGTTTGCAAACTTTGTATCACCTTTGATGCGTAACTTTGAAGGAGAGAATGTAACTCATATAAAAGAGGATTCCATGGATAAATAAAGATTTTACTGGAAATTTGCTCAGTGGTAGCTAATTAATGAAACAAGTATAGTTGTGTATCAGTTTCATAATTTGCATGATGCATCTGATGTTATAAAACTACTAACTGTTGGCCCAGCTTTTAAACAAGACTATCAACCTTTTTACATTTCACAAGTGACTATAACTATTCTGCCTTTTGGAAAGTGGAACAACTACATAAGATTAAAATTAATGGAAAATTATCCTAGTCTCTCTTTTTTGCAAGAGTCATAACACTGTAGTCTTTTGGATATGAGAAAACTCATTAACTTGGCCAGAGTCAAAGGTTGTGCAAACTGGTTCTCTCTTCTGATGGTACATTTAGTTAATTTCTAAACTGTTGGACAATGGTTCATAAAGTCAGTCGTGACTAAAACATGTCTCAGGTCTGGGATTTTTTTAATTTGTAAAAATAGGTCTGAAATCTCTACAAACTTATTTTGAATTGAACAAAGATTATTCGCACCTTAAAATCCACAATACACAATCCACAATATAGTACATGACCACACAACTAGTAGACTGGAAATCAGTCCATATTTGTTGGATGAAATGTAGTGTCTCAATTGCACTTCCTGCTATAAATTTTGTGCATCATACCCTTTTATCTTCAGGGAAAAACTTTGCACTCTTGACAACTAGAAGTGCTACTTTTCACTTAATCTTGCAGCAGAGACATCTTACTAGTGTTACAAAAAGATCAATGAAATTTTTTTGTGTACAGATTAAAAAAACTATGAGTCATAATCATCATCTTCATCCTCGTGCTTTCGTTTGATTGGTGTGATTAATGGCTGCTGAGTGCTGGCGACAGTCTCATCCATGCTTGGAAGAGCTGATACTGTGAGCATTGAAGCTGGGATACCTGTGACTTGAGATGTCGTGGCTCCTGTTTTGGGCTGACTTTTAATGGGAGTTGTTCCAGGTTCACTTTTTATCTGGTGAATGGAATAAGTTATCAGTCAAGACATGTTAATTTCAAGTCACTCTGATGCATGCACTGATAGCTGGGACAGGTGCTTGCCATGAGGGTTTAACTGAACTCGAGATAATTAACTCAAGTGTAGATTTCAGTACACAGCAACTTGAAAGAAGCAAATTCCCATGTATCATGAAGACTCCTAAGCCTGCTGACAAACACCTGAAATCAACGTTTAACCATCAATGTCCCGCAGACAGCATTGGTTCTTTGGTTGGGATTGCCATCATATTGTTGCCAAAATGAATACATTATTTCAATGCACAAGTATACCAATATTAACTCTGTAATATTTGACAGTAAAAAATTTGAATTGAAGATCTTAAGTTTTCTCTGCTTCTTCAAGCAAAAAGTGTATTTCATTGGAACTGTTACAAAGCTAAGTAAATCTTTGCCTTTAAACTTAGAGATACGACAGTAAGTTACTGACTACAAGTCATGTTGAATCTTGACAAAATTTTCTGATAGAATATCAAGATCATGAATAGCATGTACTTTTATGATGATTCCCTAATGCCATAGCCTGTGAACACAGATGGATTTCCAGCGTTTGTTTCATGCCACCAAATAATGAATGGTCAATTGATGATTGAAATATGTAAAAACAGGGATCCCACCTGTATTGTTTTTGCAGTTGTGGTTGCCACTCCAGGTTTCTGTACTGTGTGAGTAGCAGCAATCCCTATTGGCTCCTGTTTAACAGTCACACTACCCACAACTTTAGAAGTTGGCACAGCAGCAGCATTTGCTGCAGCTCCTGCAGATGCTGTTACTGGGGCAGTTACCGGCATTTTGACAGTTATAATAGTAGTTGGAGTGGCTTTGACAGGCGTTGATACTGAAGACTGGGAGATTGTTCTTGCTACCACTGGGTTGGAACGAACTTGAGAATGCTGTTGATTCAACAAGAGTTACTTATGTTAACAGCATTACTAATACAAAGCAACGCAATAATGGGGTTGAGCCAAAGGCCAGGCTTGCTTTCCAAAGGCCAAGTGGCACTACTCAAGAAAAAAAGAGCCAAGCTGGCATAGTTTAATGGAAAGATTTCCTTTTAGCATAAGAATATAATTTCCAAGCTTTTGCAAACAGGAGTGATGATGTTCTATCTGTAAACAAAAGTTTCTTATTGGCATGTTCTTTCCCATGCTCTTCATAGAGTTTTACTTCACATAACAAAGTATCAGGACTGTTACGACAACTAAGCTTCTGAGGCTTTTGCAAACTTTTGCATACATCACCTTTTTCTGTGTCTTGACTTTGTAGTTGGTGGAGGTCAGACAGTATCTGTCAGGTGGCAACCGTAAACCACTCTTTGTCTGGATCTGAGGTAGAGGGTGTCGATTCTTCTGGCGAGCAATCTCAATGAGAAACTAGCAAGAGAAAGAAAATTTGGACAAAAATGTCATTATATGAGACTAAAATGACATTTGCAAAGACTTAGATAGATGCTAAAACACAAAACATCAAATGCTTTGAAGAATGTCATATAGGAGGGTTTGCAAGTTAACACAAGAGAGAGGGTTGGCATGGGTTTCAAAGACATTCAGTGTAATAGCATAGGATTGTAGTCTGTAAACTTGTGTGCTGATGACCTACTTTGGCATAGAATTGAACCATTCCATTTTTTATCTGCACCCCCCTAGTGAGGGTCTAACTGAGGGTGAGGAAACAGTCTCTTTAAAGGCTGTTTCTGAGGGAGCAAATGTGAAGGGGCCTAGTTGATCTTTTAATAAATTCCAAAGGGGGAAGTGTGTTGGCACTTTAACTTTCCTATCTTGGGAGGTAAAATGTTTACTTTTCTGAGGGGGTAAGAGCAAAAGATCCTCGATAAGGCAGGGGGAGGGGGGGGGGTTGCGGTTACGGAATGGAATGGCCCATCTTTAAAACTGTGGTGAACACCCTCAGTGTGCGATGTACACAGATTTAATGCATTCTGGCTATCATGGTATGACATGCCCTATGTTAGCATGTGTATGTTATTTACTCAAATTAAGCAACAAATGGATATCATAATGACTTACCTCTCTCGGAGGTGGATTTGTATAGGAGTGGTCCAGTCTTGACTGTATGGCTAACTGCACATCATCTGCGTCAAGTTCTTTCTTGCCAGCATGTTTGGAGTAAACTGTTGCATCCTCCAGTACAGTGGTAATATAACCTGCAGTAAACAGACAGATTGTATCTTCACGAACCTTGTTTACAAGGTTTCAATTTTAAGTCTTTTAAGTTGAGCTTGATGTCCATGAAAATTAAGCTTAAAAATTTAAGCAAAAAAGTTTCACCCAATAGCAATTATTAGACGTAAACTATGAAATCTGCTGATACAGAGTCTCCAATCTATTACTAGGTTGAAAAAGCGACGTAAAACTGTGTCTTAAGACGAAAACAAAAGTCATAAAAGACCCAGGAAACTGATTTGTTATTGCAATCCAAGTTATCAAATATCTGAAGGACTTTTGAAAACTCACGGTAAGTGTATTCCAGCATTTGGTTGATAACTCTCGGCTCATAGTCACTGATTCCCATCTCTTTTAAAATAGCTCCCATGACTAAAGCATCTTTAGGAGTGCTTTTCGCTGGCAAATTCCCCTCGCTCTGTTCATTGTCTGTTTTGTCCGCCATTTTGTTCAGCTGCACTGGGAGAGACCGCTGACTGGTGAGCATAGAAGACAATCCCATGTTGCATTGCAATTTTCCACAAAAATAAAATGGCGGAAGCGTTTTCATCAGAAAGAAGCACTAAAGATGTTATAAATGACATACTGGATGACTATGAAAAATTAACCAAGTATGTTATTATTTCTGTTTTTAGCTCTGTTTTGTTTTGCAAGGTGTGACTTTGTTCTGAGATTAAGATGGTTAATCCTGACAGTGCAATGACCTACTTTCACTGAAAACTATTTGCTAGTTTGTTGTAAGAATGGAGTTTCTCTCCTGTCTCTAGAGAATTATTCGAGAGTCTATCAGCAGTCTCATTGTATCGGACAACAAAACAAGATGCTAGCTCTGGAGATACAGCAAAGGTAAACTTTGACTTTGTCTTGATTGAGACTATATACAAAATAAAAATAAACTTATAATAGGGTGTCTGGAAAACCCGAATAGCGAATAGCGAATAGTCGCGAATAGCGAACAGCGAATAGTCCCGAATAGCGAATAGCGAATAGTACGAATAGGGCGAATAGTGGCGAACAGTCTCAAATAGTGGCGAATAGTGGCAAATAGAGGCGAATAGTGGCAAATAGTGGTAAATAGTGGCAAATAGTAACAAATAGGGTACCCAGTATCTCGCAGTCAACCTCGTAGCAACTCAGGATGGGATTTTTCCGCTAAAAAGCACAGACGCTTATCAGGACAAAAGGTGTTTCTAAACGTAATTTCTTCTGTTTTAACCACTGCGAAAGCGTAAATACGTCTTTATTAGGTTATCCTTGTGTTTTCTGTTTTCTTAATGCTGGCGATGGACAGCCTACTAGCCCGAGTCCAGAGAAGAAAAGGTAATAAATTCACTGAAATTCTGTTGCTGATTTGGATAATTAATTAACGATTTATATTAGATCTAAAGCGGTGACTATTGACGACTATTTGCCACTATTCGCCACTTTTTGCGACTGTTCGCCACTATTCGCACTATTCGAGACTATTCGCACTATTCAGGACCATTCACTATTCGCTATTCGCTAATCAGATTTTCCAGACACTCCTTATAATAAGCTCAAGCCCAAGACTTAAATCAAAATCAGTGACAGGATTTTTTTTTTATGTATAGGCTGTTGATCAGCTTATTGCAAAGGATAAAGAACTTCAAGCAGCCATTAAACAAGTACAGGAACAGCAAGCAAGACAGCAAGAAATCCAAACAGTGAAAGAGGAAATTTTGAAGAAAGATCAAGAGATCCTTAGTCTGGAATCCCAGTTAAAGGAAGCAGAAAAGTTACTGGTAAGTCTGAATAAAAGGTGCCATGATGATCTAAAGATGATTTCCAGTCCATACTACGCACTCAAGAGTTTGCTTATGTTTTTTGTTTTGATTCATGTAAGATGTCACAAAATGTAACATGCAATTAGTTTCATGTCTATATCCATTATGGATGCAAAGCTTAATGCTTCATTCTTTCTGACGTCACTTGAGGAAACAACTTCAAATGTGAAAAGAATTTAAAATGCCTCAAAGATAAGGTAAGAGGTTGTTAACACAAATAACATGGATTTGCATTCCATTGAGTGAGACTTAAAAACATTTTGGTGTTGAGACTGTGCAGTATAGACTGGAAAATAATCATCTTTTAACTGTCAAGAGTTAGTGGAAGTTGTAGAATGATGAAGTAAAAGACTTGTTAAGATAAAGGTTGTCATTATTCAAGTACCTGACTGAGACTCTTTTGCAAAGACACCTGTATTGTTATCATTGCAAGTCTCCTTATGTTGAGGCATGTTTGGTAATTTTATGAGTAAAGCAAACCCTGCTCCATATCACTCGCTCACTCACTCACTCATCCTCTTTGCTTCTGTGAGTGGAGCATAAGGCTACAACCCTGCGCCAGATACATATTTCTCAGTATAATGTACATAAAGACAGGGTTTATGGACCCACATATTGTAGACACTCCTATGGAGACGCTTTCTAAGTCCACATGGTGTTTGTTTTTTGAGTTTGAACATGCATCACATAAAAAGACTGCTGTAAAGAACCATGTCAATTGCATTTTTTTTTCATTTGTTTTAGTCTCAAGCATTGTTCCAAGCAAAGAAAAAGTTGTCTGCTATAAACCAGGCTGACAAGGGTAAGTAGAAAGTTATTATTTCAAATATTGAGTTCTTAAGGCTTAGGGAGGTGTTGATGATGCTGTCATTAACATCTACAAGATCTCCACACCCTCTCCCTTGACCCAAACAACCATTCCACATTAAATTTGCCAAACGACCTCAAGTCAAAGTTATAAAATGATGTTTATCTCAAATTTGAAGATTTGACCCATTCTCCCTCTATTTATGACTGGGTTTCTAACCCACTTGTTTTATTTTAACAAGGAATGGTTTCCTCTGAAGACCTGATCAAGTATGCTCATCGAATCAGTAGCAGTAATGCTGTTGAAGCACCAGTATCATGGATGCCAGGTTTGTTCCTGAAGATCAAATTCTCTTAACCTTCTTCAGGCCCCGTCCACACTACAAAATGCAGCTTTATTTCCACAGTGAGGCCTACTGGTCACACTAATCCGTCAAAAAAAAAAAAGAGCTTTTCAAAAACTCTCTTCAAACTGGATGAATTTGAAAATGCCAGCTTTGCGTTTTAGTGTGGACGGCAAACATTTTGACAACGGAGCTTTTCAAAAGCAATGTCATCATGACAATCGTGATTTTGCTGCCAGAGTTTTGTTCAAAAACAAAATAATCCAAAATGAGCAGTGAGTGTTGCATTGTCAAATTTCTCCAGCATAGTGAGGATGTAAAATATTTGGTGCATTTTCAGAGTGAAAATGCCGTTTTCAAATTTCTCTGACGCAGTGTGGATGGGGCCTCAGTGTTAACATTGCTGTGACAAAATGAGGAAATTTACACGCTTATGCTTATTTAAATACACGACCCCACAAGCTTTTAGCTTTAATTATTATCGTGTTTAAATAAAGTTTATCTATCTATCTATGCTTAGAAAGGAATTCAGCCACTCTTGTCATTTATGTTTTTATGCACACTGACTTTATGCACACTGACTTTTTTCCATGCAGATTCTCTTATTTTGTTCAAAATGCACGCTGTTAAACCTCACACTTACATGACATTTCTTTAAGGTTAATTTTCCCTGGGCTACTTGTAATTTTAGGAGATCCACGCAGGCCTTATCCTCAAGATATAGAGATGCGATCAGGATTGCTTGGTAGACTTATGGAAGGTGTTCCAAGTGAAACTGATCAGCCTGTGACCGGTGATTCAACTCTCCAAGAACTGATGCAACCCTCAGTCTCTGCATCACACGTGTCGCAACCTGTCGGTGGACTTGGTAGGTTTTATTTTAAATCAAGAATATTAAGGTGGCTCCCTATAGTTTTATGATTGCACATGCACATAAGACGAAAGCGCAAGTAATCTGCACATGCTCAACAGAAAACATCAGCGTTTTTCGATTTTTATGATGTCAACACAAGGACAAAAAGCAAAACTGACAGTGAATTTTCTCGCGTTTCCTTTGGTGAATATTTTTAAAATTTGGCTCAGTTGTAACCACATACACTTCCTATAAAATACCCTATTTTTGTTAAAATCTGTCAGAGCTAATCTTGTATATTTAGAAGAATGACAATTACAGAATATTGGAAAAACCGCCTGAACAACCTTCACTTTTTACCAATTCAAAATGTCAGGCAATATCATTTCCATGATCTGGCAAAGTATGAAAAAATTTCACCGAAGGAAAGCATAAATGTTAAGGAGTTTAGGCCGAAATAAGGAATATATCTGCCTCTCATTAGATGAGATGTTGCCATGGTAACGACCTTAATCCAAAAATTGACAACCAAAAAGTAAGCCTTATTTTAAGAGTACCCATACTGGTAAATCTGCTGTTGTCAGAATACATTTTTACATGTCATAGAGATACCAAAACCCCTGAAAACCCTGTTGGCCATATAGACACTTAAGTAAGGTGGACAGCTCTGTAATGTAGACAGTTACAACTGGTCCTAAGAATGTAAACAAATTTGTTGTGCATTTCCATTTTGACCAGGTCTTACCAATGGTCAAGCATCTTCATTTTCCTGGCAGAGCCACCTATCCACGGGACAGTCTTCATCTCTGCAGGTGGGAAATAATGAGAGATATTTCTAGTAACTGCAGCATCTAGTTCTGTGCGCGCATTGCAGAGCTATGATGCCACTTGACGAAATACATGGCCATTTCCGAATCGCCTTTTGCCTCAGTGTCAAAACGAGTCTTCGTGTGAAACCATTCACATGAAAATGTGTTCCGCCTACAGGTTCATTTTCATGCAAATCAAACTCATTTTCATACGAAAGATTTTGCATGAGGACTCGTTTTGAAACAGAGGGACAAGATAACTCGGAAATGGTCTAATCTTGCGTAAAGCAGGACATTAATACCTGATTTCTTCACTAGCTTTGTATACGAAAATGTTAATAACAAATTTGATATTTTGACAGCATGACACCTCTTCTAGCTTGGACATCATAGCTAACAATCTGACGAAGAAAGTGACCAATGGCAGACAGGAACAAGGCGTGGATGAAGTCGAGTTCATGTCGTCATCATCATCATCGTCTTCTAGTGACAGCCCATAATACTAACTTTGTATAAAATAAATATTACAGTAAATAAACCTCCTTCAAATTGACTGACATCTGTGGTCTATGCGTCTATCAATTCCAAGGTGATCCTGCGCCCTCCGAACACAATCGGGACCCAGGAATTTCACCAGCTGAAATTTCACCAGTGTATTTATTTTTACAGCC
>Ga0126338_10000325_pt1 | contig 24255 bp, 11 predicted proteins | sample OrbCmetagenome_2_FD_92529 | JGI IMG/M metagenome (GOLD analysis project Ga0126338, IMG submission 92529) | Coral microbial communities from Petempiche,Puerto Morelos, Mexico - Orbicella C C metagenome | ecosystem: Host-associated > Invertebrates > Cnidaria > Coral | place: Petempiche,Puerto... | reverse complement strand
TTAAACTTGGCGCACTGTTTTCCATATAAGGTAAAACTCCGACTAATGGCTCATAGTCGGAGTTTTTGAGCCAATCAGAGAGCTAGAAATGCAATAGTCGGAGCTGAGAATATACTAAAGTCCTATAGCCACGAATAGAAATTTCCAATTTTTCGTTTCATAAACACTTGTCAACTCCCAGCAGGGGGTTATTAAAATTTATAGTATATTTGTGGTCTGTATGTTGAATTCTGAAAAATATTTTGTTTGAGAGTGTTGCAGTTAGATGAACGATTAAAGCAATGACAAAGTTTCTTCTTAATAAATTGCTCGCTTTTATTTCTTTTTGTACTTCTTTACTTATTCAACAATGAACAAAAAATAACGAAAATGCGTCAGAAAAGACGGGAAATACGTAAAAATAACTGAAAGAAACTCATGGCACAAAAATTATTAACCGATACATGCAAAAGTTCACCTGGGCAAATTTAGGTCTTTACACTGGATTTATTACCACTATTGTGTCCAATGGTTGGGAACTCAATACTTCATACTCCGCGGACCCAAGCAACCGAAACAGTACACAGCGGCTAAATATTTCACGTGGAATTTCATAATGATTGGCAACTGCAGAAAAAATGCAAAACTTTTGTAATTGCGACCCACTAACTTGTGTAAAACGTAATTGTTTTGAAGCTGAATTATTAGCCGCTGGATGTGGTTTTTTGAGGATAATCCCGATGTGGAAAACAAGATTGCTTGCGTAATTTGACGGAACTGGACTTACCTTTTAAGGCAGAAGGTATTTTATGGATACTGGGTGACGAGGTGTCTAGGAAATGTTCCCACAAATTATACAAATTTCCATCAAACGCTTTTTAAGTGTATAGTTACAAGTGACAGATTTTGTGTTTTGGTCACTTACAGGGAGGAGCAAGGAATTGTGTTGTGCGAGCCCAAATGAACAGAACTCTCCGCTTGTGTGTTGTCGTGGTAAGTATTGGAATATTTTGAAGCAGGTAGCTCGATAACTCGCCTTATTTTGAACTCCACTCTTGGATCGAAACTTTCATCCTTATAGTAATTGTTTTATTTTGTTTACTTGCGATAAGCAGGCTTTACTCGCTCGTCTTGGACCACGTATCGTAAAAGGAAATCCGACGTGCGAATATCCTAAGGGTACGTGAAACATAATTTAGAGTTATTCACGTGTAATTACTTGATTATTGTGCTTAACGCCTTAGGAAACGTTTGGGGGCTTCAAAAGTCCTACAAGTAGCTCTTCGCCTAAATATTGTTCTACAATGCCTCGAAAATATTACCTCCCACGACTTAAAAACAAGCTGTTCAGTGTTACATTTTATATTAATTTCTGAATTATGAATTCGAGGTAAAAGCGAAATTTAAGTTGTCATGTATGTCGCGAGTGACACATTCGACACGTATGCCACTTTTAAAATTCGTGACCATATCTTGAGTTTATATGTTTGTATAGTGCTCTCGGCGTTAATGAATTAAGCTCAGGTTGTATGTTTCAAATTTAGAATAAAGTACTTGTAAAAAAATCATCTGGCTGCACGTAAAGTTAAAACCCATTCAGTTGTAGAATCGGGTAAATTAAAAATTTCCCGAAATAGTTATTTTTTGTACTCGATTTTAATTTAAAAATTGAATCAAGCCAAAACTAAAACGGCATCACAGAGATATTTACAAAGAAACATGAACAAAACCCTCCCGTATTCCACCTGCTACGATTCACGTTAAGTTTCTTTCAATATTCTTAAGACTGTTTTTGTTACGCCCTATTGTTACATATGCTAATGAATTCAATTTTTCTTATGTGGCTTATTAGCAGCGCTAAAATGTGGCAATATTTACAAACTGAAAAAAAAAAAAACTTCGAAGTGATATTTCAGATATCAAGATATCAAGATTCAGGCCTCACGTAACACACTAAGACGTTTTCCATCCGTTCGTGATCCGTTCGTTTTGACCGTTAAACGGTTACGTTTTCGCGTGAGACGTCATTTAATTATTTAATTATGTCTTTTCCGCGCGTAGACACACCAAATGCTAATTTTGTGCACTCTTAACTCATTCTGACTTTACAACTTCATTGACTTGCATTTCTTTGATAAAGAGGTCGTGATGACATCAAAATGTCGAGCCACTAATGCTTTTAAAATATTTGTAGTTCTTCTCAAATCTATAATTACCCGAGCTATCACTCGAACTTTAAACAATTTATTGCACGAACCCAAGCACTTAAATCCGTGAATCCGCGTAGGACACAAAGTAATAAATAACAAACTAGGCAAAAAAAATCTCATATCCAACAAGGGTGAATGGAATAATTCCTTTATTAAATTTTTCAATCGACTGGGTAAGTGAACATTTCAATCAATATACACGAAGTGCTGGTTGCAAAAGGCGGGAAAAATTTTTGCACGACGTTTGTTAGGAAAGCGAGCGAGACGGAGTTTAATTTCACGATGTTATTTCTTCATTATCTGCTTATTTTTAGTTTCGATTGAGAAGATACATCAAACACTCAAGACAATGTTTCACCATATTTCCGATCACCTCGTCAAAACTACTCCGCTGCCCGTCATATTTTCAACTCTCTTCTTGGTGTTTAGGAAAATTTTCAAACACGTTCTTTCGTGTTTGATATATTACCTCCCGATCGGGAACCGTAAAGTTACTCAAGCAATGCTCAGTCTATAGCTGGATGAAATTCCTGACAATTTGTTCGGCTTTGACTTATTTTAAGAGAAGTCAACATTATACAGTTGATGCACCTAACTCGCAGTGGTTTTGGTTTTTCATTTACGACGCTTACCAATCGGCTTAATTAAAAAGTCATCGAGTCAGAATAAAAACAAAACCAATTGTAACTCGCTCCCACTCGTTATTGCCGCGTTTTTCTTGAGCTACATGTACCGTGGATTGTCTAAAGTGATTAATTTAGTTTTGGTTAAATGATATTCAGTTAAAAAAACACTCTGTCACAGCTTTTTTTCTATGTTTTTCAGAAATATTTGGGGCTCAGGTTGAGAGATGGAATAATATCCGAAATTGGAACTCCTTTATTAATAATCTCACTGCACCAAACGATGGGGAATCTTTTATTCAAACACTCAATTTACCTCGGAGTCAAAGACTCGTGAACATTGGTCGACGTATGCGTACATATTTCCTGGCGCCAGAGTCTGGGACCTATAGGTTCTACATCGCATGTGATGACAATTGTCAGCTTAACCTGAGTACAGACGAGAAGCTTGAGAATGTGGTAACCTTGGTAACCGTTAAGAGATGGACTAGATATAAGGAATGGACAAGGTAAGCATTTCAATTACTTTTTGTTTAATATCAAATATTATTATATGACTAGCTCCGTGAGCGGGCAAGATGAATCAAATCCTGCATTGTGATTGGCTACCCGAGCGGGCAAGATGGAGCTATCTTGCCCGCTCGGGACTACCCGCCGTGTCCCGCAAGAAAAATTTCCCCGAAAGCCATATAATAAATCTTTTATTGACCAAGCTTTTTCGGTCAAGATGGCTGGCTGACGGTCAATTGAAAACGCTCTGTCGATTACGCTTTAATTCTTTACCTTTAACCGTTTTCTTGTCCTTCAAATAAATAGGTCAAATTCTGCAAGAGCTTCACTGTCCAAAGGTCGCTCATACCTTCTGGAGGCCATTTTCTTTCAGGGTCCAGGAAATTATCACATGACTGTTCGTGTAGCTCTCCCAGACGGAAGTATCAGTGAACCCATCAGCAATAAATTCCTCGTAAAATACGCACCAGCCGGTGAGATAAAAACTAGATTTAATATATCAAAAACGAGAAGCCGTTCTTTACCACTTTGAAACACCATAAAGGGAGCTAAAAATACGACCAGCAGCAGAGATTTTTTGTCCAACTTCGAGGTGTTCAAAAATGTGGTAAGAAATGTTCTCGCTTGTTTGATGCATCTTCTCAATCAAAACTTAAACCAAGCAGGAATCGTAGAAATCTATCGTCACTGTTGTGATTTTCTTTGTTTCAACTTGATGGATTGTTAATGAGTTTGAGAAGTATTAGTGCAGAAGGCGCCTCATCCAAAATGCTGATCAGCCTTTCCAAATTGGTGACGTATACTAATTTTTCACATTCTTTCCTTCGCCATATTGAGAAAGTCAAACTGTAGTCTGGAATCAAATGGAATACCTGCATATAGCTGGAAGCTAGCTCATTCGTACTAAGTAGGAGCTTAATTTGCTCTCCTGCGCCGGGAAAAAGAAATTTTGGCTGATAGTATCTATGCAAAAATTAACTAAATGCAAGCTTCAACTCGTCACTTATTTATCTGTGGTCAGCATTTACACAAGTTAGCATGTACACTGCTACACCGAGGAATGTTTTCTTTTCTTCATGAAGTCGAGAGCTAGTTCGTTTCTCCTTACACAGATATTTTTTCCCATAAGGGGAACTTTTGTTCAAATTTTGACAAAAACTCTTTTAAACTTGATTGTTTTCTTCACAGGATCTTTTGGCGCAGCTCCAGTAGGGGACTGGGGTGCATGGTCCACATGTAGTAAGACCTGTGGCGAGGGAACCCAGACACGTAAACGCTCGTGCCTTAATCTCCCACCTGTGTACCCCACCCCCAATACAACTGACATGGAAATGAGGATGTGTTATCCTATAGGGCCTTGTTCCTGTAAGTGATTATTACCACAGTCCGCTTAATCTAACGGAACTTAATGAGCTTTTTATATGCGGTGCTTAATGGGATGTCACTACGCATGCAAAGAAATCCCCATCGCCAGAATATATGAAATGGCCAGTAAGGACTAATGCTCAATTTACTGTTACCTCCTTGTAGAGATAAATAGCGTACTTAAGATTAAGCCGTGATCTCGTGTAAAGCAAAGACTATAAGTCTTCTCTAATTTGTCTTCTTAGCAGCTTTTCAGTGCTTCATAAACTTACCTTTTCTAAGTAAAAGGCCATGAAATAATAGAAATTCGGTTAAGCTTTTTATTTCCCATTTGTTCCTTCTTCTTCTCTCACATTCATACTTTTAATTTTTACATGTTAAGCCATGTAAAACGAGTCAAAACTCTTTGCTACGGACACCAATTGGTCAGAGCTGAGTGTCTATAATGAAAGTGTCCGTATCATAGAGGTAGAGATAATGTGAAGTAATTTTTCTTTGGGACTAACTGATCTGTTTGTAATTAGAGGTGTCCGTAATATAGAGCTGCTCGTGCTCTGCAGGAATCCGTAAGGAGAGATTCGACTGAATCTGCCATCTCCCTCGGCAGATAATTATGTAGTGCTTGTTACTTAAAACCACAGCTTCGAATTGGTTAGATGCATTTTGCATATTTTTCAAAAAACCTTACTAAGACCATATTGTTATTTATGTTGCATAAATTATTTTTGTTCCCAGTACCACGCAGCATCATCCAAGTTCGTAACATCAGCTCGACGTCTCTCTTAGTGGAATGGCAAGACCGCTGGTCACAGGAACTGCGTCAGTTTCAAATCATATACAATAGAACAACCAACCAACCATCTCAAAATATAACTGTGAATGCCTCGCAACAATCTGTAGAACTTCATGATCTTGGATTTTTCACGTGGTATTGTGTTAGAGTGTTCGTGTCCCGTCAAGGAGTGGAACAGAAGTCACCTTGTGTGTATGCGAGAACGGGGCAAGATGGTGAGTGAAGTGTCAATTTATATACACATGCATGGCGGAAAAAGAAAATGGCCCGTTGGGGCAAGACTCCCATCTGAATAGGTCGGGGATGCTCGTCGTCCGCTCAGGGACGTAAATCACGGATTTTGGCGTCACTTAGGGTGGTTAGGACAGACGTCAAATATTTTATCTGTCAAGGTGTCCTTTAGGGTGTACTAGAAGAAATAGTCAACAAAAACTGTCATGTTCGCTTTAAAGTTATCCCTTAGGGGTCAAGTTAAGCTCAAGCAACACCAGGATTGACTCTCGTTTAATTTGAGGGCATTAATTCAAATTTTCCGATGAGCATCCTTGACCTCTTTCGATAGGAGTGCCCCCTCTCCCCCCGGGAGAGGTGGCAGTTGAATTGCGAATTGTTCGAAGCAGGTTTTTGTGGATTTCCAGGCATTATGATTAAAACGACACTCTGGTATTTGATAAAAACACTGGCAAATGTTAATGTTCAGAGTCATCACTAACAGATATTGTCCTACTGTTCCACTAGTTTCCCTCAAAAAAACTAAAGACGTTTGGGTGATAAATTAGCAGAATTTCAACTCCTAACGAGCTTACGACTAATTACTATTTTTTGAACTACTTTGTCACTACTTCATAATATCTGCTTGTCTCCTCCGTTTTGTAAATGATCCACGTGAATCATAATTTCATCTCATTTCTAGTCCCTTGTAGTCCTCCGTCGGGGCTGGAAGCAGGTAGCCATCATGGTCCTTCTAGAATCAAGGTTACATGGAAGGCGCTATCTGAGTCCTTTTGGCGAGGGGTACCTAGAGGCTACTCCATTCAACTTCAAGTCAACGAGACTCCTCACGAGAAAAACAAAACATGGAGGCAGGAGTTTTCAGTGCGGTCAAATTCAACAAAGGCTGTATTAGAGGGCCTTCAGACATATACCAAATATAAACTGCAAGTTGCTGCTATGACTGAAAGAGGCCTGGGGCCATATAGTGAAGCTGTCTACGTAGGTTAGTAGTTAAGAAAGACGAGAAAGTAGACAATGTAATTACCTCCAAAAGAAAGTCTCCGTGTAATAATGATATTAAAATAATTGGGTAGCAAAACAGGGAGAGTACATTTGAAATACTCTATGACGCTGTTTTTCTTTAAATTTTAACGTGATTTCCTAGCTTAGGTACTTCCGATGACAGTATGCCTGTATAGAATCTTCTCCTCTTTTATACTGAACCACTGAACCGAACAATGTGTCTGATTGAACAATCAATAATCGTTCAATGCTGCATCATCTAATTGCTTAAGGAAATCATAGTACATTAAAACCGCCACATCTTGAGACCGTTCCTAATCGGTATTGATCTTAACCAACTGTTGCCATCTTGGTTTATTTTCTGTTTATTAGTACTTCTTTGATTTTCCTTCACATTAGAAAACTGTTACAGTGGAATCCCAGTTTCGCGAACCCGATTTTGTCGAATCGGGTAGTTCGAGAAATTGGGTGTAAAATTACAATGCTGGACTGACGGCAGAGAAACTACTTTTTCGAGTTATCGCGAGAAGTGCTGTTCCCGTGAATTAAAAAAAAGAAAAACACGCTAAAAACCTGTTGCAATTTTTTCTCACATCAAACAATTCACATAATAATATCTTCACCATAGTGTTTTAAGGCACGTGTGGTACTAGGTATAGTTTTCACCAAAACAACGCATCACGATCGCCATGATGATCTCTCTTTAATTTGTCGATAATAGCAATTTCGATTTTGTTAAATGAGTAATTGTAGTTGTATTAGGGATTGAAACTTGTAATTTCTGATGTGTATTTTGTACTTTTTTAAATTTATTTTATTTATGTTTAGTGTGAAAAGGAAAAGCTAAGCAAATATATAAGATAAAATTGCGATATTGTTTATTTTTACAGAGACCTGCCGATGTCCCAGTAGGATTTTTGTCAACTGGATGCATGTTCCTCCACTTTGTGTCAGGAGAGATGGAGAAGAACCCACAGGGCTAGTACCTGAAGTGCTACGTCACATGGTTCTCTATGGATGTGGCACTTGTCATGAAAACAAAACCACTAAAATAATATACCACGAAGAGAGCTCCAGTGTACAGAATATGATTAGCACCGTCAATGAGGACCTTCAGATTAACCTACCTATCACTGTAAAGCCCGGAATGCCTTCAACAGGGGAGGGCTGGGTGTTCCTTCCTGTGGTTGAGGTAGCAGGGTTTGCCTTTCTCACGAGGAAGCCCAGTACAGATGCATATGCAAGATATTTAGCGTCCTCTGTCCTGGTTCGTTGGCCTGTTTTCGTGATGATGTTTGTGATGTTTGTCACGTTTGGATTGGCGGTTTGGACTGTGGTAAGAACGTTACTATCCAAATGCTATTGAGTAGCGCTTGTAGGTCTTGCTAGGTCACGCCAGGCTAACCTAAGTCACGCAAGGCCGTGATAAGTCATATTCTTTTTGGATGATGTTGTTATTTACGGAGTAGTGTCTGAATCGGAGCCTCTAGATGATGCTAGAAAGTTAATGGCGATTTTAAAAAAAGCCCTTAGACCCCGACCACACTAAAGCATTTGCGTATGAAAACGTATACTTTTTGATGCGTTTTCGCCTTTCGTCAACACTAAAACGACCGAAAGGGCCGATAAAAACAGAGAATATTGAAAACGATTTCAGACGTGTAGTCGTTTGAAAACGCATCAAAACGCCCCGTTTCTAGTGTGGACAGGTGGAAGCGGAGGCATATACTGCCGGGACCTGCCGCATCTGTCAGACGTTATGGTGTGGACGACAGGCCGAACGCAGCAATAAGTAGGCGTTTTCGAATGAAAGCGCATTAGTGTGGACAGGTGAAAACAAAACGAAAACGCTAGCGTGGGCAAATTAGTTGTTTCAGAATGAGTGGCAAGTCTCATCTTTCAACTGTTTCCCTTCTGTTTATCTCAATACAGGAGAAGTATAGGAACCCTGCTCATTTTCCGCAACGTTTCACTCGAGGTTGGGGTGAAAGTGTTTGGTGGGCCTTCATTTCCATGACAACCGTAGGGTAAGTCAAAGGTTTAAGTCAAAGGTTTATTGTTTACAATTACAAACACGTGGAAAAAGACACTCACTCAATGTCTTAATCACTCAGGCATTCTCGCGAAACGAAAGCTGGTTTGAAAAATCGAGTTGTTCGCGAAATAGGGGAGAGGGGTGGGTAAAATTACAATATTCGAGAGATTCGAAAATCGAGGGTTCAAGAAATCGGTACTCCACCGTGCTTACCAACAGAATTAAGGAACTTGATTGTTACAAATTAATAACCTAGAGACTACGATGATTTAAGTCTTTATTCTCATCAGCCTCAAGAGGATCTAAATTAATATCTGTTTACAACTTTTCAGCTTAATAGCGTGCTTGGTTATCTATTGTTATGAATTAACACCCTAGAGAGCATGATGATTAAGGCTAATATTAAAGTTAAATATAATTCTCCAAGGTATGGTGATCGTTACCCAAAATCAGTTCCTGGCAGACTTATCGGCATTGTCAGTTTCCTTGTCGGCGCAGTCATGGACGCTCTATTTATAGCAATACTGACGTCATCACTGACAGTGTTCGTGTTTGATTTGGCAGCCAACCCTGATCGCGGAAAAAAGGTCAGCGAAATATTTTACTTTGTGTCCAGGGCTGGGAAGAGCGTTTAAGGGTGTAGGGGTGGATGCTTAATCCTTTGTTCTGTGGTATTAAAACTTTCATTAGTGCTCATTTGGCCCACAATGAAATTTTGACGCGTCAGCTGTCCCTCGACATTGCCACAGCAACCACATTATGACAGGCAACCTAGGTCAAACTTTTCTTACTTTTTTTTAGCTCTCTTCAGAAACGTTGCAGAATAATTGTTTTTACAATATACCATTTTTGGTTTAATTTCCATTAATTCGCGTTGTGACTGAATGAATGAATGAATGACGTGTCAAAGAAGTCTAACCAAGGGTAAAAACCCTCTGACTTTCTGAGAGGATGGTGAAATCCAGGATGGCGGATCCAAGAAAGTAGGATTAATACCGTCATGTGTCGCCAGATGACGTAATTACAAACAAGAAATGTGCCATCTTGCAGAGCAGGCAGAGTTATCTATTAAACGCAGAACGATTTAAATATGTTTTATTTCAATCAAAGTTGCTCTTGGTTTACATATTTTGATTATATATCTTTTAAATTTCTTTCTTTCAGATTGGTGTAATCAGAGGTTCTGTGGAACATCGATTGGGCATGCGCATAATTGGAAGTAAAGGTGAATACCAATAGCTTATGATTGAAAGTTATCACCTGACGTTGGTTATAAAACATCGCTTTGGTTACCTAATATAGCAAACTCAAGAGAGAGTCTTTTACCGCACTGTCAAACACCGAAGAGAAAGCTGAAAATACAACGGACAGCCAAGTTTATTTTTTGACGAACTTTGCAGTAAAATACTCTTTCGAGTGTGATATATCTTCTCAATCGAAACTAACACCAAACCAGAGAAAACCCTGACATTGAACTCTGTGCAAAAGAGATGGCTTATGCTAGTGTTGAATTTTTTGTAACTTTTTTGTTCGTTTTTATGAACGGTGGATCTTCATGGGCTAAGAATTAAGGATAAATCTAGTATTAAATTGCAATATTTAGAAAGGAAGCCACAGGCATAGCTGGCTTTCACGCGGGTCCGCTATCCTGGTCGAATTGCAATTTAGAGATGTTGGTTTTTGTGGAGGGAGGGAAACCGCAGAAAAACCCTTGGAGCAAGGCGAAAACCAACAACAAAACTTAACCCACATACGGCACCAGTACGGAATAGAACCTGGGCCACATTTCTTGCATACGGCGACTGCGCCCGCAGCACGAGCGGCAGTCAAAACCGAGCTGTCCGTACCGAAACAACACGATAATAGTCTCTTTCTTTGCAGCCGACAAAAATAGAGAATGCTTAAGTTGGTTTGGCCAATTCTAATAGTAAGCTTGAGATTTCCGAATTTAATTTGGCGATGAACAGCATAATTTGTTCAGAATAATACAGCTATTATTTTACCGGCTGGCGACACGCGACGAACTATATACGAGCGAGTGTCCGAACGCCGGCCACCCATTTTTGGCGCCAAATTAGAAGCTTGGAGAAACAAAATGTTTCATATTTTTCGCTATTTGCAGTCTGATATGGTTTGTAGAATTGTAATCCGTTTTCGTGAATATCTAATGTCATCTCCGGTGAAAAAGGTTGCCCGATTTCAATGCCTTGCCTTTTAACATGCATTGACGTTAGGACAGTACAGTTTTTCCCGCCTGCTAAATCCTGATTGGTCAACTCAAATTTCAGGCGCACCATCCGTATGCAAGGCCTTAGTTCACACTGGTGGAAGGCGAGCGCTCTCGCCACTACGCCACCTCTGCTCCCCATTCACCATCTTTTTCCTCCGGAATATTGGATTCAAAACAGAAGAAATTTATCTCACTCATGACGAATTACCGGTTGGTTTTCAGGCACTTTTTATGACACAAGGGATGCACTACTGCAAGGGTTAAAGTCAGGAGAGTTAGATGGCACATTAAAGGATGTCTTCACAGTGAGCTCCTTGATTAAGGACCTGAATGATTCCGAGTTTGAAGTTTCCAAAACAGTGTCCAAATCGTTTCATTACGGCATTGAGCTCACGGGAGAGGCGAGACACTTATTAAAAGACTTCCAAGAATATTTGAAGCAAAAACCTTTTCTCGCTTTCCTGGACAGTTCTTCCTCAGAAACCACTCCAACAGTTTCTGATAAGGAGGAAGCGATAGAGTTCTTTGATCCAGAGAATTCCCTTTACCAACAAGCTGTCAAGGTAACTGGCTTGATTTTCGTTGTATTCGCGACCAGTGGCCTCGTTTATCATCTAACACAAGTGTGGTTAAAACGTAGAAAAGGTAAGACTCCAGAAGAGTAATTGATCACAAAACATTTTCAGTAAAATATTTTCAATTAAAACACAATAAAAAAAAAAAATAAAAAAATAAAAAATAAAAACCGCGTTTAAGAACCCAGTGGTTTAAGAGCCTGCTGGCAGAAATTTTCCATTTCAATACCCAAAATACAAAAACCTCGAGAGGCAGGTTCAAGCAGGTTCTTATATGTGGGTTACAGCTAAATTATTATTAACATTTTAGCAAAGGAGTGTGACTTTGAGATTACAAATGGATATTACAAGAAAATACACAGTACAGTTGAGAATAAATGCTGCATATTTTAAGCCAAGGCCAAGTTTATATATTTTTCTGGTACAATCAACGACTATAGCTCCTTCAGCTCATAGAAATTAAGAAACTAATTAAGAACCTACTTAGCCTAAATTGCCAATTTACATCAAAATACATAGAAGAACGTATTTTGCCAGACCTCAAAAAATGAAGCCTCTCACGTGTGGGTTTTTACTGTATATTGTTCCTACATGCACAACGTTTCCGCTCGCTTCATAATCCTTAACGCGCCATGAGGACGATTTCATCACAGTGGTACGAGTGAACCCAGTAAATGCTTACTTTAAAATCACTGTCTTCACAGGCCAGTTTAACGAGCCTCAGCTAAAGCCAGTTGTGATAAAAGCAGAGATGAGGCAGCTTCTGGAAGAGTTTCATATCAGAATGCAGCGAACATATTGTGCTCTTAAGATTAAACACAGACGCAAGCTCTTAAAACTCAGAGACAGAAGAACAATCCGCGTTCTCGTTGAGCACATTCATCGTGGGAAGTATACTTTAGAGCAACAAGTGTAGTAACAAGTGGATAATCTTCCTTGAACAATGACAAAGGAAAACAACAGTCTAACACTGTCGGTAATCAACTTTGACGCAGGAGAGCAGAGTAACTGGTAAATACGAAATGGGTTTATCGCCATGGCAGCCATTTTGTCGACTGTTGCCCTCTCGCGAAATACCCGCATGAGCGCAATTGCCACATGGGACCATCGACTGACAGACTGACCGAGCGGGTGGATTTTTTCTTCCGCAACTAACTGCTATAGCTCCTTTTAGGTACGCTATCACTCGTTAAAAAGCGCGGAGTGCCACGAACTTATCTCGTCCCTCCCAGTCACTTTTCGTCAACTGCTCCCTGCGATAAAAAACGACTGCCAAATGTCTTTCAAGCATGTCATGGATTTATGTCAGATAACTGTAACCACATGAAAAAATCTCGAATGTTGAGATAAGGTACAACGTACATTGAACCTATACATTGCGTAATAAATTTCACGATTGTAAAGAAATCGCTAAAAAATTAAAGACCCTCTAATAAAAATCCTAGCGAAATTTAAACACGCGAAATTTAACACCCATGTAGAAAATTCAAATCACAGAAAAAAATGATTAACATGTAATAACAACATTTACAGGACATGTACTATTAACTGGTTTTAACTGGTTTTACCATTTTTTCTCGCTTAGCGCGCAAAACAAGACACTAAGCAACATTGAAATACAATTTAATGAATTTAAATACACGAATTCCATTGCTTCATTCCATCTTCAGCACATAACACACAAGTACTGATCACAATACAAATAGCCTAGAATCACAGATTACCTTATAGTGATAATCCTACAAAACATTACTAACTCCGCGATCACTGTCAAAATTTACAAACTTTAAACGCCATTTAGCAGGTATTTAGTATCCATGTCTTGTTTTGTTCGTTAAGAGCAGAGGGGGAGGAGTAAAAATGCAAAACGAATAATTTTAAAATTCCTAATTTAAATGATTACATACTCCCCCTCTGGGTCTGTGGTCGATCAGTCCCGAAATTAACTTTGGAAGATCTAAGTTATACATCAAAATCGATTGTGAATAATTTATTTAATCTGGACTAAATTTATGATCTAGTGTAAAGAATAAATTACAAAACCATTACTAACTCCAGTGTGCCATTCACAACAATTCCAGGACCTACTTTGGCACGAAACTTTGAACACACACATTGCTAACTAACCACTCAACTAGCCCAAGTTATTGTAAGCATAATCTCAAATTATACAAGAAAAATAATAAAGCTACACTTAACTTTAAATTTTTCTCTCAGGCGGGGCGGGAAAACAAAAACCAAGGCAGCTCGGAAACCTTTAACTGAGCCCGTGCTATTGGTCAGAGACAGTTGCTAAGCAACGTAAACTGCTCGACTCGGTCATGCGTGCTCGCGCCAGTTTCTGGTTGTAATCGGGAGTGTTCGGGGATTACGAGGATTTCCGACGAAACGTACTCGTTACGCTGACTATGCATGCAGCATGCCAGGGGGATATCCTGAGCTGTACGCAATAGGGAGTAGTTTAAGCAAACCACAACGGCAACGGAAACGGCAGCGTCACTAATAAAAAGATTTTATGAGCAGTAAAATGGCTGTACACGTGCGTTGTAATTCTTGGTACATTTCTTTGCCGTTCGCTACAAAACAAGAACGTGAAATGACCACACTCCTCATAATCTACAGAATGTGAATCAAGAAGGCCAATTTTTAACATCTCTTTTCGAACTTCACCTCTGTCTTACATATTCAGTTTTGGGGTAGTTTTGACAGTGATAGACAAACTGAATGAGTCTAGATTCTCTCGAGACTCGTAGTTTGAATATAAATTCATTTTTATAACCCAAGTTGCCCTTGGCGTTGCCGTCGGGTTTGCTTAAACTCCTAATCACTCACTAACGACAACATAATCTGACCAAGAATTTCGAACAATCTGAATACGACGCAAATCAATGGAACGCTTATTGTTTCACTTAGGGTAATTATATCGTTCCTTATATTAGTTTCCATTTTGTCCAAATAAGAAGTGTACATGAAGCCAATATCAGTTGTCCGTATTTAAAAGAAGAGATGGAATTTCTAGTCCTCCAAAGATCGGAAAGCCTGCTGCATTTGTTCACTGAGTTCTGCAAAGTCCGCTTTGATCTTTCTCTCGCCATCTTTGCTAGGGTCCTGGAAAAGAAGAAAACAATGTCTGTGAAGGACTGGGGCGACTTGCTTGCGGGAGAGAGTTCATACAACAGTACCCGAGTAACAAACCATTACGAAGTATAAACCTCACCAGTCATTTAGAAAGGAGGAGGATAAGTCCCAAGCCAAAAAATGAAAAAGGAAAAACGAAGAAGACTAGAAGAAAAATTGTTTTATTCTCTTGCGGGCGCGCGCGTTGCTTCAACAAACTCAGGACATGGCAAATATCAAATTCCCTAAAGAGGAAGCACGGAACAGATTTTAATTTCCAGTTGCCTTCCTCGACGATATGCGACTACGTTATCGTTTCCAATCAAAGACCAACATGTATGAAACACTGAATTCCCTTGAACATTTCAGTCAATTTTGCCGCATGTTGCTAGAGAAGATTTGACTTCGCTTTTGCTCTTGGTAAAATGAGCCTTAAACAGGTAGTGGTTGTAGACAGAGCATTGGTCTGGCGACTTAGATTATTTCTTAATCATGTTTGATAAAAGGTCAGGTATGTAGATATATGGCTTGAAGGGCAAACGTTGTTTGATTTTCTCACACGTTTCACGACTACTGTCCCTTCAAAGGTAAGATACTGGTCTGCATTGCGTTCTCAGTTGAAACATAAGCAGTAATTTTGCTGATCTGTTAACAATGCAGTAGTTTAAGAACTAAACCATTAAACTGATCATAATCACCATCATATAAGCCCTAATGTGACTGACCTTAAATTTCATACTTGACAACTGGTAAATAATCTGCCCCATATTTTCCTTAATCACCGCCCACGTGATCTTGTTATCAGACTGAGCCGTTGTCTCTACAGCGTGCCGAGCCATATCGTAAAACGCTACAATGTTGGACAGCATGCCGACTGTCTTGTAAAACGGACAATAACGGTCATATGACGAGTAGCCGTTCTGCTGTAAGAAGTCATCCTTGATCAGCTTTGCTACTTCAAGTGTTATCTTATCTGACTCGGCCAATGAGCCCTGAAGGAAAAAAAAAAGGGAGTTAATATCATTACAGGGGGAGGGGAGGGATGATAGAGTTTTTCAGTTCAACAGCTTCAACCTTGGGTGTATTATCACCTCTCGTTGATACGGTAGTAATGTTATTTTTTGATTATATTGTGATACGTTTTAAGACAGGAGTCAAGAGTTCAATAGCCTGTTCCAGGCGTTCGATTTTTGGGGAAGCAGCGCAAAAAAAAAAGAAAGGCGAGAGAAAGAAATCAAAAGGACAGGAATGAAAACAGGGAAGCACTTTCTCTCAGCAATGCCAGAAACAAGCAAAGAGTTTGTAAATTCAACTAAGAGTTTGAAAATAGTTTGTAAGATTGGTTGGCGGAGAAGCTCTACAACCGAAGCCTAGTTAGCTTATTTTCTTGATAATAACAATGAACAATCGTATAACCTTTCCCACAAGCTGTACAATCTCAGATAAGTCTTCCTCTTCTTGCAAGATTTCTTTGACCTGATAAGCAGACAACATAAACTGTGAATGTCAAGGCTGTAATTTAAATTTTGAATAACGAACTTCTTATCACACAGGCTGAGAGAAGCTAACATTCTAAGAACATTGTATAAAAAAACCAGTCTCAGAGATGAAAGTGGACTAAGCGTAGCCTCAGTCCTCTATTCTATTTCACTAACATTGAAAAAAAACAAAAGTTTTTTTAGGTAAGTGCGCAGGTCCGGAAGGAGTGTTCCGGGATCATGCCCTCGTCGGGATTATTGTGTTGAGTTCTCATAGTGCTTCTCTCCACCCAGATGTATAAACGGGTATCAACTACAGTTGTAATTGAATGTCGGGGGCAACCTTGCGATGGAATAGCATCCCATCCAGAGGGGGAGTAGACATATTTGTAGTCACTGCATATACTGCCAAACCGGAGACTCAGCAAGTTAACGATACTTAAACAATACTTTACTTTTGTTCTGAGCGCCACAAATTCTGGATAGTTTTTCTCGTAGAAATCATCCAACGCTCTCATGTATTTACTGTGACTGATCAGCCAGTTGATGGACGGAAAATGCTTCCTTTGAGCAAGTTTCTTGTCCAAGCCCCAAAATACCTGAATTACAAAATAAACGATCAAACATGAATTCTCCTAACAGTTTTACGGCTAGACCTCTTAATGTCAGTACTGAGAACTTGTGATAAGCTCCAAACAGGCACGTACAAAAGCAGAACGCAAAATCGCACGGCGTTGAAGAAAGCAAAAAACAAGTCACTTTTATAACGTCGTGTGTAATAAATCTCTTCCTAACCAAGCTTGCTCGGGACTGCACTGGGAAAATGTCGGCGCTCGGTCTTTTTGGTACGTGCTGTGAAGACCTTGCGCCGATATTCCCTCAGTGCGGCCACCACACTCGGTTTATGAGATATATTTTTTGTGCGTAGTGTGCTTAGAGTTTAAGTCTAAATCCTAAGTTTAGTGCTCATAACCGAAGCAGATAAGGTAGCATTGCTAGAGCATTAGCTATTAACTACTCAATTCCCCATTTCCTTTTTCACAAACCTGGACAATACCCAGCGTAGCAGAAGTCACGGGGTCTGAGAAATCTCCACCAGGAGGGGATACTGCGCCGACAATTGTCACACTTCCCTCCCTCTGTGGGTTTCCGAGGCATTGAACACGACCTGCGCGCTCATAGAACGAAGCCAGTCGGGCACCAAGGTATGCTGGGTAACCACTGTCTGTAAATATGACGGTCACGTGTAAGACTGACGTGTGTACAACAGAACCCCATATAACGACCCTCCTTACAAGAAGTCCTCGGTATAATAAACGATTTTCTTTTCAGTTCGGGCGAAATGACTAACTGTAAAACTTATGGACCAGAAACCTAACGAACTTATTTTCTAAGCCCTCGAGAATTCATTATCTTAGAGTTCCTCTGTACTGCAAACAGCGTTCTTCAACGCGCGAGAATCTTAGTCTTTATTCCTAAGATGACTTCAGAAGGCTAAGACTCATTTAAAAAATGAGGCAACTTTATCCTTCATGTGTTGTACTTTCATTTACTCATCTCATTAATTCAATTGACAAGATGAGTGTTGTAGCTTCATTATCATTAGTTTGTCGTCAAAGACTACTCATTCCCGCAAACGAGTGGGAATTAACTTGCTTTCCTCGTAACGCTACTCCATACTTCCACTGCGCGTTTTGTTTTCTTGACACGGTGCAATAACCATCAATCCCCCATTCTTCTTCAAAACATACATTATAATTATCATGAGAGACTTCTGAAGCCGTTCTGTACCTGCGGGCATTTCTGCCAGTCGACCAGAAATCTCACGAAGAGCTTCGGCCCAACGAGACGTGGAGTCAGCCATCATACTCACGTGATAACCCATGTCGCGGAAATATTCCGACAGCGTGATACCTGTAAGACAGGAAATACTGGTTTAGCTGGTATTGGAGTTCAAGAGTATGATGGTAAGGCCATTCCACATGAGTATATTTCTATCAGAAGGCAGATACTTCCGTACATGTAAATACGTTTACACAACATGAAGAGGATTTTTTATGCCTTTCCCGAGCGGAAACGGAAAACGGAAAACCTGGCTGCAGTGACCAGGAGACTGGAGTTACCCACTCTAGTAGTCCATCAGCTTGCTACGTTATACCTGTATAAATTGAAGCTTCTCTGGCAGCTACAGGCATGTTGGAGGTATTGGCGACCAAAGCTGTACGCTTCATAATGGACTCTGTTACTCCTCCAATCTCAACTGTTAGCTGCAAAACAAAATACAGCTTTTAACATCTCGTTATGACATGTAATGAAACGGGCTCATTCCAGTCAAGGATGAGAAAATCGCGTTCATTTACTCCTTTGAGGCGAGCAGCGTTGTGTCAGTCAGTGGACGCTTAAGGAAAGAAATTTGTGCAAGTGCTTGCAGGAGCATTCAGGAAGACGGTAAATCAGGACCAGATTACATTAAAAAAAAAGACTGTCAATGCTGTGAATCCTAACTTTTTCTCGAATTCAAAACCATTGCAATACATGTAAAAATAATAACAGAGGTTCTCATGCCTGAAAGGACTGAAATGAAAAGAAAACCATACATTTCTTGTAACATGTTTATACATGCACTGTTGTTCTCACACATCTACGTCACAATGAAAACTAGATATGAAAACTATATATATGAGAGGAAATCTGGGGCGAGTCTGATCTCGCAGTCGTTTCTGGGAATGCTACAGAGGACATAGCCTCTCATCTTTTATTTTGTCCCTAGAAACGGTCCCACAAGCCATTGCGAGATGACACTTTCCCCAGGTTTCTTCTCATTTCTTAAGTGACAAATTTGAATCCCAATCAGAGAAAATATTGAACAAACACCAACTTCCTTGACACAATTAGCGATATGAATTCCAAAGGCGCACTTACCTCTGGAAAATCTCTTAATACTTCAGACATCTCATTTCCTCTTTCTCCACATCCTACATAGATAATGACGTCAGAGTTGGAAAACTTGGAGAGGGACTGGGAGATAACAGTTTTGCCACAACCAAAGGCTCCTGGGATAGCTGTTGTTCCTCCTTGAACACACCTGTGGTATGGCAACAACCATTCTTTCCTTCGTTAATGAGCAGAAACAACCACTGCTTAACAACAATTTCACTTTATCGCTAAAATAAAAACTAAAATAGATTTAGTTTACTCACGGGAAAAGAGCATCTAATACCCTCTGGCCTGTTAACAGAGGATAGTTAGCTGCTAACTTTTCTGCCACAGGTCTCATTTGTCTCACAGGCCAAATCTGAAACAGGAATTTATTTTATCAAGCATACAAACCAATAAAAGTTATGTTACATACTGCCGAGATAGAGGGGGTTATGGGAAATCTACAACTCATGCCTGAAGCAATGTACTTTGCTTTCAAGACACAGTTGACCATTTCAAGTTTACCTAAAGTATAATTATTGTACCATACTAGGGTATGTGGGAGGCGCGGTAGCCTCATGGTTAGTGCGCTCGTCTCCGGATTGAGCGGTCTAGGGTTCGAGCCCTGGCCAGGGACATTGTGTTGTGGTCTTGGGCAAGACACTTTACTCTCACAGCGCCTCTCTCCACCCAGGTGTATAAATGGGTACCGGCGAACTTAATGCTGGGGGTAACCCTGCGATGGACTAGCATCCCATCCAGGGGGGAGTAAAAATACTCCTAGTTGCTTCATGCTACGTAAAGCAGGATAAGCTCCGGCCTGATGGGCCACTTGGCTCGCATGCAGACTTTACCTTACTAGGGTATGTTTCAAATGTAGTGACTAGAAAAGAAAAAAAAATTAAAAACTGCTCCTTGTAGCATGAAATCCATTTTAAGATTGTCTATCTATTGACAATGGTACAAGGCCTTGCAAGTGCTTGAATGAAGTTCTTATTTGTTACCTCTCATAGCACTTTAAATTAATACACAGATTAACGTACTCATTAGTGGTGCATCCTAAGCAACATAATATTTATTTAGAGAACATCATACAATGGTGCTATATACTTCATGACAGAAGTCACTGCCAGGACAGACGCACCTGCAACATAGTATGCTGTGATTTTTCTCCATCAAACTCTGTTTCCAACACAACATCCTAAAGAATTAAACAATTTTGCAGAACTTTAAATTCACTTATTTGATATAAATGTACATGCATCCACATACTGCCTTCAGAGTGATTACATGTAACATTCAAGCTGTAATTTGACCATATTAAAAGACCACCTACTGCAACTCACAACTTGCTGACGCAATTCACAACTTAACGATTAATATTTCAATCTCATTATTTTTTAAGCGCGCAGATAACATCTTCAGGCAAACAATTATTCGCCTTCAATAAACCCCCTTTGAAACAGTAGTCAGTATTATTAAGGGCAAAACATTCTTGTGAATGTTCAACATTCATTATTTAGTTGAACATGTACCAGAATTATTTGTATTTTCCAATAATTTTGGGCCATATCCAAAAAGAATGTCAAAGTGCCCCTGCTTCTAAGACAACAATCTGCACCACTGTGTTGAATCCCAAGGGTGATCAAAATGGAACTTCTCATCACAATACCAACACATTATCAGCAGGCAAGTGATGAGAATAGAGAAAACCATCAACTGAGTGACACTGTCTTGATGTAAAACCAAATTCTCAAAACTTTTGACCAAACTTTATGGCTAACAGTAAGATGAATTGATGTTTTGAACTTGGGACTGAAAAGGCTAAGAAGAAATCTATCCTCTTTTCTCAAACATTTTCTACAAATCTTAAAGAAGCACACCAGGCTGCTACTTACAGTAACACTGTAATTTCCTGGGGGTGCTATATATGTGACAGTTCCCCGAGCCTTTGGGTGAAGTGCAAGTCGGTGCTTCAACAAAGTATTTTCATGTACAATACCAAATATATCTCCTCCAGTCATGTGGTCACCGATCTAAATATAAACAAAAACAGGACAGTGTTACAGGAGCAGAGCTAGGACAAAGGTTGGGACTCATTGGTCTGCAATGTGTGCAGAGTCCCAGATGCACTGTAATTCATTGCTCTCTGAATTTATTTTGTTGTAGATCAATGATCTGGGTCAATGATTGAAAACACATTTGCCTAATTAATTTGGCCAGCTTATATATTTAATGATAGTATTTTGTTTCTTATGGCAAGCTTCTTTGAAAGATAACTGATAGCTGAACTGATGGTGGAGATACAGAGGAATATAACACTGTGATAATGAACATTATAACATTGTGTAGATGTGTCCTGCCTTTGTCCAGTCTTGTTTCTAAGTTCAAGGTTCAAGTACAAAGTGCACAACTGTGTAATCAGAGTCAGTTGCTAATTGCTAATTATCATACAACCCTGTGAATGGTAGGTACAACAATAAACAACAACAATCAACAAACACAGTGCAATGAATGCAAATAACCAACAAACTGAAGAAACATTTTAGCAAAAATATTGTAACTATTTTAAGTTGGATTTAGTCTGTACATACTGGTACCTACAGATGTCTTGAGTTCATAGATGCAGGTTTCACATAAGCTGAATAAGGAACACACCTTGAATCCTTGTGGCTGGTAATCCCACATAATACTTTGACTAAGAGCTTCAGTGTTTACACCACGAGGAATGTAGATACTCTGCGTCATTTCATTAATGTCCTACCAAAAGAAAATATAAAGATGCAAAGCACTGTGAACTCCATGATACAAAAAGCTTTAAAGTTCAATCTAATTGGGGAAACAGGAACACTCATCTGGGAGATCAGGAGATTCCCTCTACCCAGAAGATGTACAATGTGTTCCCTTAAACAACCCTGACTATTAAATATTTCTTAGCCATTATCCCCTCTGTTTGAGACCTAAATTACATGTTAGATTTTGACCATTCCTGGGAGTGAAGTTTATACATATAAGAACATGTACTGTACTGATTAAACTGCACTCAATCATACCTTAAGTGGTCTCTGAATTCCATCAAAAATGCTTCCTAAAATGCCTGTGAAGAATTAAAGCATTACAGGTTGAATTAGTAATGCATGCACATTTTAGCTTATAAAATGAAATGGTCAATGTACAGTACTTCAGCATAACAGAAATCAAACAATGTCTATTGACTACACAAGGAAGAGCACGAAAGCAAACTCTCTCACTGAAACTTAAGACAAAGCTGAGAACTGATTATTTCCCCGTCTGGCTAACCTTCTAACCTGGTCAATAACTGTTCAATAAGCAATATGTCAAACACCAAAGACTCTCTTTGACCACATTTTCCAAACACCAAGGAGAGAGTTGAAAATATGGCGCATAGCGGAGTATTTTTAATTAACTTCAAAGTGTTTGGTACTGTGGTCAAACACTGTCTCGAGTATTTGATATATCTTCTCAATTGAGACTAAAACTAAGGAGAAAACAGTAGAAATAAAAAAAATTTGGAATAGTCTATGCTAAGTAATATGATATATCCAAACACAGTCACGGTCATGATTTCCTTTGTTTAAACTTGATAAATTATTACTGAATTAGAGAATACAGTTTATAAAATTGCAGACGCAAAAATAAAATGCTGAATTGCAAGATGTTAATTAAAAAATGACAAAACAATTTGAGCAGCTGACATTCATGATCATGCAAAATAAACTTGAACCAGTGGAAAAAAATAATAATAATAATAAAAAACCTCCTTTCATAAAACACTTCCTGAATTCCCTCATTCTTAAAAGAAAAGTACTTATCACAGCATTACGTTTGGCAAAACACAACTTGGAAAAGGGACCCAAAAATGTGCAAAATGTCTTTGGAAACCCTCAAGAATGTTTGGGTCTTTGAAAATCCTGGCACTCCCTTGATAAAAAATCTCACAACATGACTTGGAAAACACCAGTGGCAGGTACAGGAAATTGCTTAACAGACATTTTCCATTATATATTAACAATGACACAAAATGTCATGTACTGTACAAAGCATACATTGTACCTGGACCCAATTCAACTGAGAGAGGCTTCCCAGTCCTAAGAACAGGATCACCAACTGTTACACCGGCTGTAGACATCACCCATCAAGGAATAAAATAACTGCTTCTTTTCTTTCTTGCCGTTTGTTCATATTATTGTAATATGCACATTAACCCTACATGTACAGGTGATTGTCATTCAGAGTACATGCACGTATGCATGGCAGCTTCTTATACAATGCCTGAGTAATAAATTCTAAACCAAAACACTTCTGCAGTGATTCTTGAGAGAAAAGAGACGTGTCTTATGGGAAACGATCTCGTGAGACAATATATGTAGGTGGAAATTTACTTTTGAGCAGTACTGTAGCAGAGAACCTTAGAAAACCTGCATTATCCATTTGTGAAAAGATTGTGATTTGGGTTACAGGAAGAGAGATCAATCTAGCCCAGTTTAATGTAGTTGTGGCTAGTCTATCCAGATTTAGATATGACAAAAAAAGAATTTTTACAGGTAACTTGTTGTTGCTTAAACTTTTAGACCTCAAACTGTTAGAAGAAAAAATTCTGTTAACTTGAAAAATCATTTTGTTTCAGGGAGGGTGGAGGGAGATAATATTCCTAAATATTCACATGACTAATATCTGTGAAATATAATCTTGTTCAGGTATGTAACATGTACATTGGATACAAGTTTCCTCATATACTTGGATCGTTGCCATGTCACCTTCCAGACGAATAATCTCCCCTACCAGCTCACTGTGACCTACGCGAACCTGTATAAAAAGAAGAGTTTGAAATTTGCTGTCACTGTTTGCAGCTCAGCAACCCATATCTGTCCTGGCCAAACATGTCACATAAATACTGCGTACAAATGTATGTCAATGTTATGGTACTGTAATGCAAAGTGAAACTTATCTGGTTTTGCAGGGTACTACAAAAGTGCTGTTCCACTGATAGCCATAGGGCTAGTGGAATGACTTGTAGTCATTACCGACTGACACATCATCCACTGACACTATTCACTTGACTCTGAAGATGCCTTCTGCTCAGGTTGTCGATATGTCAGTCACCAACAGTAGACAAGACGAACTACTGATACTCCTTGTTTCACACCATTTACTATTGTAGTTT
>Ga0126338_10000324_pt1 | contig 24267 bp, 15 predicted proteins | sample OrbCmetagenome_2_FD_92529 | JGI IMG/M metagenome (GOLD analysis project Ga0126338, IMG submission 92529) | Coral microbial communities from Petempiche,Puerto Morelos, Mexico - Orbicella C C metagenome | ecosystem: Host-associated > Invertebrates > Cnidaria > Coral | place: Petempiche,Puerto... | reverse complement strand
CAAATTTGCTCCTTTTTTGTTTCAATACATTCCTGAGTGCTAAACTTTTTATTTTCTGGCACTCAGGAATGCTGCAGGTGACTTATATTTTTCATTACTTTTACACCTTGCTGAAGTGAAGGTTAAAAAAGTATCTTACTGTGCTTGGTCCATGCTAGACTTATTTTTCAGTGAGAATGTTGGCAAGCTTGCATGGATTCATTCGCTTCACGGCTTAAACTACATCCGCTGGTAAAAATACTGAATTTATATTTTTATCTTGTTTTGGATCACCAAAACGCCACCATAGTACTCCTCTTTGATGGATTTTGCTAATTTTTGGTTTATTCTGGCTTTGATAAACTGGACCATTTCTTCTGCATCCCATGTTTGCATATACAGAGACAGCCCATTTCTTCAATAGAAAATATTTCTGTTACCGTTCGTTGCATAGCTTGCACTGCACACATTTATAATGAGGGTTCTGTTGCTTTTTGTCATCGGGGTTTTTTTCATTTTTACCAGATTTATGTGCCACTTATCGTCAGCTGGTGAAGCATGCGAGACGGCTGACGATAAGTGGCACATAAACCCAGTAAAAATGAAAAAAACCCCGATGACAAAAAGTAAAAGAACCCTCATTATAAATGTGTGTTCTACGTCTTAATTAGTATTCTGTTGCAGTCCGACTTGATCTGAGGTAGTCCGATTGATCCAACCCAGACTAGCGATCCAAGTTGATCCGGGTCACACTTTTGAATCTGCCTTATTAAATCTCCCTTAATTTGTGAAGACTGAGCATGAAAGCAGCTGAAATCTGCCAAACTATATCACAAGCATTTGCATTGACAACATTCTGGTTTTGAACACCATTAAAGAAATTTTAAAGATACGTTTCTGTTCATAGAAGACTTTGATAACCTTTGTCTGTGAAGTCTACTAGCAAAAGGCTGTATTGGATTATAAATGGAGGTGCCACTTTGAAAATGAGTGTTCCGAATGGAAAAAGCAAAGTTATCAAGCTTGACTTAACTGCAGCAACAGGACCAATATCTAATGCTGCTAACAGTAATTTATATAGGTGAACAACATAAAGATCGTGTTAATCAAGTGTTGTCCATCTGTTGAGAATGCAAAAGTTTGAAACACCAAAACAATTCCTATAGAAGAGAACATTACCATAAAAAGCGATATGTTCAGTTAAACTAGCAAATATTTACATGTCAAAGACGAGAACATCCATTTTAAACTTGTCTGCAGTGTTCTGTAGTGCAGTTTTGTTTTATGTGTATTCAGGAAGACCTTTGATTCAGACCTTCTTAAGACCCACAGGATAATATCATTGCTTTTAAACCTTTATTGCCCCCTTTACCATCGCCTGATTCTTCGCGATGCTTATTCTTTACCATTTCAAATTCTTTAAAGGTGTGTTTTGGTTCTAAGTATGGAATTCTACCACCAAGTAGAAAACCATGACACACAAAGCTATGTTTGTTTTGGATGCTGGGATCGAAACATAACTTTCTACCACAGTTGTCCCTCCCCCAGAAAATGCAAATGCTTGGTTCCAGAAAAAATCCATACCCCCACCACAGAGGGAATTGAAAATTCCGGAGGGGTGGGGGTTCAAAGACCTAGGAAAATCCGGAGGGGAGAGGGGTGAGCAGTCAATTTAGTTTCCAGATGCCCTTCAATTCAATACAGAATCGAGTATCGATCTAGCTGTCCAAAAATCCTTTCTTACCTTCTAAGTAAGTCCTTCATATGAAAAAATAATGGCTTGAATATTTGTATTTGAATCACATTATATTTGAAATAATTTTTTTCTTCAAAAGGCACTTTGGAAGCTAACAAGTGCAAAGAACATGCAGTTGCATGGAAAGGGCTGCCATCCCTCGTTACCAGTCTTCATGAAGTCACCTTGTGGAACGAAAAGCACTGGGGACTAGCCTAGTTTGTTTTCGCATTGGTCTTTGAACCTGTCAAGTGGCAGTTGATTTCTTTGGTGAAAATTAGGTAGAAATGATGTTACGATTTCACAAACTAGAGAATTAACTTTTTCTTATTCTTGTTTATCTCTGTCCGTTTGTACGTAAATATTTTGTTGTAAAATTGGGTTTCATCGCGAGCGTGTTAGCGATCGTGTTCAAGATAAAAGTATAGTGTCAATTTCATCCACACTCATCTTATCATATTTACAAAGGGACTTAGTCATATTGAGGAAGGTAATTTGACAAGTTACCATTTTATCCAAGTATTTTCTTTGCATGTTTAACTCATTTAAAGTTTTACAAAAGGCACAACAAATGTGGTATCATTTGGTTATTTCATATCTCAACAAATGTTTAGAGGAGAATAATCTGCTATATTTCATTTAAAAGAGCATAAAAAATACCTTATAGTACAAAATGCCTCCATAGAAGCTAGTAGTATTTTTTTTAAAAAATTAAATGAATTAAATTTGTTGAAAAAAGGGGAAATCTTGGAAAAGCAAAAAAAAAAAAAACTATTTCCACTCTCCTGGGCAAATTTGATGTAGAAATACATCATTTTTCTTAATCTAAAACAGCTAAAATTTTTGCTTCCAATTTCAAGCTAACTGTTAAATTACATTTGTATTTACTTTAAATACCTTTAGAATTGTTGTCAGCCTCCAAAAACATATTCAGGATCTTCAATATCAATATCAGGATATTCAAATCGTTGAAATTATGGAGCTCCCTCATTCAACAAAAGGCGGTCATTGTGATTTGAAATGGCCTGATTTCGAAAATTCGTCATGTACCATAGGCCACATTGAGAGTTCCCAACTGAAATTTTGCAGATGATTGGCTTAGATACCAGTCATGCTTTCCCCAAAATTTCAGAGGAATAAAAAATAACACAAATTTTTATGAAATTTTTTTGCTATCGTACCTGTGGGAACAAAATTTAAAGGGGTGACCATATATGGATGAGTTAAATAAATTGCTGTATGCTTCCTTTGTGTGTATCTTCATATGTTATGATCGATTGGCTTAAGTGGAATTCCCTCCATGGGGGTATGGATATTTTCTCGAACTACACAATGCCCAAACACAATAACCGACAAAAAAGTCTCTGGGAAGTTGAAAGAGGCAATTAATACATCTTTAGTTAGTATTTTCCAAGGGCCATTTGCCTCTCCTACCCAGCAAGGGAGTTTATATGCTCCCTCATCCACCCCTACATGAAGTTAACACTCTAACAAAAAGTTAAGTAAACAGATTTCTGTTTTTAATATATTGCGTCCAAATTGCAAAATATATTGACATCTATTAATGCTGCCATTCAGTGCCTTGCAAAATTTTGTGCATTGGCTGGTGAAATAATGAATTTTCCTAGACTAAATGAAAATTCAACAAAATTTACTGTTTTGTTCTAGCAAATTATCTCATCATTCAATAAAACTGTAACATGGTTCAGAAATCAGTCTACAACTATCATTATCAACTAGTGAGACAATCTCAGATAGTGTAGAGCGCAACTGATAGCTCTGGCATGGTAGTCCCATAAGTACTCACCCATGCTCGGTTCACTTCAGGTTTTGTGTCTACCTTAGTAGTCTGCTAAGGCTTTTCCCCTTAGAAGTGTGTATATTTAAAGGTTGTACTATCATTCAGGGTCCAAAAATTACGTACAAATTACTACTGGTGTTTTGGGTTGATTTTCGTTCATTTTAAATTCAATAATACGTTGAAGCAGCAAATGTGACAATTTAGCTCTTCTCGCCAACTTTGTTTTCCTCGCAATATGAAACCCTTGTTTTCTCCAAAACACACAGAAGATGTGCTTGTTTTTTGGAGATAAATGAAAGAAAGTTAAATACCTGATGTGGTGATGAAGAAACGGAACAAACAATGTCGTTTTCCTAAAAATGCAAATTTTCTTATCACCGATGAACAAGAACTAATTTAATTATCAGATAGTCATGAAATACCACTTTCTTTTTCCGTTGTCACCTTTGTTGTTAACAATAAAACAATTCAAAATTAACAAACAATGATATTGATGGCTGAGCAGTGTTTCAACGAAAAGTATTGAAGATAACCAGCGCTACTTAACCAATATGAATGAGGCTCCTCAAAGACTGATTAAATTAATTTGCGTTCTCATTAGGTTCCAGGGAGTCTGCAGCAATATTTGAACACTTTCCCGGTTTCTTTTGTCAAAAATTTACAATTTGTGGAGTATTAAGGCCACTAACTTGGGAACTTTTTGGTCTCTCTTACAGACACAATTAAGGCAAGAAGTAAACAAGCCCCTAAGGAGAAGCAATACTTTTGAACCCTGACAAACACACTATTGTAGATTGAAAACAACAGATAATATTTGTTGAACCGACCTGTGTGTAATTCTAAAAGCTACGCAGCCAAAGCAACATTTCACTTTTGCAATAAAAAGGGACAATTGGTGCTACCTGAAAAATAACTGCCGTCCCTGGTCACATGACATGACATATAAAATACCGCCTGGAAAGATAGTGTATAACACTAATGATGCTAGAACGCATGCGTCTTACATGTTGAGTTCTACCATAAGGAAAACCACCCAACATTTGTGCACGATTCTGTATGCAATGTTTCCTCTACCTAATGTAGAAGCCACGAACACTAACTAATCTACGCATGTATTTAGAGCAAATTAGTTTTGTTCTAAAGGGAATGGTGCCACAAGGAGAGCAAGGGGTTACCTGAAACAAATATATAGCTTTGCGATGTTCACACCCAACTGATGGCAATGGAACATGTTCTACGTAGAGTAAACATGTACCTTTCCCACCCAACCCCCACCACTTCCTTGCCTCTAGACTAATTAATTAATTGAAATTAATTAATTAAACAAACATTAAAGTTTACACCTTAGCGCCATAACGGCTTAGTACTTTAGCTGCAGGCAGCCCCCAAAACCATCCCAATAGTGCACTCTGCACTAAAAATACTAATAACGACAACTGGTGTTTACCATCATTAATCGTTCTATGATGACATCTTACTTTTCTCTGCCCTCCCCACAAACAACTATTCTCTTGCTGTCAGGAGACCAGGCAATATCTTTAATGGCACCACTTAAAGGCTGGTATTCATACTTCAGTAAATGCTCTTTCTGTGTGGTATCCCAGATTCTTAGCTTTCCAGAAACATCTGAAACAGAAAAATCACTTGCAATGGAGCAAATGTATACATGTACATGTATGTCAATTAAAATAAATTATTAATAGTTAATTAATACGTTTATTGAATTAATGATTATTGCATTAACCCATTGACTCCCGAATGATTTGCATGCGACCCACCCCTAAATTCCCCGGCGATTTTTGGACATTTCAGAGTGCGCACGAGCGCTAAAAATAAACCATATGCGCAGTAACCACACACACAAGATTAGGCTTCAAGACTTTGTTTATTTTAAGTTGAATAAATGAAGAGCCAAAATACTAAAAAATATCAACAAAAAGAAGTCAACTTGATGTTTAAAACTGATAAGAAAACAAGAAATTACATTATTTCTTTGCCGTGCGACAAAATGCCAGATGGAAGCCAAGAAAATTGAATATGCGAAAATGAGTTATTATCCACTTCAGAGAACAAATTGAAACCAAATACAACAGAATTTCCATTCCTGTACTATAACGGCTAACATTTGAGAAAACAACGGAAATTAAATGCGAAAGGCACATGTAAAAACCAGCTTGAAAGCAAGAAATCAACTAATTTCTTTGCTGCACGAAATATTACAGCGCTGCGAAAGGAAGAGTTGTATTAAAGTCAAAAAGAAGACAAAAATAAGCTAATTATTTTGAGATCAATCATATTTCAACTGTGCTAAATTAGAAGCCACTTAGTTCTTTTCTCGGCAGTTCTGTAATAGCTGAATAAGACTCAAAAAAATATATTTGAACGAAGTGAATAAACTAATCAAACAAATCGCAGAGGCTGCTGTAAATTAAATATGCAGAAATCCAGGTAGTGTGCAAAAATACTACTCACTTTTAAAACCTAAAATTCCCCTAAACAGGGCACTAAATGAAAGAAATGCGAAAGGAAGTTCAATGACAATAAATTTTCATTCAAGCTGAGGTGAAGAAACCTATTTAAAAGCAAAAAAGTGTTGAAAATTTCACAGACGTGCTTCGCTGCACGACTGCATGTTCAAATTAATTCTTCACGCTAAGGCGAAATCTCTGAGTTTCTCCCGACCACTTTTGCAGTCATTTTATCGGCTGTGGCTTTACCGATCATTCCAAAAGTTGAATTCAACTTGAAAGCGCACCGATCGTCATGTTTTCCCGGCAGTTGAAGGAAGGAAAAATTCTTCACCAGCAAGGTTTGAGGACTCTGTACTCCTTGATCTTCCATTCTGAGGCCACCTGAACATTAATTTGTATTTTTCTTTTCTATTTTAAATCCCAAAGTGATAATTTCTCCTTGTTAGGAATAAAAACAAGACCTCTGAAGTTTGTAGATTTGGTCCGCAGCGCGCCATGATAACCTGCAATTTATGAGCGCACGATTTTAAGGAGAAAAACCGTCTTTCTAGGACCCCTAAAGTCTTCTAAAAACATGTTCAGTAAGTCAATTCTGATTGGTTTATTTGTCCTCCAGAATAATAGAACAATAAGAGAACCAAAAAGTCTACAGGGAGGGTAGGAAAGGCTATTGTCCCCATGTGCTTCATTTTGGGCGGTTGCAGGTGACACAGGAAATTGGAGATGTTTTTCGCACGGGCGGTTAACGGCGGCACGGGGCTCAATGGGTTAAAAATAAATGTCATCAATGATGAATATCCTGTAGATCCAGCCAGTTTCCAGTAAAGAGACAGAGGATATTACATGGACTATAGGCCACATGGGGATATGAAATTTATCTTCAAGTGTTGAAAATATTTCATACGTGAGCACAACCAACAACTCAGATCAGAAATCTCTTTCAACAAGAGAGAAATTTTTGATTTTTAGCCATTTAAGACGTTGCTGTATTTGCAAAAGTGCTTATTTAATTATTTGTTCAGTGCAGATAATCATTGTCCCAGATAACCAAAGTAAGTTCCAGATGTTAACACTATTTTCCGGCCGCCATATTTTACCTATTTAGAACTGAAATCGACATTTTTGAGCTTATAGGTTGCGTGAAATTAACATTTTGCTGTTTTCTAGGTGAAATCAACATCCTTTCCGTCACACGTTACATGAAATCAACATTTTTCCCTGTTTAGATGTGAAATCAACATTTTTGAGCTTATAGGCTGCGTTAAATTAACATTTTTCTGTTTCCTAAGTGAAATCAACCTCCTTTCCGTCACGCGATAATGTGAAATCGACATTTTTACCTATTTAGACCCGAAATCAACATTTTTGAGCTTATATGTTGCGTGAAATTAACATTTTTCTGTTTCCTAAGTGAAATCAACATCCTTGCTGTCACGCGTTAACGTGAAATCAGCATTTTTACCTATTTAGACCTGAAATCTACATTTTTTGAGCTCATACGTAGCGTGAAATTAACATTTTGCTGTGTTCTAAGTAAAATCAACCTCCTTTCCGTCACGCGTTAATGTGAAATCAACATTTTTATCTATTTAGACCTGAAATCAACATTTTTGAGCTTATACGTTGCGTAAAATTAACATTTTGCTATTTTCTAAGTGAAATCAACAACCTTCCTGTCACGGGTTAATGTGAAATCAACATTTAAACCTTTTTTTGACCTAAAATCGACATTTTTGAGCTTTTACGTTGCGTGAAATTGACATTTTGCTGCTTTCTAAGAGAAATCAACATCCTTGCCGTTGCGCACTGACACGAGTCAAGATTTTAACCACTTTTGACCTGAAATCAACAAATTTGAGCTTATATAAGTTGCGTGAAATTGACATTTTGCTGTTTTCTAAGTGAAATGAAAGTCCTTGCGGTCACGATTTTTTGTTATAATAAATCGAGGCGAGACTTCGACTCACAACAAAGGCTTGGCTTGGCTATTATAACAAAGGATCGGCTCTTGTTATCATAACAAAGGCCTGGCTCCGTTTATTTGAAGGACTCGGCGGGAAAAGGCATCAGGTATTTTAATCAAAAGTGAACTTTGTCGAAAATGTTCCAAATTTCGCATGCAGTTTTGTTCAGGTACTGTATGTTAAGCAATGTCCCATAATTTTCGCGCGAAAGTTCGCTTCATTTTTGAGATATTGCATATGCAATAAACCACTCGGTTTTCCCAACCTGTGTGCCTTTTTTGCATATGTTATTTCTCGAGAATGAAGAGCAATGCAGCAAAAAAACCTTCAGAGCAATGTTTTTCAGGTGAAACGAAGCCCACATGCCAAAATTCAGCTAGTTTTGAGCACTTTCAAAAATGGCCGAAAAATCCAGGGGACGTTCTTGCACATGGCCTTTCAATTGTGATATTATAGACAATAAATAAAGAAGACAGATCTCCAAGTTTAAGATGTGTGCGTTGTCCCAAAGTTGAGATATTTGTCGTGATGTTCTGCGCAAAATTGTAGAGCCTTGTATGAAGCCACCATGTTGGAGGACCTCCTTAGTCCTCTAATAATTATGGTGGCTGGAAAATAGTGTAAACATCTGGAACTTACTTTGGCGATCTAGACAACTGATTATCTGAACTGAACCAAAAAACATTTCCAAAAGCACTTTTCCTAAATAAATACTTTAACTCCTAACATGGCTAAAAATCACGAGATAAGTGTATATTTTTCAACAAAGGCAACTTTAGCTTATGTCACACACCGAAATTCAAAATGCGTTGGTTTCCAAACGAAAGACGCTATTGAGCTGGAAGGTTGTAAACAGATATAAATTTAGTACCTTTTATGCCTGATGAAGATAAAACCTTTAGGGGCTCTTTAGTTTTGGATTTGAGAATTTGATGACGCCATGTGCGCACACTCTATAGACTAAGTGAAACACTTGCGTCTGCGGTACATAAATAAAACATTAATAATTTCGTCCCCACTAACTTATATACAAGTAGCTCAGTGTGATAAGTGCCAGCTTGCCATGCGAGACACCTGGAGTTCAAATCCCAATGGTGACTATTGATTGTTTCCCCTTTTCCTTTTCCATGTGCACATCGGACTGCGTGAACTGCAAGGGCAGAACCAGCGCATGCCCATGGGAAAAACTGGATGAAACCGTGCAGTATCATGCTGTGTCAAAAACGTTTTCAGCAACCTTCTGATGATTTTAATCTGCTCAGTGTGTTTTGATAAGGTTTCAAATAAAAATCTCTTTGGTTTTGTGGTCTAATACTGAACAATACAAGGGAATACTGAAGAAAACAAAGACAAACAAGAGCATGAAGATACAGTCATTGAAGAACGCATGATTCGCCGGGTTTCGTCTTGGTCTCATTTTGTGCTTCGTTTGTTCCTGAGATGAATCCATAGGCAAACCTCATGCACTGCCTGTGCATCCACCCCATGAAACCCACGGCTGATGTACATACATGTATGATTGCAGTTAAAGAGGCTATTCAGCAAAAAGTTCATGTAGCGTGTAGGTTAGAATGACTGGGTTTTTCCTCCAGTCACATTTTTGTTCAATTTGTTTTTAGCTTAAATTAATGCTTCATATGTTGAATAATAAATTAGTCTATGAAGTATGCATCCTGAAGATAACAAAGGTGACAAACAATTTGACAAAACAGTGGTGACCCTCATTTACAATGATTATTTAACAAATACATGTATCCATTAGTGTAGGTTTATGTGTGAGAGGTCACAACTAACTAGTGGAGAAAATTGGACTTCATGCCATAAACAAAAGTGCACAAAAATTATTGAACTTTAATCTTTATCCAGGCCAGCTTTCATAATTCACACAAACTGGGAGTTGTGAGGAAAAGAAAAGTCCTGAATATTTCATGTGAAAGCAATTTTTTTTCAGAAATGTTAGCCATAAAACTAAAAGAAAATCTCCAAGAGTAAGAGACCGTATGGGAACATTTACCTTATTCTCACTAAATTTCATAATTTTCACGACTTTGGAAAAATCATGAAATTTAATACTCGCGAAAGACAGGACATGCGAAAATTAAAATCGTGAAATTTAATGCCTAAAATCTCGCTTGTGCAGTTGTCAAACAGAACATGACAAGAACAAAGTTTATCAGAGTGTAAATATACAGTACTGCTCAAAAGTAAGTTACCACCTCTCGTCTCGAGAGATGAGAGTCTTGTCTCGTGAGAACCACTGAAGCGTATATTTTGGAATAAATTACAAGCAGTTAGCTTGCGAGAAAACGATTAATTTCTCGTGACGCGGTGTAGTTTACCCCGTGAGAGCATCTGGTTTTGTGGGCTCTTGTTTTACACGCTGCTTCAAGGGAGCCAACTTTAACTTACAAGCGAAAAACTTAAATGAAAGTGATGAAAAATGAACATCAAAGAGGTTTGCCAAAACTCAAGTTCGGTGGTTGCTTTAATTATTTCATTGCAGCCTGTTGACTTTGCATAAATATGAACGACAGCTTTTAAGTGGAAACTTGCTTCGCAAGACCCAATACTATCATTGAAAATGAAGAAAGTGAATGGAAACATTGTTTTGTATTCTCAAATCAAGACATTGGTGAAAGTGCTTGAGTAATCGATGAGTAAAGTGTCAACAGTCTCCGGATTATTTTTACTTTGTACGTAGTGAATTTGCATAAGCGTGTGTGTCCTTTGAACTCACTTTTGAATTGTAAAACCGTTGTTTTCATATATAAAATTGAATGTAAACAATCTGAAAAATCGCAATATTAACCAACGGAAAGAGAACTTTGGTAAATCTGTACATGTTTCGTCTGACAGCAGGAAAGGAAGTGAATTTTTGATAATATAACAAATCGAAAATGTGACTTAATGCACGCGTCCCTTGCCAAAATAACAAACGCATGTGGCAGAAGCGGCAGGTATATTTTGCAGGTTGAAATTTAATAACAGGAAAACCGCTGGCACTTAAAAGAAATGTACAGGTGGTAGACTTACCATGACTGTTACACGACACTGTTTACAATCGCTCTGTAAGGTGGCTTCCACCTAAGTGCCAAACCAGCCAAAGCGATGGGAGGAGTATATTCCTATAATTTTAAGCCTGCAATGAATTATCGTTTTTGAAGAAACTTCTGAAGTATCATCTGAAATATCTGCAGAATTTGGTTTCTCCCCTGTGTGTACCAAAATGAAAGCACACTGAGCTTGTGCTAGTATATTCCATTGGTTAAAATCTTAAAACTTACATTATTTCATTTCTATATTTATTTGCTTCATTTATGATGGCAATCTTCTGTTGTTGAGGGAAGACCCGAGCCAAATCTGGAATTGATGGAGACATCAGTGGAGCAGCCATCCAGATGGCTTTGAAGAGATTTCACTGGTCTCATGTGATCAGCGTGTCGATCGATAAGTACTTATACCGGAGCGATTGTGTTTTCACTATGTGAAAGACGTGAACTACTTTATGTAAGAACCTCTGACGAGTATACAGGTTATAAATTATTTTTAGTGCCAGCGGTTTTCCAGTTATAATTGAGTTTCAACGTGCAACCTGCAACCTGGAAAATATACCTGCTGTAGCAGAAGTGTCCAAAGAATTGGAAAGTGAAATGGGATGCAGAAGACGTCAGTTTGAATACTGAAAGTTATGTTGATCTTAATTTCCTTGTTAAACGGCCTTACCAAGAAAGTCAAAGTCTGTTGAGCGATTGATAGAAAGATTGTGATCTTTTGGTCAAATTAGTCATATTGATGTTGACTTTGCCTACATGTACATTGATCGATAAAAGGCTTTTGGAGAACCCTACAAACAAAGAGAAGCGTTTCAAAAATGAAATGGCTTTAAAGGAGTTTTTAATAGCAAATGCTGCAAGATAAGCTGTGTCACGGAACTCGCTTAGCTGCAAAGTTAGTAACGCACGTCGATCAGCGATCGAAACACAGTTATGAAAATTGTGAACCGCTCGAAGGCCAAGAAAAGTCCTGAAGGGTCCGTGTTTGCTTCTAAACATGACACTATTAACCTTTCTTTCATGTATACAGCACCTTTCCACTGAAGTGAAGTAAATGACTTCATTAATCGCGGTGTTTGCTTGGCGAAAGAAGCCGCTGGGATCGATCAGCAAAAGAAACAATTTCAGCGTACAGGTCTAGACACAGTGGAAGTCATGAATGATATGTTTTCGATTGAAAACTGAAAAATTTGCAGCAAATACATTCACAGATACCATTCTCAAGCCATGTGGGTTGAAAATTTCTGGAGTTACATCTTTTATGAACATAGTAAACATTGGAAATCCGGCGCAGGTGCTCACAAGCAAAGCTTCGTCAGATCGCGCAAAGTTTTGCTGTGTTGTTGCTGCATTGTTTGCTTTACAATAGGCTATTAAAATCTTGCGAGAAGTTCAGGCAGCCGTACTTACAGTTTTTTAAAGTTCTCATGAGATGAGACTCGTCTTGCGAGATGAAAGTCTCATCTCGCAAGACGAGAATCTTGTCTCATGAGAAGATGGTAACTTACTTTTGAGCGGTACTGTACATGTAGATGTACCTATTGTGGAATACTGTACCTTATGCTTTGTCATGTTTGCAATCGTTTACAATGATGATCAATGATTTTTTCCAAGACCCCCCACACCTCTGGAAATTCCAATAAAACTTCACACATTTCTTTAAATTTTTTGATCTTACAGAACCCCCTCAACCCCCCAAGAAATTTCAATCCCTTCTGTGGGGGAGTATGGATATTTTCTGGACCTGTACAATTTACCTTTGTGGAGGTCTGTTTTAGTGCTTAAAAGTTGCAGATTTGTTTTTTCTTTGAATGCTCGGCCTTAGATTTGTCAAATTTTGTGCTTTCAAACTCGCTGCCTGTGGCCATGTTTTTCAGCACAAAGTTCGCTGGGAGATTATGACGTCAGTGCATTGTCAGACTTTCAACATGGCGGGCTGATGGCGGGTTTTTTGACCTACGTTGGGAGCATTAAAGCGTGTACAGTTTAAAGTTACAGATAAATAGGGTAGTATTTCTAATATAACACTATTTATAGCCTACCAGTATTGCGAAGACTTGAAATGCCACATTGTTGTGCATATGGCTGTAACAACGAGTCTAAGAAACAAACTGACACAGCTGGAAAAGGCGAAAACAAAGTCACGTTCCATCAGGTTCCGGAAACAGTTCAGGGGGAATTAAGAAAGAAGACGCTAATTGCAATTGGCTGGCCCAAAGAAAATTTACCAAAGTGTCCATATTTGTGTTCTCATCATTATGATCCAAGATGTTTCGATGAAAGTGTGGACCTGCGGAATAAGTTGTTGGGAGGGGCAAAATGGAAGTTGAAAGATGACACAGTTCCTATGACGTTTGCACACAAACCTGCACCGAAAGTGCGTGCCTCCAGTGTGGTGAGAGCGACCAAATGGAAGCATCAAGCGGTGAGAAGAACAGTTACTTTGCTTTGTTTGAACTGAACAAGTTCTTTTATCATGTAATTTATTAAAAGCTGAAATAAAAATATTCCATTAATGCATTATCTTGTTGTCTGTTTATTTCCTGCCTTTAACTTTCACTTAGCATTACAGCGTATGTATTTTTCTTTTGTTACCTCGCATCTATTATGAATGCTCATCTCAGTCCTCTCAAATAAGTACAGCACCAAGTTTAAATGAATATGAGGAATGCTTCAATACTTCTGCTGGTCTATGAAGATAATCTCAGGGAACTATTAAAATTGTGCCCAAAATCTGGTTCCCCAGTGATCAATGAGGAAATTGAGGAGAGACAAAATGAAGGGTTGCAATATTCTGTCGGCATAATTTGTTTAAATGGTTGTAACTTTACCTGGTAAACACAACCTTGTATTCCTGGAGATTTTTCAGTGGCATACACGTTTCAAAATTTCAGCAGTTTGCTTCTGTCATTAATTTGAAATCCACTGGAAAAGATTGCTACTATGCCTTAAGAGGAAATATGTCTTCCCTGTTATTGATGCTTGCTGGAAGAAAGAACAAAACAATCTAATTAACACTCTAAAAGACAGGGGAAACCAGTGAAACTAGCTGGAGATAGCCGCTGTAATTCCCCAGGCCACAGTGCTACATATGGGACTCACACAATGTTGGATGTTCAAAGTGACAAGGTTGTAGACTTCACGGTTGTGTCAGTTTGTGAAGTAAAAAACTCAATGCTTTGGAAAAGAAAGGTTTTACAGAAACACTTAAAAGCATTGAGGAGGCAGGAGTGACTGTGGCAGGGGTTTCAACTGACTCTCATCCCCAAATTAAGAAATATATGAGAGAGGAACAAAAAGATAAGAAACACCATATTGATGATGGAATGCCTGCAAGAATGTCCAGAAAAAAAACTGTCGGCATCCTCAAAAAAGAAGGGCTGTGGAAAGTTGAGCCAATGGGTTCCCTCAATCACAAATCACTTTTGGTGGAGTATTAAGACTTGCCAGGGAAATGCAGAAATCCTGAAGGAGAAGTGGTTGTCAATAACAAACCATGTAGTAAATGGACATGATTTTCCAACCAACAGAGTGTTCAAAAAAATGCCAGCATAATGCTCTCATTGAAAGCGGGCGACGAAAAAAGTGGCTCACTCCAGGTTCTCCACCACACAATGAATTGTTAAAAATAGCTCGACACAAGGTTGCTCAAGACTCTTCCTCATCTTACTGACTGTGTATGCACCATAGCACTACAGGCATACCACTCCCTTTACCTTACACACTTACCTAAGCATACACACTATTCCCACAAGGTGATGGAGGAAGCAACAAAGCTCACTGCTCTTGATCATAATCACAATGTGACATGACAACAGGTAAGACAATAGCATGTACTGTACAATTGTTAAAAATTTATCCTAAAAATCACACAAGTGCTCTCTCAATGTCATGTAATTTGACCTGTAGTTAATCCAGTTGTTTCCCAAATTAGAGAGTACATGTATGTACCCCTATTGTTAACTATAATGTTCTTATCTACTTTTTGAAAACACACCCATTCCCTTGGTACTCAGGGTAGCAATGCAATATTCACTTGACAATTCAGCACTTAAAGTGTCCATACCGCCTACAGGGTTTTTGTGGTTTTGGTATCTCTATAACATCTAAAAATGCCTTCAAACCAAAAAAATGAATTCAGATGCTTTTTTTTGCCATGAAATCAAGCTTTAAATTTCCCGCTTCAGCACACCCAATGAAGTTGACTGCGTAATGAAAGATTGGTGACGAATGATGTCACTTCAGGAAGGTTTCAAAGCTTCATGCTTTTATTTTGCTTGCCTGACAACCCCATTGTTTCACCAACTTCAGTTTGTTTTTTGTCGATGAAAACTCCTCACCACTACTGAAACAAGTTACCTGAACTAGCAGGATTTGGCAAGTCCTGACTTGACGTCACAACCCATTCCGAAACCCAGACTCTTTTTTTGCACTGACTCACGGTCAACTTCACTGGGTTTGGTAGAAGCGGGAACTTTAAAGCTAGATTTTAGGGCATTAACATGTCGGAATCCAGTTTCTTTTCTTAGAATACCTTTCTACACATTATAGAGATACCAAAACTACAAAAACCCTGTTGGCTGTATAGGCACTTTATAGTGAACTTTATTCCACAAGTCAATACAAAATAAAAAATGGAATTTTTGTGGCCCATGATTTGACCAAACACCTATTGGGTAGGTCCGAAATGAAGCATGCACATATTAGGTAACACAGCCCTGGGATCACAGCTATGCTTTGTGATGTTTCAGGCAACAATCCAAAGTGGCCAGAGGAAAGGGTAGCTAAGATATAAAATTGCATGGAGCAAGGTTACTGGGTGACATGATGCTGAGCCTGTGCTGCAGGAAATGCTAAGTGATGTTATTGACAAAACTGAGGAAGTGAGCACCGCAAAATCACTAAATATGGTTACTATAAAAGTGAAACATGACATAGTAGCCCGGATTATAAATAACAACTGGTACACTTCATAAGAATAATTTTTTATATGGACATATTTTTAATGAATCACATGGGAGCTTAAATTAAATATATACGTACTCACTTGGAACTTCAGTAGCAGACAAATCCATGCCTTGCATCAAATATTTTATGCGGATAAGGGTTGTCTTAAGCACTGCTGCATTTAACCAAACTACCCTAAAATCATCTTGTTGTGTAATACAGGTAATTGGTTCGCTGTTAAAGTCAGCTAGTGCTGATGTTTCAGCAACCTCTTGACAACACAAACATTCTCTGGGTTGGCTCAATGTTGTTGTGGCACAGTTCGAACATTTGCACCACTCCAGGCTCAATAGACGTCAGCAACCTTCCTCGTTGCTGCCACCTGAATTTTTGTCTGAACTTGGATCACTGCTGCTTTTTTCTCCCTCTTCGTACTCTGGTTCAAATCAATATGGAGTCACTGAAAATTCCTCAGCAGACACCATATTGGAAGTCTTCGACACACAGTGACGTCACTAATTCCCATGAAACATTTCGGAAGAAAACATGGCGGTGTGCAGGACATTTTTTATCAAAAATGAACACTTTGCATTTGAATCATGTAATGAAATGTTGATTCAAAACCACTGGAATTGTTAGAGATAGGCATGAAGTATTATTTGACAACAAAACTATTTTTAAGCCGAGGTTCCCTTTAAAGAATAGAAAAAAAATTCACGAAATTTAATACACTTCAATTCTAATATCCTTTCAAAATCGCAAAATTTAATACTCACAAAATATGGCACTTGACTTTTCGCCAAATTAATACTGGGGAAATTTAGTGAGAATAAGGTAGTATCCGATAGATAGATATTGGACTGGCAGTGGAGCAATCTGATTGGTTGATTTTAGTTACTGTCCCTCTGAATTAACTTAGTCATAATTCATGTACAAATTTAGCAGCTTACCTCCTGATGCAATGTAATATCCACTGGGTGCATATACAGCAACAGTTGCCTCTTTGGCATGTTGACTGTACACATCACAAATTTTTGGATTCTGCATGTACAATAGAGGTTAAAAATTTTACTTTCATGAGCAAATAACAAAGTTCTTTATACATGTACAACAACTCTGCTTAGTTCAAATCACTTGAAACAAAATTAATGAAAAATGTACATGTACTACATGCTTATTGATTAACATACCACAAAGTTCTAATAGTAATTATTAATAGTAATAACAACAATCTTTATTCACACTATTCAGGTACACAAGGAATGTAAGACAAAAAAGAAACTATAGAAAACATACTGATAGAGGTTATATAACTATATGTTCAATTTGAGTCAGTGTGCAACAGCCAAAGTAGCAAAGCTTTTGAGTTGGCTGCTGCTTATTTACAAATAAAGAAACGAAGGAATGAAGGGAACAAATAATAATTAAGACTAAACTAATTCACAAAGCAAGAAATGAAAATGGGAAGAAAATTTCACATTATCAGGGTTCAAAATTATCAGTAAATTATCAGGGCTCAAAATAATTTTCAGACCGTGGCTGTTCATGTTGCCAAAGAAATCTTAGCTAGGTCATATCCCGTTTCTGACCGCTCAAGTGATGAGGCCTATACACCCAAAAATATCATTTACTTGTACCAGTTGTTGTTGTAGACCATTTAAAAAGTGGCTTAATGTACAGAACAGCTTAAAACTTTACCAAAAATAGCTTTGGCAGGCCTCAGCAGCTCAATGAAGTGGCATGCTGTCAGTGGAATTCTTGCTTGCTGCCATTTTCACAGCAACGCTAGCCTCTGATCTTCGAAATCAAAAACTCGAAAAATGGGGCAGAGCAGAAGCTCAACAGAACAACAATGTCAATTTTGAACATCATCCTTTTTTGATCCTTTTTTCATGTTGTTGGACAAAGATTTACAGTGCTGTGTGCAGTACCGTGAACACCCAGACGGTTTTTTGACATTTTTTTGACATATATTTGACGAGTTTGATGCTTGGTAATTGGCAACTGGCCAATCAGGGAGCAGATAATCTTGTAAGGTGGAGTAGATCTCCCAGCGTGACATCCATGACAAAGACCATGGCAACATACCATGTGAAGGTGAAGTACGGGGAGGAAAGATTTAGTACTTTCTTGATCAAGGATATCTCCCTTGCTAAGCTTATGCAGGTGATAAAGCAAAACTGTTCAGCACTTGCACACTTACCCACTTCAAACATTCGTGTAAGATATCGCGACGAAGACGGCGATATGATGAATCTGTCGGAAGATCCAGATGATTTTGCTTTCGGTGAGATGCTAAGGAGTGCAAAAGAAGTCAAGGATCGGGACTACGGAAAGATTTTTCTTCAGGCAAGCGAAGTAGACTCGCCGCTGCCGAGAAAACTGAGATGATTGGACGTGGAAATGCCGAGTTCTTCCACTTCTAACAAATTCAAGTCGCTGCAACCAAAGCATTTGTCTTTCACACCAACACCTGGTGCACATCTCGCATCTACAACAGCTCCAAAAAATGCAGAGAAAAGTCCTTTGGACTGCCAGCGACAGGAAATGGGAGAAAATCTTAAGGTTTTGAAAGTACAAGTTACCAGCACAAAAGAAGAATTGGAGAAACTGAACAGTGAATCCAGACATTTTTAGTCGCTTAGTGATATTCGAGCTCGACTCTGTAACAACTGTTGTTACAGTGGTCACACAAAAGTAAAATGCTCAAAACCTCCTTGCACGGACATCGGTGGACGTAAAATCATAGAAAAGCATCCCAAACACAAAACGAAAATTAGCCAACTTCAGTGTGAAATTTGATCTCTGGAAAACAAGGCACAAGAAGAGGAAACCCATCCCAAAAGTTTCACAGCCGCACGTGAGCATGCAAAATCTTCGTTTTTCTTTGTTATGAGACCTAGATTGAAGGCACAAAATCAAGTAAAGTATGCGAACAGAAGCCGGTTGGATAGGGATCTGATTATTTTGCATAGAGCGCTCAAAAAGGTTCCTGACTGGTGTGAAGACAAAAACTGGAGACTTCCGATGATTATAGATCAATATGAGAAATCAAATGTAAACATCTATTTATAAATGGAGTGTATCACCACTCACAGGATAGAAGGCATCTTATTTCTCTTCTTGTAATGTTATGTTTTTAGGATTGAGTTATATTCCTCGTGTTGTTTTTCTCAAGTAAAATTAAGGTAAACTAAAGTGAACTCAACAGTTCCTGCACACTGATTTATTTGAATGTGGGGAGTATTTATCAAGGTCAGATAACAAACAACTCGGCTTCATAGCATTGTGAATTTCAGATTCTTGTTCATTTGTTGATTTTTCTGGAAAAATCAACTACTGTCAATCAACTACTGTTGTAGTTATTAGCCAAACAAATCTTCGTTTACATTCCGCTCTTGTAGTTGTACCTCTTGCGTTACTACGTCTATAATATGTATTTTGCAACTCAACAACGTCAACAAACAGCAAACTTTGTAAATATGATGTGTTGTGTTCACAGATATCATGTAACATTTTTCTTAGTTGAGTTTTCTGATCTGGTTTACAAAAAGGTAAAAAAAGTATTGCTCATAAAAAGCATCCACAGTGCTTGAAATATGCATATGAGCTATTGGCAGTAATGTTGAGCATCACCTGCACTATTGCGATTTTGGTTTAATTGACAGCTAACATCTGGTGGCAACGTAAAAATGCCTTTATCGCGTGGAAGCAATAGTCACAGGTGTTGAAATGTGGCGAGTAAGGTGGCTGAAATAATAGTCTTACACCGCAATCGACTAACATGTCCCTGAGCACTGGTTCAATGCGATGACCGTGGTGGAAGCCAAAATTATCCATGACCACGCAGTCTCCCCGCTCAAGCACTGCACTCCCATCAGCTCGATGCTCTTGAAGAACTTCATCAAAGACGTTTAGCAGTTCAAATCCATTAGATGGACCGTCCAGTATATTGTAAAAATCAACGCCGGAAAATGAATGCAAAAGATTTCTAGTAAAATTTGCATTAGATGCTTAGCGCTGAATTTTGAAAGCAGCCTGTCCTAGTGGCGTACTCCGTTCATCCATTTTGGGACTAGGAAAGCCAACTCTAATGCCTTTGAGGGATGTATTTTGTTCATTGTCATGGTCTATCACTTTCTGTTCAAAACCGGGGCTCAAACAAATTTCCTGTGTGATTTGACGTTTGCCAAATCCATCATGATAAAGGTCCAACACTTGTTCTCTGTACATTGCAGGTATGGCTCTTCCATTATCAAAGCTTCCACCATACCTATTCAGTCACACTAGCTGAACATCAGCTAGTGCAAAATAGAATAAAAATACAATTTTGTTTGCGAGACAGCTGTCAGGTCGTAAAAAAAAAAAAAACGGATCGTCAAGCAAACCCGAGTTCAAATATTTTAGAAAAGGAAAACTTACAAGCATTTTGAACGTGAGTGTGTAGCATTGTAGAACTCTTGACCAATATGTCAGTATATCTTTCACAACCATGAGCTTTTAAAAGTCCAGCACTTTAGTCATGTTTGGTTTCCTGCCGAATTCTATCCCGCCTGTATCAACTCGTCAAAAATATGTCAAAAATATGTCAAAAATATGTCATAAAAAGGTCGAAAAAACTGTCTGGGTGTTCATGGTACCGTGCAGCACTGTAAAACTAAACTGTGACACAAGTACCGGTATATGTACATATAAAGATAAGTAAGGCAATATGGCTCAAACTGAGTTTTTCTATAGCCTTACAGGGCTGCAAGTGACTTAATTTTTCCTTTACCTACAGCTTGACCTTGTAGAAAAAGATGATCACACTTATCTGCTTTATGTGCAACAATAAGGTGATCTAGCTTCTTTGTGGATGTCCATGTGTCATAATATCGCTTACATACATGTAATCTAGATTTCAATTTAGTTTCAACTTTTTCTGACACTTACAGGACGCTGCAGAATTGCCCAAAAAGCTATGTATTAAATGGTAAATTTAATTCATTTAAGGTTACTGTAGACCTTCAGAGGTGCCTTCCGGAAAATGGTCACACCCTGTGGTGCGCTAATATCTAACGAACATTTTGGCCAAGTTTCGTTGAAATCCAATAAATCTACATACACTATTAATTCATTTGAATAGAGGTAATTCACGCAAAAATAAACCTTAAGTTTTCAGCCTCAAAAGAAATTCACAGTTTTCGCACCTCACTGAAGCGGTTGTCAATGTGGCCATGCCGCCAACTAATGAAACGCAGCTTTAAACTTCCCAGTAGGCTACAATAATGCTTCCCAGGAATGAGTGTGCAATGTTTACATTTACAGTATATCTTTATATCTTACATTGTCTGCCGTGAAACATTCACAATCTAAACTGAATCAGCAGATAAATGATAAAGAAGGAAAAGGAAAAAAGAGGAATGCTAGCGGAATAGCCTTGAACAGGCCTACTCGGCGAGCCGAGTTGAGTGCGGATATTTACACATTTACGAAAAAACTAAACGCGCAATTCATCTGCCTTTTTGTTTTAGTAGATTATTGAAAAACACTCCATAAAGCAGTGGAAAGGAGCGTTTGGGGCAGTCTTGTCAGACATCAGCAATTAAATTTGTTGGTAATTCCGCAACCTTTGAGCCAGAAGAAGCTAGAGCAGGGCATCGACGAAACATTCGCTCGTGATTTGCGCTTGCGTTTAAATGTGGGAATGCGAAGCACCTAGTCTATCACTTAAGAGACGAAAACAATCAACAAAAGCGACAATTTCTCTGTAAGAAATTGCAAGACGTAATCAAAAGAAGCCAAATATGACTCCGTGGATGAGATCAGTTGCCACGAAAATTGTAACTGCTCAACTCAAAGGTTGACATATTTTAATTGGCTCATCACAGTTTGTGGTTCATTGACTCGTTTTAAGAATTCACGTTTTTGTGGATAATGCGTCGCGTCTTAAGTTTTTGAAATAGTTTTTCTTGGAAAATTCAGATAAAGTAAAAGTCTTGAATTTTGTGTAAAAAAAAAAATTGGACAAAATAGGCCCTCGAAGGTCTACAGTAACCTTAAGCAGTGAAGAGCTTTAATAAAGGGTTGTTGCTACGTGATGGCGGCCAGCTAAATTTGCTGGCTGAGAAAGAGATGACCAGAGGCCCGGCCCAACTGGATACTAATATATTTTTGAGTAGCACTTCCTGACCTTATATGGTGCAAAAACATAATAATAGAAATTATTAAAAAAGAAGTCTGTCTCAATAAAACAAATTTTAAAATTTTCTCCAATGCATTGATTGAATCAGTGAAACTGATGAACTTATTTTCAGTTTTTGTTTTGTGTTTAAAATAATTATTATTTGTTTAATACACTCTATATACATGTACATGCATAGTAGGTTGCTTTTACTGTGACTGATGAAAATCTAGTAACTTGAATTTTCTCGCTTCTAAAGGATTAGAAGTTTAATACTGGCGTGCAAGTTAAACAAAGAACTTTATGCAAACTAAACAAAATAATTAACGAGGGCCAAATATTTCCTTTTATGGTCATGCAAAGATGGTTTCTCGTGCTGCAGGAGAAAAAGCAGCTAAACCTGTTCGACCTTATAAGCTACAGTACTATAGCTAGCAGAACATACTCCTCTACGATTACACAGAGATGTAATTTCACAAAGCTTTCTTAGAGCGGCTTTTCTAGATTCTTCACTTAAAAGTCCTTTAGTTCATGGCACGAACTTTGCGGAAATTAATTAAGGAAATTCCCTCACAGTTGAATGGTACTGTTTTAAACTTTTAACGCCTCAATAGTCATGAAATCTTTGTCTCCCGCTTGACTCATTTGTGGTTTGCGATGCTGCAGCATACATGTTCCTTACTTTAAGCTTTAGATTGAATTACGATGACTTAACTTATAATGGCTTGCAGAAATCTTAAGCTCACCTCTATATCGCGGATTATAACGTTGTTACCATTCGTATATAAGAAATTCTTCCCTTTAGGATCTCCCTTTAGGACTGTCGGTCTCCCTCTCACAGTCCTTGGCGAAGTAGCAAATATGTGTCCTGTAAACATTAACAAAGCTCACTGAAATGACCCAGACCTTTGAATGCACACAAGCACCTGAACGAGACGAGCTGCTGCAACTTGACCATGTAAATTGTTCACGCTATGGATTATAAATTAACGCAGATGTAAACCTTTGAAATAAATAAGGTGCTTACCTTGCTCAAAAGACATTATCGTTCCTGTTCTCTGTACCGGTCTTCTCTGAATCACAGAAATCCACTGTCTTAAAGTATTTGTGTTTTCCTGAGTCTCAGTCACACCTCTTCCCATTCTCGTCCCCAGTGCTACTCGTCTTAAAATATCGTTGACCACGTGACCAAAAGAAACGGATGTACGGTTGCAGTTATGTCCCATTTGTCCCATGTGGCATTTCCTCTGACGTAATGGAATATACGGAGCCAATCATATCATGCGTTCTATCTAATAACACGCAGCATAAGACTGGTAACTAAACTCCGTTGTGGTTTGGTCTTCGAGCAAAATCGAATTTTCGAGAGGTAGCTTATGGAAGCAGTATTTGACTTTGTAGGTCTTAACTCTGAACCAGAGTGACTCTGAACGTAAACATGCAGCGACTATTTGCAAGAATTGCATTTACATCACAAGATTTCTATCGGAAATTGACCGCTTAGGGTATTTTCAGTTTCAAATTCAACATGAAAGTTCGATCGAAGATTTAAACAGTGGTTGCTCTCCGGTTTGCGAACTGTGTGTTCCCGGCCAGCCAATATTAAACTCCGCGCTTCGATTATCTTCAAATCGTTCAGATCGTTCAATGATATTACAGAGGCAAAACAAAATCTCTGAGAAGCAGTGTAACCAATTTTAGTTTCGGTGTCATAAAACTACCACTCAAACTGCGCAATATTTCTCTATTCCCAATCTTGTCACTCACACGAAAGCCGGTTCGCGAAAGCCCTCTACTCAGTATAAGTTTGTTGAGGCTGATTGAACCTTTTTTGATCTGCCGTCTCCCGTAGCATCGAACATTTATTACAGAAAGTTTCTTGTCAAGTAGATTTTATGGCCGGAGTGCTTTCTAACTGTTCCTAGTTCGCTTTGCTTTACAAAACAGCAGTAGCTAGCAGTAGTACAGTCGAAAAACCACACAGCACTTTGTAGCCTATTCAAAACACCACAGAGCGCTTTGTGGCCAATGCAAAACACCACAAAGCGCTATGTGGTGTTTTATTTTGGGATTTAACATTGAAAACTGGATGGCTCGTTGACTCGCAAATATCTCACAGCTATTTTCTGAAATAATTTGGTTTTTCCAATTTTT
>Ga0126338_10000323_pt1:17500-24280 | contig 24280 bp, 12 predicted proteins | sample OrbCmetagenome_2_FD_92529 | JGI IMG/M metagenome (GOLD analysis project Ga0126338, IMG submission 92529) | Coral microbial communities from Petempiche,Puerto Morelos, Mexico - Orbicella C C metagenome | ecosystem: Host-associated > Invertebrates > Cnidaria > Coral | place... | reverse complement strand
TTTCCGTTTATAAATCACAACTTGCCAGAATTTTCTTACTCTCAAAATCCCGGAAAAGTGTGACCCCATTCTAGTCACCCTATAAAAAATGCTTGAAAAGGCGACCCCATTATAGTCAGTCCAAACGTGAAAATGCGACCCCATCCAGCGGCACATCCCCATTAGCCCATTTATAGGAAGTGCCCCCGCCCCCCGGATTGAGACGAAAAACAAATGACGAATTGGAATATTTCGAGTGAAATTTCGAAGTTATCAATTTCGTTCCCGGTCGCGATCCTTTTAGTTAGCATTAGACCTCTGGGAGAAATCGAAAAGTAAGCCAGCATTGGTTTTAGCGGCTACTCTTTCTACGCATGTTCAGAAAACGTTATTAAACTTGAACGCATGCGCATGATCAAACCAAACCAGGATTTTCTATTTTCAGTTTTGATTTCGTCTTGAGCGTTGCGCGTTCGGTCACCCCTGACCGAAAACGCACGTGGTTTGGGGAAGAGATTACCAAGATTTAACATTATTGATGTGCCGAACGAGAGCGAATCAACAAGAGGTGACTAGGCCCTTAATCAACATCCAAATTTTCAAGCAGGAGTTTCAGTGTCGAGTGAAGTAGTAGGTTGGTACCTCATTATTGGGATGCACTCGTCCTATTGTGGAAACTCGCAGATCTATTGGGTCATCCATGAGTGTCTGATTTGTCACTGGACTTGTTTCTGTCAAACCATAACAGATCTGAAAACAGAAATTTTATAATAATGTTTACTTTATTTTATAATAAAGTAAAACAGTGAAAAAAGGCAGAGTTAACTTAACAACACAAGCTCTTCGCCAGAGTGAAATATCGCGAATCCTGCATAGGAAAAAAGATGACGACTGGTACATTAACCCGCCATAGTTCCTTGCGCACGAAAACTTAAACAACGCTCGTAAAAACGTACAGAAAAGTTCTCAGACTTTCAAACCTAGCATATACAATTTCGTTAGCACAGGGACAAGTGTTGCAAAAATATGGCTTTCCTTGTACTTTTGAGGCTTTGTAAGGTTCGCATGGCATTGTGGTCAAATGTACAGCCGGCCGTCATCTTTGTTTCCTACGAAGGATTGGCAAATTTCTTGCAACACTCGCGTGACTACTATTTAACTACCTAACTTTGCGGTGTCAGAGGTGTTGTTCACACTCATTACTCACCGTTACTTGAGGCATGTGAAGTTTTGTCATAATCTGTTTCATCACCTCTATTGGACACGGTGAGCCCGCCATAACACCTGACAATGAAGAATTACAAAGAAAACACTTTGATTACCTGAAAAACTTGCGTAACATGCTCTGGTCAATCACAACAAGGATGATGATTTTTCAACCAATCCGGTGCCGGCAAAATAGTACAGAATACGGCTGTTCAACGACATGACACGAATTTCCCGCGCTTGGCATCTGCGTGGCGAGCGCTGGAAAACTCACGTGAGCAATTTCTGGTTTAGCCAGTTCTGATTGGTTTGTTTAGGGAGTTGCCTGACAGTTAAAGAGCTAAACAACAACAGCAACACAACAAACAACGTAACATAGCCAATAAGAACTTGTTTTGTTTGTTTTACTTTTTGCCATTTATAAATATATTTACAAAATATCAATGTATAAGGAAAGGAAGCCCAGGTAAACCAATAAAGCTTGTCGTGAAATAAGTAACTGATGAAAAGGGTTGAAAAAACGTAGTTGTGGTCTGTTTTGGAAAGAGATTCGCTCGTCACGCCAATTCTTTGCCATGTCCTCTGACCTATTTACGCTTGAATTCAAACAACACAAGTATATGTGTAGTCTAACAAAAGCTGCTAAAACATTACACTATTTTCACTTACTGACCTGTATACAGACTGCTGCAATCAAACTTGTCTAAAGCGGGGTGATTAAGAACATCAATGAACATCGTCGGGGTACCGTACAGTGAAGTACACCTGAAAACAGAAGAAACAAAAAGAAAAATGCTGATTAGCCAAAACGTCAACCTACCAATGGGCAATAACTTGTTCACTTTTAAAATATGGGCCCGCAGCTAACTATGGCATACAGTTACAGGCCACGTCAATTCTACGCCAGAGAAATTTAAAACCGGTGTTTTCACTCTAAAAACGTATCAGATGTTTCTATCCACACTACGCCGGAGAAATTTAAAAACGCGACAATCAGCGGTCATTTTGGATTTGTATTTGAGGAAAAGTTGGGCAGGGAAATCACATGATTGTCGTGATGTCATCATTTTCGAAAAGCTCCGTGTTTTCCGCCCGCACTAAAACACAAAACCGGCGTTTTCAAATTCCTCCGGTTTGAAGAGCGCATAACAATGAAGAGCGTTTTCGAAAAGCTCCGTTTTCGTGACTGATTAGTGTGGACGGTAGACTTAACCGTAGAAATAAAGCTGCGTTTTCAAATTTCTCCGGCGTGGTGTGGTCGGGGTCTAAAATGACAAATTTCAGTCGATGCGATTCTGAATTTCAATGCTTAGTCGACAGAGGCATGCTATCCTATTTTGGGTGAGCGAGGCAATCAAAGTGAAATTACACTTATTGTGCATCCAAACGCAACGTTTCTTCGTCAACAAGCCGGAGTAGAAATAAATTAATCCAACAAAGCGGAACAAAACCGTTATCATTTTTAAAAAAACGCACAGAGGTCATCACAAATCAAAGATTCTATAATTTCCAGAAAAAGGTAAAGAAAACTTTCATTTCGGGGAGCAGGGATGGCGCAGTGGTGAGAGCACTCGCTTCCCACCAATGTGACCTGGTTTCGATTCTGGCCTGGCGCCATATGTGGGTTGAGTTGGTTGTTGGCTCTCGCTTCACTCCGACGGCTTTTCTCCGGATTCTCCGCTTTTCTCCCTCCACAAAAACCATTATCTCCAAATGCCAAAAAAACCTGTTATGGCTGATGTAGCCTCCTCCCTAAAAATTGTAAATTTATTTCAACAAACGAGCCCGTACATCTTTCAAAATGTAAGTTGAAACTTACTTTTCCTGTTGAACAGCTGTCAGAACAGCTCCCGGGTCAAACCCTCGTGATGGGTAAACTGACGTTGTTCCATATGTGATACTCATTAAACTGAAACACAATGTTGGAAAGTTAGTGCCGACTATTTTTAAACCAATTATAGACTTGCTCAGCCTATAGCATCAAATACCGCAATGATTCGATTTAGTGCCCGGGGCACTAATTTACTTTTGGGGGTGCTTATTGGGGAGGGCACTTATTAGGGGTGGGACACTTATTTCTCTATGAACATGTAATCTGGATGTGGTTCAATACTTCAATCAAAAGCAACAGCTGCTTTGACTCAAGAACTGTAACAAAATGAGTTCTGATAGTAATGTTCAATCTTACCTTCAGATGAGAAAGCAGAGTTCATAACTCATTCGTCCAATCAGTCTATTCTATGTCAATGTCCTGAATGTCACTTTTGCTATGTAGACTGTTGTTGGAAAGGACGCTTATTGCAAAAGCAGCACTGAAGAGGGAGCGCTCAATAGAAAGGAGGTGCTTATTGGAAGGAGAGGGTTGAATCGAATCATTATCTAACGGTATATATCATGGCAGAAGTATGGGTAAAGTGGAAAGTGCTGGCCTCTTACATCAGACTTGCGGTGGGAAGTTGAGTTTAGACTTCCAACCTTGTCTGTTACCCCTGTAGCGTGTTCTTGGACCCAAGACACTTTTTACTTTACTTACACAGTACGTCTCCCAACCTGGGCATATAAACATGGATAATGGCGAATTTCCAGAAAACCTTTCTGCAATGTAGGAGGTAGGGTGGGAGGGAGGGACTTGTAATGGAGTGGAGTACACATTTTTGGCTTACTGAGAAACCGTCTGAGTGGATTTCTTGTAGTGCGCGTTGAAAATTTGGTTCACGGGCAAGACTAACAGACCACAAACCAGTGCAAGTGAGTCTGAGTTGAACAAGGAGACTGCCGCTGCTTTACTTAGGTCACATTTTCACATGCATCACTTGTGACATGGGTTGATGATCTACAGTGTAGCAGCATAGTACAACTTACCTTCCAAGCACCATTCCAAAACAGTGATAAAGAGGAACAGGGATGCATATTCTAGAATACTAAAAAAGTGTCATGATCAATACAAAGTAACACAGGCAAGACATGATAAACAGCACACTGGTGTCGCACAGGTCATGGGTTCGAATCCTGTTCAAGCCTGAATTTTTCTCAGGCTTTAATTTCACAACTGCTTAAGTCTTGTATATAACTGCGATGATCATCCATGTCTTCATATCTTTCTCCGCAGTTCAAAAATATCTTTGATATATTCGCTTACATTCTTCACCATTTACAGGTACATTACAAACTTATAACGTGACCAGCTCCCGGATGGCTTGATAGCTCAGTTGAAAGAGCACTGCACCAGCAGTGCAGAAGTCAAACCATTGGTTTGTGGCCTTTTCACTGAATGAATTCTGTGAAATTTAAACTGAACAAGACAGTACCTGATTTTCGTAATTTAAAATTTCTCCAACAAAATATGCATTGTTAAGAATTGAATGGTGGGATAATGTAGCACCTTTGGGATTTCCAGTTGTGCCCTGTTAAAAATACAGAAGATATTTAGCATTAGCAAAAAGACCTTTCAAGTAAAATGATCAATTACCTTGGCAGAGCATGAGTCATAAAACTATCTAGCTCAAACTTTCTCCACTGTTGTACACAATACAGGTATTTTGCTGCTACCCATTGTGATGTAAATCCCCATAAATCTGGTGAACCAAAATGAGAATAGTCCTCAGCTTAAAAGGGCCGGGTCATAGTATTTTGGTAATTCTGTTCATTTTTTTTTTAAGCTTTGAGTTTTAAACTTCTAATTGATACAGCAACAGTCCTGTATTGGCAAACTCTCTGCCACCTAACAAACAAGCATGATTTCAGAGTATGATAAATGACACTGAATACAAATTAACTAAACTTGAAAAAGTCAGGATGCTGTTTTTAATGTTTACCCTTAAATTGAAAATGAAGTGTTACTTACGGAAGTGAACTGAATGTTAATTGGATCGTCGCTTTGAAGTTCATTTTGTAATTTGCGTAACTCTCTTTTTTCTTTTGCCCCTCCTGTTTCCATTAACTCTTGAAATGCCATTGTGCCGCTACAATTAAACACCAGAGACAATCATTATCACTTCCTCCTTATCAGGTGTGGCCCCGTGCCTGTTTCCACCATTTTACAGTAAAAGGTCAGACTTTTTGGAATGACCTACTACAGAAACCCAGGGAAAGGAACTTTAGGGAGTTAAAATCCAAAACACTTCCTGGGCTAGCACAGCCCTGGACCCCTCTACAAACTTGCGCCTTCGGCATTCATTGTTTTGGAAATCGGTGACCATTTTTCTTAGATCTACACCTACCAATAGCAAGTTTTGGAAAACCATGATGGCAATGTCAACAGGAACATTGTTAAACAAAAGGTTTAATGAGCAGAACAATGGTTGTGCATGTGCATTATAATTCTTGGTACATTTCTTTGCCGTCCTCTGCTAAACAACAACAGGAAATGACCAAATTCTGCATTAGCTGTTGAACATGAACCATGATAGCTAATTTTCAAATTTATTGCTGTGTTCTAGATTATTCATGATACATGTAGTTTTGACAGCGATTAACAAAATGAAAGTAAATGACTTAATTGAGAGTATCATGAGATTCGTAGGCAAAATATAAATTAATTTTTCTAACTGGCAATATTGTCCTCCGCATCGCTTTCGTGGTTACTTAAATTTCCTAGTGATGCCAGCTTGGGAAGGTTTGGCTCAGAAATCAACAAATTATAAAATTAACCTAAAAGTTCTTTCATGATCCTTGCTTGCCATCACAACCAGCTTAAGATCAGGAACTCTGTGAAAGATAGTCATGATAATATTAGCATACATTGGCATAAATGTAACTTTACTAGCACACTTAGAGTACTTGTTTCACTTTCTAGTTAACTGGTTGGGAGATCAAATCAACCTTATCCTTGATTACCGAACTTTGTGAGTGTCTAGTGCAGTCCTGGCCCTCTCACTGTCATGCAATGCAACACTCTCAGGAGAGAGACAGAGAGGCCACGACTGGACTAACTGAAGCTCTTGCAGACACAGGTTCTATATTTATTTCTAGTAAAACTAAGTCAAGGTCACCCAACACCCACCTCAACAAATTATCTGAACACCTAATCTCAACATTTAAAAAAAATTAAAAGTAGACAATAAATTTACATTGATTCACTACCTTTAAATGCGACTTTGTACCTGTCTGCCTGTTTCTACCATAATGCAAGCATCACTAAGTGTCCATGGTAACTTCAAGCCATTTGAAAAAGAAAAAATCTAAATGAGTGACTCTGAGGGGAGTCTCTGAAATAAGGTTGTCACAGAAGAAGTCGGTGTATTTGCCAATGGCACTATGACAAAAATATTTGTTTAAACTGTGGATAATGCCATCCACTGAATAAATCACTATCTTCAGTGTCTGCCTGTATGACTGCCTGTCTGTCTGTCTGCTTGTCTGACTGCCTGTCTTCCTGTCTGTCTGTCTGCCTGTCTGTCTGCCTGTCTGTTTGTCTGTTTGTCGCCCTGTCTGTCTGTCTGCTTGTCTGCCTGCCTACCTGTCTGTCTGACTGCCTGCCTGTTTACCTGCATGTCTGTCAGTCTGTCAGTGTTTCTGTCTGTCTGCCTGTCTGTCTGTTTGTTTGCCTGTCTGTCTGTCTGAAAGAAAATAATTAATTAATTAGACTAAACTCAT
>Ga0126338_10000323_pt1:0-15000 | contig 24280 bp, 12 predicted proteins | sample OrbCmetagenome_2_FD_92529 | JGI IMG/M metagenome (GOLD analysis project Ga0126338, IMG submission 92529) | Coral microbial communities from Petempiche,Puerto Morelos, Mexico - Orbicella C C metagenome | ecosystem: Host-associated > Invertebrates > Cnidaria > Coral | place... | reverse complement strand
CAAGAAGTTTTTCCTTTCTCCAATTACTGTTTTCTTATTCTTAATACCATTACATGTGATAACTGAACAATTTAAACATCAATAAATGGAAAAATTGAATGAGCAAGTGCCTAGGAGAGACTGGGCACTAGTACATGTATGTTTAATGACATTTTTCTCCAAATCTACCTATATGACCCCACCTCAAAACTTCAGGAATTAGAAATTAGCTCTATTTGAATATTAATGCAAAGTAAAATAAAAATCTGTAAACAAGAAAATGCAAAGAAAGAAAATGTGAAATTTCAAAAATAGCAGGAAAACTGGCTCCGGACACAATTTACTCCCAAAAGGGTTACCATTTTCTATCAAAGGAATATGAACAGGTTTCCTTATCTGTCCAAAATGGTACCAGTATATAAATGGGTAAGGGTTTGGATTTTGGTTTGAGTTTGAGTCGTTTAAAACTTTGTTGGGTATCTCTGAGACTCGAGCTGTGCCGCTCAAATTATCAGAAGTTCAGGGCAGTAAATGCCAGGCCACCACATCTCTTAAAACCTATTGATGAGCAGAAAACTTTTCTGCCTGATAATTTTACCTTATGCAAATTAGAAAAACCTATCAAATGTTTATTTCAGGCCAGACAGAGTCCAGAAACCTACATAATATAAATCCACTGAAAACTCAAATTTTTAGAAAGGAATCTCGTTTTGAATATTAACCTCTTCACTTGAAGAGCGGAAGTCTGAAAAGAATAATGAAAACAAAGTTTAATGAATTATTTATTGAATTAGCTTACTGTAAGCCTACAGTACTTTTTCATTTAAAAGTTACACATATGAATACTTAACAATTGGACTATTAGCCAATGAGCACATGAGAATCTCTGCAGTTGTCGTAAAATGACCCGTAGCCCGCAACAACTGCAGAGATTCTTGCATGCTCATTGGCTAATTTTCATTGTCGATAAGCAGACAATTTGACAATTTGTTATCTTAAGAAACAAATTGATGTCAGTTTTTCATGTGCCTGTCCTGTTATTGACAATGAATTTCATCATAACATTGTGAAAGTAGTCTGTGGATCCATGATCCACAGCTACTTAGACAATGCTACAATGAAATTCATGATCAACAACAGGACAGACACATGGAAAACTGATGTCAGTTTGTTAAATAGCCCATGAGGCAAAGACAAATGGGCTATTGACCCATGGCCCTTGAGGGCGAACGGTCTAATTGTTTTAGTATAACCCAACTAGTCAGACAGAAAAGGCAATAATAAAGTTAGCAAATGCAAGTTGAAGATATATTTATTTGGGAATAAAACAAAAGAAAGCGTCACGCTCAATTGCGCCAATTTCGCTACTCGAGGACTATTACTAATAGTGTTCTAGTAGCGTAGCCAATTAAAATGCAGGATTTGCATTAGTCCACTAATTGGGTGATACTGAAAAAAGCTGGGAAAGCTGTTAATAATGGTACGTAGTGAGAACCATTTCAGTGAACCTCTAAAAGCAAGAATAAGAAGTTATCTTCATAGCTGAGGTTTCGATCGTGATCTCGCTGTAAAACCACACCAGTGAAAGGCGACTGAGACCTGCGCGGCGTCACTCTATGCCTACTCTAACCAAATAATTCCTAAGGACGGGCCTGAAGTAGAATTCCTAAACTTTGAGATGATCTCACCTCGTGGATGAATGCCGCACCTTTCTGCAAAATCCACACGATACTGGTTGAGCAAATCTTTGCATCCATCGAGAGTACATTCGCATAATGCTACATTTTCCTGCACAGCTCAAAACCTTTTGCCCTGCAATTGAACTCGCTGCCATTTTGATCTTGTCCTCAATCGAATGCAAACGAGAGAGATCTGGTGGCTAACAATAATAAGTAGGCACGCAATAGCATGCAAAGATTACTTGAAACCGATACCCGGAAGAGGGGGTTAACTATTTAATCATGTTTATTTTTAACTTTCCTCTCTGTATACAAGCTCTAAACTGCCTTCATTGTGAAGTGAATTCAAAGAAGCCTCTTTTAACTTTTGGTTTCCATTCTAGAATTTAAAACAGCAGTTTTCTTTGATCGGAGGCAGCCTCTCGTCTTTTGATTCACTTTGCTTTGGGGCATTGAGATGTTTTAATATCTCAGCGAAACATATCGGTATTTGGCCTTTCGAAGCCTTTTTCTGCCCTCGTACAGCCTTTCCAACGAAAGCGAAAGCTTAGGACAAAGGGGAATCGAAACTCACGATATGTAAGAATAAATTAACTACCGATATTAGCATTGTAAGAAGACTATCAAATACCTTACGCTAGATGCATCGATTCGCGTTTCTATCTGACAGAATCGAAAATGCCCATTAAAACTTTCCTCTGTTGCTTCAATGTTTATGAAGGATCATGGGTCTGTGGACTTTGCAGCTTGGTAAAGCAAGATATATTTGAATTTGTCAAATTTCTTGCTGGTGGGTGGAATGAGTGAAGCAATCTGAAAACAATAATATTACGATTCTTTCCCGACAGTTATTGGGAGCTGCGAGGGTTTACCTTCAGTGGTTCAACTTAGAATTTCGTCACCGGATGACAGCAGCCGCAAGAAAACAGTTACTGATCGACTTTAACAGTAAGTTGTCTTAAGAACAGTATGAGTTTTTTGTTAGTTCATATTAGGTGATTACCTTATTGACCTTGCATCGCCACATGACAATTAAAATTTACCTTTTAAGGGTACATTTATTTCCATCTCCGGTTATTCTCGGTTCCCGATCTCCGGATTATTGTCACTTTGTCGATCGAGTGAGACATTTCTAATTTTCGTTTTGGTCCTTTTGAACTGCAGAGATCTGTGACTGTAGTCTTTCACTTCCTGTGGGCTTTAGCACAACAAGGATTGAAATTGAAAGTGCTTCGAGTGGCAAGAAAGTCTTAATAGCAAAAGACAAAATCAACAATTTCTAGAAAAATAATTCACAGTTTAATAGCAGTGTTCTGCTGTCCAAAGACCGGCGAATGAAAGAAATGTGCTTCAGTTTTATCTAACTTAATTTATACACACAGATTGCGTTTATCAAAGGGGGAAATGTTTGTTATCAAATCAAACGGAAACTTTTATTCCTTGAACAATAGACTACAGCGTACAGGCTTTCATGCATGTCGCACAATTGTTTTATGTACACATAACAAGCTATTGGACCGGGAAGTGGTTGATCCATTTTGAAATTCTCAAGAATATCAAATGAATATAAATAGGTACGTTGTATTTGAATTCTGACGGTTTTAAATGAAAACCCCAGAAATGATATTTGATGTGAAACATGAGTAATACAAGCCGCAATTTTTATGCAGATTTCTATTTATGCGTGGTTTCATGTAATAACCTAAATATAAAAAAACATAGATATGTTGTGTTATCTTTCAGCGAACTATCGCGCTTGCGTTCAGGCTTCTTAGATACCCTGTCAATTATTTAAAGAAATTAATAAATGCGGAGAAGAATAACAAAATCGAGAACTGGATAATAAACAATTATTCCACGAGCGTGCGTTGGATATGAGATGGTAGATAGCCAACGAGGCGCCTAGCGCTGAGTTGGCTATAATCAACTCATATCCAACAAGCGCGAGTGGAATAATTGTTTTTATTGAAAAAAAGGCCCCTCAATATAACAAAAACTAAAATAAAGTAAATGTAAAAACGCCCCCAAAAATCACGCGTATGCTTACCCTATTTGAAGAGCATGTTTTAATGGCTCATAACCCATGACTGCTGAGCCATTGAAAACTCTCGAACTGCATGATCCAATGATCTACTTTTTAATGAAATTTATATAATAAATTGTAATGAATAGTCAATTTCTCGTTCTGTAGCCCTTCAGCTGATAACGATTCTTCAGATGTCGGCAGCAGCTGTTTCTATAGCGGTGTCGCTTTTGATGCTCATCGGACTTTTTAAGGTTTGTACTTCCCACTCAGCCACGTGCCAACAAAACTAGTAATTCCATGTTCAACCGGAGTAACTCTGACAATAAAATACCAGTAAATGCCCTACTAATACGAGGTTGTCTGTTTTAGATTGGTACTGTTGATTCATTTATGACAGATCGCGAAAACCTGTATGAACATACAAAAGTTTTCTGTGTCTTTTGCAAAACTCAGTTGATTGTTTCGTTGTTGAGAAATACAGCAAGATTTGTTGGATAGGCCACAATCATCGTGTTCTTCCGAGAAACCTCGGAATAGATAATTCGGGTGAATACTTGTTAAAACCAAAACACAGCAAAGTAGAAATGGAAATTTAAACACCGCCATTACAGTTCGCCCGTTCTAACTTCCTCGAACCGCGGATACCAGAGAATACAAGAGGTTTTCCAAGTGTACTCCTAAGATAAACGGTAATCACGTATAAAGCCTCAAGACACTTGCCCTGACAACGATTAGACTTTAATTCTGGTATCGAACATACAACACTAGCTAGTTTCTTACGTTGAAGACAATGATGTGATGTGACCAAGTGGTTAACTTTATTTTCGAAACTGTTTGTTCCTCAGCGTCAGCGATGGCTGTTGTTCCCGTGGTTAATGTGGGTAGTGATTGAAGAGCTTTTTTCTATAAGTGTCATCTTCTTTTTTGTGGCTTTTGACGTCAAGGTAATTGATTTATTTGTAATTTTACCATCCGCTAGCGTTACGCTATCCGCCTCTTGCCATCGTAGTTCCTAGGTCTCGATGTTTCACCTCTGTCAAGCGTTTCAGGGTCACGTGGTCCAAAGGAAAGTGCCCTTCTGGGAGAAAGCTGCAGAGGAACTAGGCAAATTCCCCCTCCCCAGCCCCGGCCCCTCCTTACTTCATCAACCAGGGGTCCGTTTCTCGAAGGTCCCGAAAAGTTTTCGAACCCGAAAAGCCGTAGCAAAATCTCAAACCTGATGACTACAGAGCTGTTTTTTCCACCTGTTCTTAATACGAACAGAGCTCCCTTCATAAAAGAAGTTTCAGGCGTATACACCTCTACGTCTTTAAGTACTGATTAACTAATAATGGCTTTTCGGGCCCGAAAAGTTTCCGGGGCTTTCGAGAAACGGGCCCCAGATCCTGGTTGGCCGCAGTCTAATACTGGTCCTCCCGTGTACAACCTTGAGAAGGAACTTAAACTAATCCTACCCTTTTTGTAAGTCACCATCTAATATCAGGCGAGTGTGTTCAAACCATTGTTCGTATTTTGGCAAGAAAGGTAAATTTAGGTACACAAATTCGGCCATAAATTCATCCGTATCAGGTCAGTGACTTGACATCACAGGAAATCAGGACAGTGGACATGGCTCCCGATTGGCTAATTGTGAATTTGGATACGGTAATGAAACAGAACGCCGCAGTCTTCAATCAAGTCTCTGAGAGGTTCGTTCCCAATCCCCCCGTGCCACCACAGTAGCTGCTAAACACTAGATTTTTGACCCACTTCTGAAGAATGAAAGCTGAATACACATTTAAACACAAGATTCTCTGCCTTATCTCACTTTACCTGAACAATCTAAGAATACTTATTTCTGTTTTTGAAGTCAGTGGTAACACTTTATTTGTTAGGAATCACGTAATAAAACAGGTACTGACAATGTATTGAACAAACATTGTTTTATCACAGTTGAAGTGCTCAGTGTACGTATCAGATGCCGTCATGTTTGTGACCTCTGTAAGTACAAACGTAACATGTAAGGGAGGGGAGGGTAGTGCAAACTTCACATGGGTTAGGAATGAACAACTGTACTTGATATGCCGGGTTGATTGTTTGTGTTTTCCCACATTGAGACAAAAGGTTAATTGGGCTCCTTCCAGCAGGGATGCTTGCCTCAGAATTTGACAATAGTATTATGATGAAAAAATACTTCTGAAATTGAAAAAAATTCACTGATTATTTTACGACTATGACACAAAATGCAAGCTGTAATAAAACAAACGGATCTCATAGCATTCAGAGGCATTTTGTCTTCCAAAGAATCACAAAAATTAATATTATTTCCTAACTAACCTAGGCATGCAATACGTGCAAAAGGTCTAGTATGTAGCTGCGGTTCCTTGCACACAAAGCAGACCTCTGATACTACTTATACCATAATAATTGTTATCTAGTCAGTGACTCAATGATCTGCCAAGCAATATTAATCACTTGAATCCTCTTTTGACAACCTGTAGATGTACTTTATGCTGTGTGTTTACTCATATTTTCATCATCTGGGTGTACAAGACCGCATTAACAGGGTAAGCTAGGATGTGCAAAACTGACAGTAAAACTTCATGACGAACTTAACTTAACTGTTAGTAGGGCAAAAGAAATTTTTCAGTACACCACTATTAACTCTCCTTGAAATGACGTCCACTAGGCAAACATATTTGAAAATTCAGGGAAAACCTTCACTTAAGGACAGGGCTTCTTTTCAGATTACTATCAGAATAAATTATTGTTCATATATATGATGCAAAAAATGTAAGCAGTTCAATATTGACCAATCAAAAGTAACGTCAACCCAACCTTGTTCTCCGGGTCACAAGGTTGATTTCAACTTAACAATCCAAAGACAAAATCAATACTTGTTGAGTCATCAAGATCCTTAATTGAAAAGTGAATACTGTGACAATTTTAAACTGCGAGAGAGAAAGAAAGACATGAAAACAAGACTTCATGACTCATCACAAAGGCCTCCAAGCTCTTGAGATTCAGAATCAAAAGTTTACAAGACGTGAGATTTTCTAGGTACTAATTGCCACCTCTGATGTAATGGCATGGTGATAATCAATTAGATATTTTTGGTTTACTAAAAAGCCTTAACTGAAAAATGTAAAATCACATAAAATTGATTTGACACGATAGTGTTGAATGCTACACAATCAATAAAATGACATATTTTTTGTTAACTTTCAATTTTCAGTACAGTGCAGCTGTCCACATTGCTCTCGAAGATGACTTTGATGAAGAAAGGTCTGCTCCTTGGAGAAACAGACCTGTGTAATGGAGATCACACAGTGCTTCAAGTGCATGTGGAAAATCCAGGGCTTGGATTTTCAAAGAAGTTTAAGACGGATTCCGCTCAAAGGTCGAGCAATAAGTGCAAAAATAATTTACTAAAAACCTAATCACAGCACAGTAACTTTTGGAATACTACTTAAAACAACTCACTTTAGTTCATTTCTCTAAGTGACCCCACGATTAAATTCTCAAGCATTCTCGAGAAAGTTAATGTCAAACCTTGTAAGAATACCTAAAGCGTGTGTTATTGTGTTTTTAACTATCGCCAAACTTCTGTTTTAATTGAAATATGGATAACTTCAAGTTCAATTTCTCTTGCCGGATCAGCTTGAGAGCTTAAGTCCCGCTAAGTTCTTCTTAGCTGTATTCAAAATATTTCCATGCTATGAGGTTTTTTTGGTAACTTAATTTTTGCCATTATTGCTCGAATGTTGTGTGGAAATCATCTTAAGCTAATCTGAGAATGGCAAAAATGGCATAAATGTCTTAAGAATCCTTAGAATTTAAAAATAAGAAATAACGATTGCGTCTTCGTCCTTAATTTTAGACCACAACCCATCTCAAAATTTTACATGCAAAAATTGTTACCAGCATGGTGAAAGCTGCTTTTAGATGAGATGGAAGAATTTTACAGCTGTAACCTTTTATTGATGTACAAAATGGATATCAAATTGAAGGGCACCTTGCAGCTATAGTTTTCTACGGTAACAAAAAAAAAATACCAGTAGTGAGCCAAAAATAAAAAAGGTTGGTTGCAACTGAAAAATATTGAGAAACAAATTATGAATAACAATCCCCCTCCCACTGGCCCAAGTGTTTAAGATGGATACACTGTCCATGACATAACCCCTTTATAATTCAACTGAAGTTGATTGAGATCCATCTAATTACCACTTGGTTATTTTTAATGTTGTTTTTTATGCAGCAAAGAAGAAATAACTTGACTATGTAAATTCTACATTATAATCTTGATATAAGATGAAAGATAAAAATAAAATTTACATATTATTTTTATTGACAATTTTCAGCAATAGTGAGTACTAAAATGAAAGAAAAGAATTTTCCAGATATGATACACTATACAAGCAAAATAATACTGTCCCACAATGTTGGACATTTTCTACCAGGAATTTGTAACTAAAATATTTTATGACCAAAATTGTCACACCATTGTAAGATTTTCATCCTCTCCGGTAGATATCTTATCAATGTTGTTTTACACATAGTGGCACTGCAAATAGGTATTTAGCTTGAGAAAGTTGGGAGAGGGAAGATGAGAAAAGAAAAAATTGGTGGGAGGGGAAAGGGGGACGGAGAGAAAGCTAATTTGGTTTTATCACAATTTCAGTAAAAATTGATAGCCCAAGGAAATCTTGACTTAGGTCACTTGAGTTTCTAAATAAATAAAACATCATCTAAATCTATTTTCATACAATGTGCAATCTGCAGGCAAGCATACATGTAGTTAAACCCTTATCAAGCGGCCACATACTAAATGGCCTCCCCTATTAGGCCTCCAGTAATCAAAGTCCTGATGAGGGCTTTTCTATTGTTTTTACCTCTATTAAGCGGCCAGCGCCCTCTGAGTGGCCAAGATCCATTTCCCCAAGGGTGGCCATTTAATACGGGTTGAACTGTAATAAGTTTGAATAACTCTCTTGTCCCTCTGAAAGGGTCTTGAAAAGGCTTTGCAGAGTCAGACTTTCACCTGGTTGACTAAACATTTATGAAGAATGTGTTTGAAACAAAGTCTTCTCAATAATCTTCCTATTTCCAACTTTGTTAGTCTTTTTTCAATGGCTTTGGCCACTGCTCTTCCTGGATAGCCACCCAGATGTATAAACCAATAATCACATGAACAACTATAACAGTTATTGTGGCTGCACCAATGGATCCATTTTCATAACCCAGAACATCTGAGGATTGATTGAAAAAAAAATATGGTATAAGTATAACCCTTAGGTGCTGATTAATTCACGTGAATAGCAAAAAAGAAAAAAGTTCAGCCTTGTAACTCTTTTCTACAAACTGTGTCTGTCCAGTATTTAACCATAATTTAAGAAAAAGGCACCTATCTGATAGCTTTGCCTTAGTTAACATTTAGGTGGTCTTCATAAAGTAACTAGGCATACTGCCATAGCTGTCGGTGGGAGGGAGGACAGGGGTCAGAACCTCCTTCTTCCCATACCTCTCCTGCCCCTATACTCCTGGGCTCCTGCCCCCTGTTCCCCCTTCCCACATAACTGGTAGTTACCTTCCCTCTTCTACCTTACTAGCATTTTATCATGTTGCCTTTTGTTAATAATTTACCAACACCCGAGAATATAATAATAGATTCATTGGGAAAACAGATTTTCACAAATACATCTCTGAAGTCTCTGTAATGATGATAAAAAGATGATGATGATGATGATCTTGAAAGGTTAATGGATGGGGGTGGGGGAGGAGTAGAGACTGGAGTTGAGAGAGAGGGGAGAAATGAGAGGGGAAGGGAAAGCCAGTGGAAGAAGATGTGGACAAGTAACTGTCAAGGCTTATGAAATGGAGAGGGGCTAAAATGTTCATTTTTCATGACACAAAGTGAAAGCTCTTTCCCTTTAATATGCACAAGTATCTATACTTCTGCGTATTAAAGGGACAGAGCTTTTACTTCAGGCCATGAGCAGATGAACATTTCCTAAGCATTGAATAGTCACTTGTTCACCTCTTCTTCCATGGACAAAAAATATGGATGGCCTGTCGGAAAGGATGAAAAATTAGATCCATTTACCCTTCTTTTACTTCTTTGCAACATGACTACCATCAGGTTCCAGACAAAGCCCTCACTACTCCCAGTGCCCTCCCAGGCACTTTTAGATATTTACATATACAAGATGGTGGACAGCTCAAATGCCCTACCATGAGGGGGTATTGAGTATAATCAAAATCCTTACCAAGCGCACAGACCTTACAATCAAATTCCCATGGGTTGCCCTCCCCTCCCCCTCGGGTTTGACATTGATAGGTGCACAACAATCAATTACAGAACATTCTACATGTACTAAGACTACCTTCAAAGACCATTTTCTTGGAGAGGAAAAAGCAGGAAATTGGTAATATAATCATGGCTAATGTAAACTTCAAAAGAGTCCAGAGCACTGACTTCTCTCGAGGCCTGTTTGTAAACAATTGAATAGTGGGCATTTGTTACACACTGAAAATAGCAAAGCAAGCACTAAATAAGCTTGTGAAAGATGTTTAAAATATCATTAATGGGTTGTAATGCTGTACTTACCCTAAGGTATCTCCCTGACTGGCAGATTGAATCATTTTTGAGTATAATCTATTAACAAATTTCCCGTTGCCCGACCACCTTAAAAAATTGAAGTGTTCCTCAACTAACTCAAAAGAATCTTTACGTTCTGTCCGCATACGCGTCCGCCATCTTCTTTTTCATTGGTAAAAAAGAAGAGAAGTGGGACTAATCTAGTCCCACTCTCTCACGGGTCTATCAGTGTTACGTCAGACAACAACATGGCGGCATGTGTTCGTCTCTTTCGTGCAAAACTGTCGCGTTTATCCCTTGTATATTTCCACAAGAGTCGTCCTTTTATCGCAGCGGTCTTAAGATTTAGCTCAAACAATTGTTCAAGATGGCGAAGGCTCCATTTACCTCCAAGAAAGAGCTTACACTGCGGTGTTGCATTGGGGTCAACATTTGGGCTGCTATGTGGAGGTGTTGCTTTGTGTGCCAGCTCAGGTACGAATATAATTTTCAACGTGAGTTTTGTTTACGTAGAATCAAAGATTGACTCTCAATGTGTTTTTCTGTGTTATTATATAAATACAGAATGTGGCTTATAGTCAGTGTGTTCGATTCAACTGGATGTGTACACAGGCACACACTGTACTTACAACTGTAGTTGTGTTATTTTTCTACAGGGGTTGTTGAGAGAATGTGCAGATCTGCAAAACATAATGACACGTTTGAACTTGAACGGTGGGTGTCTTTCATAAATTTGTCTTGATTAGACCACCAGCATTGCTAGCCTTACAAACCAACAATACATACAATGTGATCAATGCAAGGTGGCAGAGGTTTAACCTCTCAGTTCTTCCAAGAGGGTTCCAATAGAAATGGATATAAGGAAGTGAATGACCAAGGAGTTATGTAATATTTTTCCTGTAGAAAAAAAAGCCATTTCAGATTACTAGTCATTGGACAGCGGTACCAACCCTGGCACAGGCAGCCCAAGCTCACAATGCGAGGAGTTGTCATTTTTTTATCTTTTTTTTTTACTTTTATGCAAACGTTCAGTGAAACGTGACATATAAGGCAGACATATACTGTTACAAAAAGACCAAGTTTGAATACACGAAACGTGACTCTTGTCTTGCAGCATATAGAGGTGTTGTGTTACTATGGTTTGAATTTATAAAGGTTTATAGAGGAATGCAACAGTTTTGCTTTAAAAGTCAATTAGTCTTCATTCTGTGAATAAAATCTACTTAACCCTGTTGCCGTGTTGTATAGATTGTTTTCATGTGACGTCATCACTTTCTAAAATCCAAAACGAAAGAGCGACCAAAGTTTTTGTCCTCATCAGGCACAAGACGCAGTATATTTATATCTGTTTACAATTTCACAGCTCAATAGCGTGCTTCGTTTGGAATCCAGAGCATTTTGAATTTCAGGGTTATGGAGGTGCGTGACACAAGGCTTTGATCAAGTTTGTCAAAAAATATATGCTTATCCCATGATTTTGAGCCTTTTTAGAAGTTAAAGCATTAGGAAAAGTGCTTATATAAATGCTTGTTTGATCAGTATTGACAATCAGTCGCCTAGATAGCCAAAGTAAGTTCCAGATGTTTACACTATTTTCTGGCCGCCATATTGGTGTACCACGGAGGTACACCAACATGGCATTTTCATACTTGGCTCTGTAAATATCAGCGAAACATTTCGATGAATATCTGAAATTTGGGGAAACGCACAGGCGTAAAACTTGGAGAAGTGGCTTATTCAGTTATCTTCTATAACATCATAATTTCATAGCTTTTTCCACTGGATGGTTTTCGATTTATTTTTTTATTGCGTGACAGTGAAAACGATCTATTCTTTGTTGTTTGCCAGCTTCCCAGGCCAATCTAACACAAACCGTTGTAACGCAACACCTCCATATGCTGGAAGGTGAGAGTCACGTTTCGCGTATTCAAAGCTGGTCGTTATGTAATAGTATATGAGTAAAAAAAAGATAATCCCAGTAAAAAACCTACCTCTATCATGGACCACTTACAGTAGTCATTTACTTGTACTCTATAAAAAATGCTGACGCTGCTTCAAACCTTGGTTTGTACACAGTAGTGTTAATATTGTGATTTTGTCAATGCTCTATTCCACCAGACTCATTAAACAAGGTCATGACATTAACCAGAAGCATTCCCTGGGGTGGACCCCACTGCATGTTGCTGCTTTTAATGGCAGTGAAAGGTAAGGTTCCTCTCTTCGGTCTACTCCCTCTTTCTCTCTCCTTCCCTTCCTCCCTCCTTCCATCCATCCATTTCTGCTTGACTCAATTCTTAGATTCTTAAACTTTCTTTGGTTTCATCGTGTTGCAGATCTGTAGAATTATTAATAGAGGCAGGAGCTGACGTTAATGCAAGAGAAGAATTCAGCACAGCATTCCGAACTGCTCAAAAGAAGCACATGAGATCCTTTGATGGTAGGTTCTTCTTTGTTCTTCTCTTTGTGATTTTAAAATGTGAACATATTTTCAACAAAATTTATGAGTGAATAATATGAGAAAGCATCCCCATGAGATTAACAAGTGTTTTTTCATTTACTAGTAGATAAGAGGTGCATTTTTGGTTGCCATGGGTAACTCCTTAGTTCACTATATTTACATGCATACTTAATCTATAATCCTCCATTTTGCTCTGAAGAGTGGCTAGCACTTGAAACATCAGCTTCACATATTTTCTATTATTGATAAATAGCTAAGTGAATCAAATTCTTTGGGGGTTCTGCTGTAAACATCCCCCTCCCCAGCTGTTCTATTATTTTATTATGAAAACAAATTACAATAATTAGTGAAGAAGCCACAGCAGCCCTAACTGGTTTTCATGCAGGTCCTCTATCCACGTTGAATTGGAATTTGGAGATAGTTAACATGCTGTCGCTCATAAATTCCATGACTAATCAGTTTTCTTTGTTTCAGTGATTTTTATGCGTGATGATGACTTCAGTGACAGGCTTCATAGGAATGCTAACTTCAGTGGTTTCACTCCCCTCCATTATGCAGTTCTTGGAGACAGTCTTGAATGCATTCGTCTCCTTGTTAATGCTGGTGAGTTTCTAAAGGGTTTTCATCAATTATTACCTGATAAGTTATTGCCTTATGATGCAGAAGCTCAATGGTTGGTGCACTGTGGACCATTTTGAGCCCTTGCCAGGCACATTGTATTGTGTTCTTGGGTAAAGACAATTAACTTTCACGGTGCCTCTCTTCCCCTAGGTGTATAAATGGGTACCTGCATTATAAATGATGGGTGTTAATACTGTATATAAATGGTTTGGTTGCTAATACTGCAATGAACTACATGTATAATCCCTTCCAATGGGGAATGAAGAATTACTCTTCTAAAGCCCCTTTATGATAGTTAAACCAGTGGTAAACACAAGTCCGGCAGACCCATTGGCGTGCATGCAGGCATTTTTTGGATCTTGACTAAATGTAATTATTATTACAATAATTATTATTGTTTTAAAATTCTAGACATGCTGAATAACTTGGCATTGGATTGTATGTACAGTGTGTGTATGTCATTGTTACATGAATACTGATAATTTGTTTTTTTGCTATCAATGGATGATTACAAACATTTTCTTCCCAGGAGCTGACCCAACACTGAAAGACAGTTCTGGCCACCAAGCAATCGAATATGCAGGAAGTACAAATATTAAAGACTGTTTACAGGATAAGATGGAAACGGTAATAGCCTTGCTGATATCATTTTACATGCCGACTTTCAAATACACTGAAATACCGTAAATGTATCAGTGAAAAGAGACTGGAGACAGTCATGTGGTACATACATGTATTGTGCCAAAATATCAATTTATCTGATGTGTTATAGTGACTGATTATAATAAGCAATAAAGCACTTATCCGTTTTTACATAGCCTCACCTAAGGTGGGTTTGGAGAATACGAGACAGTTATGCAAACCCAAGACACAATCGAGAATTCTTTCAAACCCCCAAGTGTTTAGATGAGGCTATGTAAACACGCAAAAGTACTCTATTGCTTAAGGTATCATGGTAGGTGAGTTTTTACGAAAAATACGCAAAATATTTTTTTGCTGTTTAAATTGAGAAGACTCAGATAAATATTTTGCAAAAAGAATGGTCAGAAAAGCTTTTTTACTTTTTAAGTTAAAGAGAAAAACTATTTTTGAATCTCATTAACCCCTTTTGGCACGTTGACACCGCCAGTTGTCACATGTAAAGCAAACTGCGGTGTGATATTTCATTGGTGCATGCGAACTGTCCTCGATCTCATTCTGTCATCGCAAGCATCAGGACAAAAACCCAAGAAAACTTCTTGCCCATTTTCATCTTCGGAGAGGCAAAAATCTGGTGGAACCCACAGGTTCAGTGTCGAACAAGATCCGTTGGCTCTGAGCGACCCACGGTCACACTGTAATGCGTCAGTCAATTCCAGCAGTGCCCATCCCCCCCCCCCTCCCCAGGGCTAACCCCCAGGAGTTAGCATTTTTTGAAAATAAATTAGCAAATTCGCCGGGGTGGGGACACATAAGCTGTCTAAATGCCCCGGGGTGGGGACAAAGAAAGAGGGCAAATGCCCCGCCCCCGGGATCGTCGCCTTCCAACACCTCTGCGGTTTTTTTATTAATCAGTGAATAAAACGTTCAACTGTTCAGTATTTTAATGCAACGGTAAGACTTCAAGGACAACAGTACGTGTTAGTTGATTCCGATTATATTTATTTCTTTATATTTGTTT
>Ga0126338_10000322_pt1 | contig 24284 bp, 14 predicted proteins | sample OrbCmetagenome_2_FD_92529 | JGI IMG/M metagenome (GOLD analysis project Ga0126338, IMG submission 92529) | Coral microbial communities from Petempiche,Puerto Morelos, Mexico - Orbicella C C metagenome | ecosystem: Host-associated > Invertebrates > Cnidaria > Coral | place: Petempiche,Puerto... | reverse complement strand
CATTAACATTATCATTAACATTATCATTATCATCATTATTATCATTTTTGTCTCTGAAAGATGACTTCAACTCAGGTTGTCGAAACGTCAGCCACCAACAACAGTTCTTTTCCGTCAGACCTAACTGATACATTATTACTCCTGGATTCAAACAATTGATTAAATTTGTAAACTGTCGCCTACCTATATTGTTGAATTCTAGTGTAAGTCCCTATGCATCAGTTTGTTATTTTCTATAGAGTCAACCAACGGCCAGAGAAATTACTTTAACAGTACCGTACAAAGAGAATAAAGAGTCTTACAACGCTAAAAAGAAAGCCTGACCTACTCCTGGTGATGATTTGCCACACATGTTTTCATGTTAAGTCTCTAGATTTGAGGGTACGTGAACAATACACCAAAATTGATCATCCCTTCTATTCTCATCACCTGCCTGCCTAACATTGTCTAGAAACTGAAAGAAGAATTAGCTTTTGATGACAAATTACCTCCAATTCAGAGTCAGACTCGGGTTCCAGGAGTAGGTGTTGATCAGGGTCATCATCCTCCACAAACAGTCCTCGGAGTGACCTGAAGGCCCAGTACCGCCTGAACACCCTGTCCCGACCCAGAGGTTGTATTGCACTCCTAGCTACTGCTTTTGCCAACTGATTCAAAAACTCCTGATCCTTCCGTTTGCGATCTTCCCTTCTTTGTTGGGCCAGCTCCTCCTCTTCTTCTTTGGTTAAAACAGGAACCGGAGCTGGTTCATCATCCTTATCCTCTGCAGGTTTGTTCCCATTGACTTTGCTGTCTGTGCTTGCTGTGGATTCTTTTGTTTCACTTGCTTGAGAGCTACTCTCATTTTCTTCCTTCTTCTTTGCAGTTTTCTTACCTGCTTTCTTCACTGGATCTCCTTCATTCTGTTCTGAGCCATTGGTGGTTGCATCCTCAGCTTTTGAACTAGAAACATAAAAATCGCTCGACATTAAGATTGGTACACACGAGGAGACTAGTCCCTGCAACTAGTCCCCTTAAGAGTTTACATGAAGGCACTGGTTAAAGGGACGTCCCATGAAAAAGAGAATCGAGGAACAAGTTGCAGGGACCAAACTTTTGTCCCTGCGACTAGATTTTGAAGCAAAAATGCCCAGTTTAGCCCCTGCAACAAGTCGTGGAGACAAGTCCCCTTGTGTGTGACGACCTTTATGTTAATCAAAACTCTTCGAGTCCATGTAACTATAATCTTGCTATAAATGACATATTACTGTAGGTCCGGAGAAAATTTGCTATCTTAACACAGTTAGTAAGAAGATGCTACAGCAGGATACAATGCATAACAGTATGTTGTGTTACTCTTCGGAAGTCATTGCCACATGTAATCAGCAAAAGCGTTTAATGCTATGTATAACTGCAAGCATGTGTCGCTATTAGTGAACACCAGCACTGTGTAACAAAGATCAATTTACTCTTCATTTCTTCTTTCCCTTTACTGGAAAATGGTCTTTTTCAATTTTAATGTTTATTACCTTGATTCTCCTTTTGCACCGTCTATCTTCTCCTGATCCTTTTCTTTCTTCCTTCTTTCCAGCTCCTCCTTTAGCCGCTGTCTCTCTTCCTGTTTACGGCGGTACCTTGCGGCAGCCTCCTCCTTCTCCTTCCGTTGATCTGCCCACTGGTCCTCCTGCCACTCACGACGGACCTTGCGACACCTGAAGGGCAAGCAAAGACAGATTATGTACCAACATTTACCCTAAATTTTAGAAACTTTACTATTGAATGAAATCGTTTAAACACATCTAGGTCACACTAAAGCAATATGGCAAGACCAAGAAGTTATGGGTGACAAAAATAACCATTCATGAACATTTATGACTACTCACTGGTCAAAACCTTCCTCTACATAGTCTCGGGCTGTTGCATATGTTATCAGCTGAGTGCAGAGAGCTACCAGGACTTTGAGTTTGTCTTGAGCACCCATATCATAGATATTGCCTGTTACCAATGCTTTTAACAACTGAGGTTCGGTGTGCCGAAACTCTACTCCTGCATCATCACTGTAGGTGAATCCCCCTCGACGCTGCCAGCGATAAGATGGCTCACCACATCCTTATGGAGAAGAAGAGCAGATTGAAATTCTCTAGCACAGTTCTCAACTTATGTTAATATTTTTAAAGCAATGTTAGATACAGCTGAACGTCCCTGAATGCCCAGCTCTATAAGCAACTGAATGTGGTAGCTCCCCGGAGCCAAACCACCTACAGGACAACTACGATGAGGCCAGGTATGCTGTATTATTTGCCCACTTTAGTGTTGTACTTGTGACAAGCTCAAGAGACTATTATCCTATGAGCAATTGAATCAAACTAACTAGAGCATGTCTGTTTTACAGGGGGTATTAAACAGCTTCTCTGTAAACCAAAATAAAAAAAAACTCTTAGTAAACAAGCTTGAAAGGAGTTATGGAAGAAATTGCCCAAGGTCTTTATGGTATAGATAAAGTGCAGTGAGGTATGAACAGAAAGGGACTGACACTCCATGCCTCTCCAGGGGGTGGGGGACCCCAATAAAATATGAAAAGGTCAGGTATGCTTGTTTTCTCACTTAGGGGTGTAAATTACTGTTTTTTTGTCTCACTCAGAGTGTTCAGGATGAAATGCCACTATTTTAAGTTATCAATGTATCTTTTAGGGGGCAGTCAAAGAAATAACAATTGAAAAAGATGATGCCATGATGTCATGTGAAAATGCTCTACAGGAGCCCACCAGTGGAAATCCAGTTATCTCAAAAAGTACACTCTTAAAAAAGGTAGATGTCTGAAAAGCAACACATTGTTACTCTGACATACCTATTCTGGCACCAGAGGATAACAGATGAAGTCTCAACAGCTCAGAGCTTGTAAAGGGGTCCATGATCAATTCATGCAGAGGTTTACCCTGGTACTGCATTGGCCAAGCAGCTGCCATTTGTGCTGATGCAGACACAGTGGACTGTGACTTCTCATCACCCTCATCATCAACATCCACGAGGGGCTCATGGTCGTGACTACCGTCCAAACCTTCCTCCTCTTCTTCCTCCAAGTGAGTGCGCAGTATTGCTCCCAGTAAGAACAGCAGCAAGTCATAGTACACACCCTCGGCATCATGTTCTGTCAGAGCTTCCTCTAACATGGCTATATGAGTAGAAGCATTAACAAGTTGACTAAAGACAAAAAAAAATTAAATTTTGGAAATATGTTGCCATGTATGTGTACCAGAATTAGTGATTACATCTGTTGATTTATCGTTACTTAGAAAATATTCAAAGCTACATTTGCGAATGTAAAAAATCAAACATTTTATTTCCAGATAAGCAAAAGGATAAGTAAAATAGCAAAGTTTTTTATTGTGTGGCATGGTAACAGAGCAAAATAAAATATTGATGGTAACACTCAAAAGTGTGTCTGTGAGTACACCCCCAAAGGAGAAGATGAGCATCCCTGATATTTTCACATGGGAGTCCCCCTGGGCAATTTTCCCAGTTCAAAATGATTTGGAACTTTCTAGGGGTTTGGGATTGGGGGTTCAAAAGAAACAGAACTTCCGATGGGGAAATGAGATCACCATAAACCCTCTAAAATGAAAAAATTATAACATTCCATGGTGAGGGTAAGGATATTTTCTGGAACCACAATCTAAATTACAGTAGCAACTTATTTACCAGGCTGACCAAACACTCAATGATTTATGGGCTTACCAAACGTAAGGCCAGAAGGAAATTCATCTTTGATGTCAAAAAGATTACCAAAGACATTGAGGAATTCCAGGACCATCATCATATCACCAAACAGTTCTGATGGAAGCTTTATTGTGACTGGAGTGGTTTTCGGGAGATCCTGTAAACCAATTGAACATGCCATAACAATCAAGTCAATGTCTCAAATGTGTGCATCAATGTCCAAAACCAATCAGAATACTCTTACTGCTTGTCCAATATTTCGTAAGTACATGTAAGGGGTACAGTTTCTACAGTTGGTTTTGAACCTCAAGTCATGTAACAAATCTCTTGTTAACTAAGCTTGCTTGGGACCGTGCTGGGACAATATTAACCCTTTATCTTTTTGGTACAGACTTTGATGCATTTGGTCCATACTGTTCCAGACTTAATGCTGATATTCCCCTATCTCCCATAAATTCTTCGCTTTTTGCTAAGAAGATGTAACAACTTTACTGTCTCTACTCTAGTGTCATTTATCACTGCCTACACACCCAACCCCAAGAGGGAGTTAGTTGTTTCTGTTCAGAGTTTCCTGAACATCCCGCATCAAAAAAAAAAAAAAACAGGAAATCACTCAGTATTAGCCCTCAGGATCTTCTTAAGTACTGTCAATTTACAATCTTATGGTGGTTCCTTTACCTTTTCTGAAAAATAATTCTAGCAAAGTAAGTAGTTTTGTTTTCAGTTTCCAACTGAGACTGTAATTCTGACTATTAATTCAGAACCTAAACTTCTGATCAATTAGCTTAAAGACACCTTAGTTATACCTGTGAACAATTTACCAGACTAATTAACATCAAACAGTAGATGTTGTCTTAGCATCCAGATCTAGTCGACTGGGAATTTAACAAACCTTTAAATCATCCAGTTCTAGGTCTTCTCTTGGTTTGTTCCATTCTTTTAATCTTATGGCTTCTAATCTCTTTTCTTCTCGCTGTCTTTCACGCTCCTGTGATTAAATTACAGCAATCACTACTGGCATTCACTTACTAAATGAAGACCAATAGTTAACAGCTAAAACTTTCAGTGTGGTCACCTCTCATTAGCAACCATTTCCCACATGCAACGTCTTGTCAGTAGCCACAACTGCTTTTAGGGCTTACGGTTTGAAATTTTGTTTTTAAGCTCCAGTAAGCAATCACCAGACATATTATCCAAACCCTGGATATCAAAAGTCAGAGTTCCCACTAGTTTTGATAGTTAAGGATACCTGGGACCCCCAGTTCCAAAGAGTTGGGGGTTCTCTTTGCTTTTCAGCGGTCATTTGCCTATTACTAAACATTTTTCCTCTGTCCTGGGATGCACTATGCCAAAAAACTGTGCGTCCTTTTCATTTTTTGCGTGTATAAGACGCACAACTGTGTATTAATGGAAACTCTGAAAAGATTGCTCTGTCTGCCTTTTTTCCTGTTATGAATGACATCTTTCATTCCAAAATGGTAACATCAGAGAAAATGACAGCTCTTATTATTTTTCTTATTATTTTATTAAATTAAAAAGACTTAATCTCAATGTTGCATATATGTATAACCTTCAACACTATACCGTCATTTTTGAGTCAAACAATACATGTACCTACATGTATCAACTTGGGCCAAATGCAAAATTAAACAAATAAATAAGATTTCTTTTGATTGTTACCTTGTCTCTTTCAATCTTTTTGACTGCTCTTTCCTCCTCTCTTTTAGCTTTGTTCTCAGCTTTTTCTTTTTCCCTCTCCTGTTTCTTTCTTTCCCTTTCTTCTTCCAGTTGTTTTTTCCTCTTCTCTTTTTCCTCTTCCATGATTCTGCGCCATTCCTCAGGTGGAAGTTTCATTTTCTTGTTCTCTTTACTTTTCCCATCTTTCTCTTTCTGTGATTCATTGACATTTAGAAATTACAGTCAATTGAGCATGCGTCATTGTATAATTCTTGATCCTGCAAAAGATAACTCTCAGCCTGCGTAGAAGATGAGGTTGGGCCGTAGATCCACTAGTTTCACAGAAAGCTCACTAGCATGGACAAATCAAAATTATCTTATGACCCGATTAACTGTCTTATGTTGTATGCCACCAAAATAATATATGTTTGAATTGTTTTTGCTCTGTTATATGTATCATGTAGCATTCTAACTTAGCATCTAAATCCTTTCCAGCAATGCACTCAACCACAAAATTCCTTCTCATTACTAAATGTCCCTCCAATGATTCTCCCATTAAAAAAAAAAAGCCAGCTAACAAGCCAGAGAAGCCCCTCAAACAAAAACACAACCAAGTTTTCTTACTTTTACAATTCTTCAATATTCCAGAAGTGCTAATTTTGTGCAAAACTATGCATGAAATGGGTCCCTAGATTTCCTCACCCTTGACACTGGTTGTAAGGATTAACAGCAGGCTGCGATTAATTCCTTACAACTATTATTTAAAAAGGTTGTGATCAATTTAACTTTGACTTTACCACAGTCAAAAGAAAATTGTTGACAACTAAATCTCACCTTTTCCTTCTTTTTCTTGGCACCTTCTTCATTCTTTGACTCATCTTCTTTCTTCTTTTTTCTCTTCTTCTTCACAGGCCCACTCTCTCCTTCTTGGTCTCCATGCACAAGGCTTCTTTTCCTACGCTTTTTGTCTTTTGGGGGAGATGCAAGCTTCAAAGGAATGTCAGGTTCACCAAGATCAAATTTTTGTCGGTATGCCCTCTGGAAAAAAAAAGCATAATTTGGGTTGAAGTAAATAATATACTCAGATTTCTAAATCACATTTAATAGGCAAACAAATATTAACACTGAAGCAGTTTGTTTTTCATCAATTATATGTAAATTGACCTATAAATGGCCCAAAATAGTTCTAGTGGAATGTCTAGCAGAGAATACAGCAATCACACATTTGTTTCCAGATTTTCAACAATTCTGGTCAAATTTCCTGTTTGAGCATGGGATTGCCCACTGTGTTCTGCAAGAAAAATGGTGTTCACCATGCAACATAATAATCCTTTATTACACCTCCTGACTCAAATGAGGAAAAAGTGTCACCAGTCATGGGTCAAAACTTGCAACTCCCTAGGGCAAACAAAACTAACTAACTCCCTAGGGAAACAACAACTTGAACTTTTGACTCGCGTGTGATCAAGTTGTGCACCTTGAAACTCCAGCAAATTTGTCTGCCAGCTGGTGTCAAGCAGTTCATTCTATTTTTGAGTTGGGGGGTATATCAAATAACAAAACACTTAAAGTTCCACTAACCCCCCAAATTTTTTTTGTTGCTAATATAAATTTCCTTTTTCTCCTGATTACCACTGCAAAAAAAAATTGTCGTTGTAGCTATTTTTGTTAATTTTCTATGAATTTTTAAAGTTTGTAAATTTGCCCTTTTCCATGTTCACGACCAAGGAATAACGGAGAATGGAACGAGCTGGCTTCTAATGTCACTTCGGGAATAACAGTAGTTTGTTTCTGAGAAGAATGTATGCGAACATGCAATAGTTTGTGTCAAAATTGTTGCAGAATGCAAGGAAGATATGTTGACAGTTGGAGGCTGTAGCAATACAGGATGTGTAGAATAGAGGATTCCCCTTCATTCAATACCTCTATCTCAATGAAACTTTAGCAGAAACGAGAAAAAGACCAAAGAAGTGGGTTGATCTGTGCGAAGCTAAAGCCGAGATTTCTTCGATCTCGGGTTTGCCGCTACTGTAAAAAACCTAGAGATTTTCATGGCCTGTATATTCTTGAAACACACGATTAAGATTTGACTCCATAGCTACCGACAGAGATTGTCGTGCTGAAAGAAGAATGCGCTTGTCAGTCAACCAAAATGCAAACTAATAAGTTGAGGACTCCCAGGTTACTAGCATGCATAAAATGGACATATCATTCAAAATAACAGTGAAGTAGAAATGTATTCATTTAACTGAAAGTATACTGAACCTCTTTTCAAGATCTTGTCAAAGGATTTTCCATGATTTCACAAGTACGAAATATGCAAATTTGCATAGCTTGTGTTCGTACACAGTAATTGACTATGCATATACTATGGTCGATCGACAATAATGAAGTGGAAAGTTACCTCACCTTTGAATATTGTTTGCTGACATCTCTGCTTATCTCTTATGTTAAAACTAATTTCAATCATTGATCCGGAGAAGTAGGCAGGAGTGGAGTATGACTGCATCGCATTTTAACTTGTATTTCGGGGGAAATTAATGTTTGAATGTAAAAATGTTTTGACACTCCGAAATTTGCACATTCCTTAAAGTCTGATTACTAACTCTTTGTGTTCATTGACATCTTTATAACTCTTTAAGAGCTTTAAGCTAATTCTTCAGTCATTATTTGTACCTTTATAACCCAAATGGACCAGCAAATTGTCAATCCCGGCCTAAATATAATTATACAACGTGGCGATCTCGACTGGTGACCCGAACTTCGAAATGGAAGAAAAATATGTACATCACAGCCGTCCAAATCGTAGCTAGACTCCGAATTGTAATGCTAGATGATACAGTTCTTTCACTTAAAATTCTTGTCCAGTTTTGATAAAATATGAATCACAAATAACCGAAAAATGTTTTAACTGCCCTCGAAGCTCAGTCAAAAGTCTCTTGAGTGTTTTAGCCCGGTTTCCCAAGTGACGTTACTGGTAGCCTGACCCAGGTCCCACTTTGCGCGGTTGTGAACATAGAAATTACATGTTTAAATGCCTGTAGAAACGCAGGGATTTTATCAATAGAGATAATTTCTTCGCTGAAGTAATCACAGAAACTAGTAGATTTTATTAAAGGAAAAAAATTTTTGGGGTTTGTGGCACTTTAATAACTGGCCCCACAGGAAATACTTTTGCTTCCCCTCAAGGGTCTTGGGGAAGCAAAACTCATCGCCAGTCATTAAGGGGTTATTATTTACTGAGCTTGTCAAGTGAAGATGGTTGGATATTGACCTCTTTCAATATTATGGTCCTCAGCTGCATCTTGGTCTTCAAAAATGCATAGAAAAGATCTTGGCCAATATCCAGCTATCTTGAGTAAACAAGTGGAGTAATAATATACATATCATCACTTTTGCTAAAATTTCCAGTTTCACGTACTTGAAGATTCAGGAAGTTTCTACAATTTTGATGAAAACACATCATCGAACATTTCAATATAATTACAAGCACACACAGTGTACCTACTTGTAACTATGTAGCTACAGCAGATTACAAACACAGAACAAGCTATCATACCTGAACAATATAGATGCCATCTTCAGAATGTGGAGTACTTCGGTCACAACTGATCTTCAGGAACATTTTCACTTTATCTCTAGTAAACACACCTTTCTTCCGACTGAAAGAGTGAATTGAATTTGTGCAGTAAAAATTATGTTGAATTAATTTAGGACATACCAAGCCTTCATTGGTTTATAATTTGTGCACAAACTCAGTTAACAACATTGTACGTCATGAGAGAAATTCTCCCTACTTGTAGCTACTGCATGAGATGGTGTGGGGGAGGTGGCAGAATTAGCACAGTATACTAGGGGTGCATCAGATTCAATGGCCATTGTATTCTGCTACTAGGGTACTTTACAGTCACACCCAGGAGTATAAATTCCAGCTGCAACAATACACTGATGCACCATGATATTTTAGGCACAATACAAATATCAATAGTTAAAGAGAATACCGCGATAATACAATGTACGCAATAAAAAAGTGGGGATATGTCAATTAAGTTTGGTACCTGACAAGTGAAGCTTCAACAATCACAACCTCATGTTTCTTTTCCTTCTTCTTAGATCCCCTATCTTTTCTATCTGAATGAATTCTGATTTCATAGTGATAAAGAGAAGCAGACGGCCAGTTATACACTGGCTTCTCTTTAGGAGACGATAACTTTGGAGAAGGCCTTTGTGGACTCTCTTTATCTTTCTTACCATTGTTGTCATCGTCATCAATGATGACAATTTCACCTTCAAAACTTTTCGTTTTACTAGTACTTGGTGATTTATTTGTCTTTGAGGATTCTGTTACACCTCCATCAGAAGATGACTTGCTCTTCGGAGAAACAAGCTTGTTGTCACTGGCTTTTCTCGAAGATGGTGTAGATGGTTTCTTTGTTGTCTTATCGCTATTTGATTTAGATGGTGTGCTTTTGCTGTCTGAAGAATGCTTCCTTGATTTGCTGGGAGTCTTTTCACTGAAACTTTCTACACTATGTTTCCTCGATTTAGACTTTGAGGAATGCGATTCCTCATCCAAACTCTTTCGTGGCGATTTTCCAGTTGGTGATTTGGGAAACACATTGTCAGAGCAGTACTTTTTTGCAGATAACGGCTGGCTATCTGAACTACTTGAGCTATTTGTCCTCTCTTTTACTGGTGTTCCATCAGAAGGGCTCTTACGATTCTTAGAAGTTGGGGATTGAAGTTTATCTCCAGAATGGCTGTGTTTTCTAGATTTTGGAGACAAGAGTTTTCCTGCCTTCGCTGTTTTGTTTGGTGAGCCCTCGGGAGGAGGAATTACTCGGGTTATAATACCTCTCTTCCTAACAGAGAAAACAAAGTGAACAAATAATGTACATTGACTTTATTGTTCTTGATCCATACTGTTAACACCTTCGGCCAATATACTATATATATTTGTATAATAACTGCAGAAATTCTTGCACACTCATTGGCTAATTTCAATATCTGTCAACAAGTGGACCAACACATGAATTTATAATTTATGAGACTTCTACCTCTTTGTTATTAGAAAAACAAATTGACATCAGTTCAAAGTAGCCTGCAGATCCACAGCTAATAGCCCTTTTTCATGGTTAGCTTTTGTCATTTGCATTACAATAGAGTCTAGCATGTATGTGAGGCAATTGCAGGCTATTTTGTAGTTTTAGCCCGAAATTGCCTCGCATCCACATTGGATTACATTGTAATGCAAATGAGAAAAATTAACTGTGAAAAGGGCTATTTGACAATGTTATAACAAAATTCTTGATCAGTAACAGGACAGAAGTATGAAAAACTGATGCCAATTTGTTAACTTTGCAATCTACATATTTGCTGGCATTCCAAAATTTTTTAATTGAATGGTTTGCATTTTGGAATGTCAGGAAACTTTATCAGGAATTCTCTGAACAATTTATGCCTGTTCTGGAATTCGGGAATTGTTTAGTCCAACGCTGTGGTCTAAGAAAAATTACCGGGAGACCAAAGGTTCCTAACCATGAAATCCTGGGTGCCCAGTACTTAAGCTTGTACGAAAAAGTAAGTTTTTCCAGTCACCCAAAGGCAAAAGTTAGTCACCTGTGGTACCCCGGTGCTTCTAAAGCACAGCGTTGTAGTCAAAAGGAAAGTGCCATGTGACTGAAAATTGTTTTCTATTTTTTGGTCAAAATTGTATACTTGTATGAGTCTTGTATTATTTTGGTGAGGCTGAACACAAAGTAGTGACTGTAGCCAGGGCTCAGACCCAGACTGCTCAATCTGGAGTCCAGCGCACTACCATCAGTTCATTAAGATAATAAAACAAATATATTAGTTTTAATATATTAATTTTAATTTTAATTTTCCATACTTTTTCAACAGTTGTAATTTACTGTTTGGTCATGGTCAAATTGTTAAAAAGGCCACAATCACCCAATAAAATGTTGGAACTCAGCTGGAGGTATAAGTGAAGTACATGTAAGTTCACTATAGTGTTTTGGACACTTTTTAATGTCATTTCTTTGGTCTTGAGAGGAGTTGGCTTGGAAAATACTTGTTGATTTACTTGTTAATATTTATAACACTGAAGATTTGTTAGTGAATGAGAAATAAACAGAGCAAAATCTTGCTACCACAACTGAGGGAAATATAATGACATAGTTATGAATGCCATTTTCGTGGCCCAGGCCCTCATTTCCATAGCTCTGGAATAATGCGTGCATGGAATTTCCCAAGTTTTTGTGAAAAGGGTAAAACTGAGATTTATATGAATAACAGAGTTTAAAAAATATTGAAATGAGTGTATTCATCAGTTATAAAGTCCAAAAAATTATCACTTATACACCAACTATATCAGTGATGTTACTTTCAAATGAGAAACACAAATGTAAGCATTTCCCGTGCAAACAACTAGATGCCAAGGTGTACATTTTACATTATAGTACTTAAAAATATGTTTCTTTTATTTGTCCTGAAATTGTTACCAACTATTTGACTTATGAACATTACCAAGTCTTCTCCAAAAACTGAATTAAGAACAAAAATTTAAAAAAAAGAATAATTTTTGACAGCTGTCACTCAAAAAGGTCAATTATTATTCACAAGGGCTGAAAAATGAAATGGGCTAGATTACAGCAGAAATATGACTGAGGTGCATTATAGGCTAATCACTCAAACAAAATGGCTACCTCCTCTGTCTGAAGAAAAAAAATTCCTAAGTTTTCCTGAAAACAAAATTTTGGAAAATAACCCCCCCACACCCCACCCCTCCACATTTTGTACCCCTTTAATAAATTAGTCAAGGAAAAAGAACTAGAATGAAGAGAAAAAAAAGAGACTTCTACCTTAGAGTAGCGTTATAGGTGAAGAAGACGCTCGCTGGATGGCATGTGACGCATTATACCTCGCGACGGTTTGGACCCATCACCAACCACCAACACCATGCAAAAATCTGCCCCATACCCCTCAAATGTGATCCCATGGTAGAGAAATCGCCCTTTCAAAAGAAATAAATACACTTACTTGTTCGAAAGGTAGTTAACCTCAACTTCTTCGCCTTCCTGGTAGCGATCCTTCAAATATGAAAACACTTCATCGCATAAATTAGCTAGTCGACCACGTTGAGTGTGGTGTACGAGCGTGAGAGCCGCTCGCTGGATGGGCTCTGGGAGACTATGGCCTTGCTTTCTAATCGACCTTTCCGACTCTTGTGCTTCTTGGTAGGTTAAACCACTCTTGCCAGTATATTTGCAGCTCCATAGCGTGCTGCTACATAAAATTGTACGCTCGAAAAACGACCTGAAACGGAAAAATGGCGGAGTCATACAACGTTGGGTGAAACTGTGAACAGTCAAAATGAATGAGAGTGAACCGGATATAGAAATACTGCAATAGAAGGTAAACTTTACCTATAATCACGGAAAACTTCATTTGTATGGCGACAAACGAAGACTTCTTCGTCAGGTTTTAGATCTGGAGGTGGTTTTGAAGGTGAAAACGTTTTTCTATTCAGCAAAGGCATGGTGAGGTTGCCAAACTAGAGAGTGCGGTGGTTGACCGCGAAACTCTCCCAACGCGCGCGTAAAAGTAGCCACGACTTCCCGCAAGAAGAAATCCAAGACCTTAGATAAAAGTAACTGAGGAAGATTTCTAGCCAAGCGGTTCTGGCCAGAGGAAAAGGTCAAAATTTGTCCTTACAGTTAAGCAAATTCTCCGCCGACCACGCAGCTCGTGTGCTCCCACAGGCCTACAATGCCCTGATGTCTCAATAGACTTCCTCCAATACCGGCGACCGCACGAGTGCAGAGATGCCCATTTCGTAAGCAAATTTCTCCAAATCTACCCGCTCAAATTTTACCAAATTTCACAACAGTAGACTACACTCAGCTCTGAACAAGATCCTTGGTTCAGAAGAGAGTCTAAGATTTTCTAGCAATATAATTTCACGTTAAAAATCAAGAAACATTTTTCTACCTCTCCTAAGCACATTTGAGTTTTGCGGGTCTGATGGGCCGGCTTTAGCCGAAAATATCTCTTTTCATTGGCTAAAAACAGAATGATTGGCATTCGGACTGGTTCAAGCAAACCATATATGGGAACGATGGCGTGATTTCGGTCAGCGGGTTTTCTTTCAAAAATAGAACTTCCAATGATTCGAACTAGCGGTGTTGTTCAAATTTTGCGGAAAAGATTTGGATTTGCAAGGTATTTTTCCTTTTTTTAATTTGTCTCTTAGGTTTAAATGGACGAAAATAACGCGTTCAGCCTTAAGCTTAAATTAACATCGTAAAATGGCAGTGACATCTAGTAAAACAGGAGCTCCACATGGTGGTCAATTTTGTAGCGTGTACTTCGTGTACTAAAATGTCAAATCACCATTAATAATATTATTGCAATTTTAGAGAAGTTAAACAAGCTTATAGTATTCAGTACAATTTGTTTGCAAGGAGTATGATTTGAAAATACAACTTAGCTATAAAAACTGCGAACTGAAAAGTTGATCTAAAATCTTCCCATCTTGCGAATTGTTTATTGTTGTTAAACTATCAGTACACATGAATACGCCATGTTTAAGTTTAGCTCACTTATATACTACTACAGAAGTACCCTTTTGATCCGAACATCATAAGGCCACTGAAATCTCGTCGTATTTATGACAGGCAAAAAGGAATTTGCCCGAATTTTGTTTAATTTTGTTGACAGATGTAGCCAGATGACACATGCAGGGTTTTTTCCAAGTAATGTGTTTTTCACCACATATGCAACTACGACTCTGTGTTTGCAGATGAAACATTGCAAGTTAGATGATGTACAAAACATTTCTGTTCATAGTGGTAGTGCACAGATCTAAATGACATTTTAGTGCTGTTTTACAACTACAACAACCAATTCTTACACTTTGTAATTCTGTATCTTTGCAGAATACCTGCAAGGTCTGCTACTAAGGGAAGCAATCGGCCAAGATGGATCAAGAGACAACAAACAGTAAGAAAACAGTTTTAGTAATAATTTGGTCTCTCCTTACAATGTCATTTTCAAAGATTGTTACTGTCCGACCAACACAAGTAAATTTTTCTCAGTAATGTTTGAAACCTTCAAACTGCCTTAAAAATTTAAATTTAGACTGTAACAGTAGTAATTGAAGGCAATTATAGTTGCCTGAATACTAAAGCATAAGAAAAAAAATAATATGCCCATGGCTATTTAAATTATTAATAACTACAATCTCGGTCAAAAGAAGATGTGGCATAAAAAAGCCGATATTTTTATCACTACATGTTACAAATTATCATGTATTGAGCTCCCCTCCCCCCCCCTTCCCACAATGTTGCCGTGGACCAGTGCGATTGAAATGCCACCAGTACAGCCCATAGAGATCAAAGTTGAATGGGGTAAGGGGGTAAAGGGGAGGGATTATGTTATGCGTGACTGAAAAACCTTACTCTCTCTCTACCGCCCACAACAATTTTGACCAGGATTGTAGGTACTAGGTAAACCTGGGATTCTGCATAGAGTCAGTGGTGTAAATGAGGAAAGGTTGCTATTCCCTTTTGGAAGAACTTGTAATAATCTAGTTGTTTGTCCTCATTTCTTTTACTCTATTTAACAAACTGACGTCAGTTTTTCTCGCGTCTATCCTGTTATTGATCATGACTTTCGTCATAACAATGTTAAAGTAGCTGTGGATCCACAAAGTGATATCTGAGTGGATCTGCAGACTACTTTGACAATGTTATGACAAAATTTATTGTCAATAACAAATTGTCAAATTGTCCGCTCTTGCTTGTTGACGCATTGCATAAATTATAAATTCATGTGTCTGTCCGCTTATTGACGATAAAAATTAGCCAATGAGCAAGCGGGAATTTCTGCAGTTATCATAAAAACTCTTTTAGCTGTCCTTACGATTGATTCTGGTTGAATTTTGATACAATGCAGGATTTTTATGTGAAGAAAGCTCATGAAGACAACTATCGTTGTCGTAGCGCCTATAAACTGATTGAGTTGGATGACAAGTTCCATTTCCTTCGACCTGGAAGAGTTATAATTGACTGTGGTGCAAGCCCAGGTAACAAATAAATAACGAGCTTTCTCATTATTTTCTTTTCTTTTTTCACCAGTACCAATGATCAAAGGAGATAAAGTAAAGGCACATGAACATGCCATGGGAGGCGCAGTGGCCTCATGGTTAGTGCGCTCTTCTCCGGATCGAGCTGTCCAGGTTTGAGCCCTGGCCGGGGACATTGTGTTGTGTTCTTGGGCAAGACACTTTACTCTCACAGTGCCTCTCTCCACCCAGGTGTATAAATGGGTACTGGCAAACTTAATGCTGGGGGTGACCCTGTGATGGACTAGCATCCCATCCAGGGGGGAGTAGAAATACTCCTAGTCGCTTCATGCTACAGAAACCGGGATAAGCTCCGGCCTGATGGGCCACTTGGCTCGTATGTAGACTTTACTTACTTACTCACATGAACATGCTACAAAAAGAATAAAAAAAAGAAAATTGTAAACAACGGTATGGTTACCATAGTATATGTGCTAGTAAAAGACCTTATTTTAAAATAATTAGTAAGATTAGCTTAGTAAAGAGTTATTAAAAGCCTTTTCCTTAAATGAAAATAATAGCGACATGATGATAAATGCAAATGCAGTCATAACAATCTTGGAAAAAAGACCTGAAAATTTTTTCAGGTCTTTTCTTTAGTAGTGTTATGGCTGCATTTGCATTTATCATGTCTACATTTAATAATTTATTGCTTCTGTTGGACATCTATTACTATAAAAAATAGTAACATCTGACGGCTGGCAAAGAATTCTCAAGATGTTCCTGCAGTAAGTATATGATCAGTAATTGCCCACAGGTCTGGAGATATAAGTATCACCTTCAGTATTGGCCACCTTCTGAGGCTGCATGAAAGGTTGGTAACAGGGCTGTCAAGTTGCCCACTGCTGTTTAAAATCACCATCTCCTCAATCTTGGCTGGTCATTCAGCTGGGCTGTTTGTCTTGTTCTGTAAAAGGTGACAATAAAGGCACCTGCTTCAAAATTTTGTGACACCCTTTAATCACACACTCACTCATCCCCATCTCGTGGTCCCTGGCAATCTTTCAGCCTCTGCCTGGACTGAGCCAAGCTCTGTGAGGTCTGCTGTCACAGTTCTTGGCCAGGTTGTCTTTGGCCTTCCTCCACGCCGCTTGAGGATAACCTTAGGGATGGTATTGTTTCCCTGTAATAATATGCTATATTGTTTTTGGATAGGTTCTTGGACCCAAGTGGCTGTAGACAGAGTGTTAACACAGAAAACTGGTTGGTACTTTAGCAGACTCTTGTTACTTGGTGGAATAATAAAAATAATATTTTAAAGACTTGCATGATCTACTCTATGACGGGTGATTTTTTAAATTGAATTTTTTAAATTAAATTTTTTAATTTTCAATTCAAATCCTACATTATAAAAACACTGTAGTTTGCATATTTATGAATTTTGAGGTCTGTAATGAAGAAACCAATACATAAAAATGCACATACAGTGAAACCTGTATTAAGCAACCCCATGTTAAGCGGACACCCTCTATTAAGTGGACACCAGCTGAAGTCCCAAAATTTTCTTCCCACATTTACTGTAAAATAAACCTGCATTCATAATAGTTAATAATAAACTATTATTGCATAACACATTAGAACCTGTTTTGAACAGACACCCTGTATCAAGTGGACACTAGTGAAGGTCCCAAGGGTGTCCGCTAAATACAGGTTTCACTGTATGATGGAAATCTTGTGTAAATGCAGTGTATCCTTCGGGGCATATATTCTGTGTCTTATTTTGAATTCTTTACAGGTTATTGGGATGGCCTTGTCATTGCTGTGGATTTACTAGGTATTGATTTGAAATGATATAGAGGATATTACATGATATGAATTTTATCTTTGAGGTTCAACTCGATATTGAGATATTGAGTTGAAGACAAGATGATAAAATTCGTATCCACAAGCAGGCATGTAATATTCTGTTTATTGTATGAACATACTAATGACGACGTTTTTGACAATTTTCTGAAGATTTCCGACTACTCTCCAAAGATTTCCGAAGATTCTCCAAAATTGTTCCGAAGGCCAGACGAGCGCTTCCGAACATTTTCAGAACATTTCTGAAGATTACCGAAGATTGCCGAAGATGACTGAAGAAGATACAAAGATGTTTCGATCATAGATCAACAAATTTAAGTGTAATTAAAGGGACAAGAGAAATATGTTATAAAAAAGGAATGATATCTTCACAGTGTGAAAGATAAAAATAGTATCTTCACTGCACGCAATGAAGATATGATTTTTTAGTAAAAGGAAAAATCCTGGTACTTCACTGGTGGTTATATAATAATATTATTATAACACTACTATGGGATGTAAGATATTTAACCAACAAGGAGTTGTTTATGATCATCTCATATCCAACAAGAGCAAATTATTGGTATAATAACCTTACTTTTTTACCATTGCAAAACAAAATATTTCCCTTAAGCAGGCATCTATTGAGTTTTAGTGTAAATCTACGAGCGTTCTACCATGAATGCCATTCGCCCATTGGCTACACTACACACTATCACTATCAGTCTTGCTATCTCAAATCACCTCAGTCTTACTATCTCAATTCTTTCATCATCTTATGTTTCCTTTTTTTTCGTCATTTCCTTTTTTACAGAAATTGATGATATTCATGGAGCAACTATTCTATCAAGATGCGACTTTACAAGTGCTACTACACAGAGACAGATCCTCTCAATATTGCCTCCTGCTGGTGCTGATGTTATTATGAGGTACAACAGTTTTTAGGGAAAATGTTAGCATCACCAACATCATCAAGGCTGTGCTCTAGGAGTGCCTGGGTGCCACAGGGGACTAACTTTTGCCTTTGGGTAACTGGAAAAACTTACTTTTTTCACACAAGTTTTGTGATGGGCACCCAGGATTTCATGGTTAGGAACCTTTGGGCTCCTCATAATTTTTCCTAGACCACAACCTTGATCATCTTGTTTTCTATAAACCTTGAAATATTGTTTTTGTTAACTTGGCATTGTGTTTGTTTATTTTTCAGTGATATGGCTCCAAATGCAAGTGGAAACCACACAATGAGTCATGAAGCCATCTTGGTTAGTCTAATGCACATATCACTAGCTTTTCCATGCAGTTGAACCCCAGGCCAAGACTGGTGATGGGAAATTTTTATGAGGCAATGTCCCCGGATTTACATATTCTTACACAGACATTCTCCCCTAATTCCATATCTAATCCCCTTCTTCTTTGTCCTGACCATAAATGTTGCTTGGCCCATCACTGGTTGCCTTATAAGCAGCAGTTTGCTGCTACCTCTTTTTACACCTCAGTGAAAATGGCACAGTGATAAGGGGTGGACCATTATTTTGAGGGGAGTGGGGTTGGGGAATTTCCTCACCCCCTCCCTCCCCCAAAAAATTCCTGCACAGCAAAAACTGCTGACAAAAAAATTGTGAAGACATTGATGATCATCGCAGTTATGTACGCAAAAGCAGTGGTGCAATGAAAGCCTGGAAAAAGGGGAGCCATGGGGAAAAAATTGAGCAAGTCCTTTGCTACTATCCAGGTTGATTCCTGATGTTAAAAAAATTCTTGCACAAGCTATTGCTCACCAAAAAAAAATCATGCACAATCTAAAGGTGAGAAAAAAAAATTTCATTACCCAGAAAAGTGCCCCTCCCCTCAAAAAATAATGGTGCATCCGTAATAAATTGTTTTGCGTGATTAAGAGTGCATTCCTTTGGGGTGATCTGGATCATGATCAGTGATCCAAGATCACTCGGATCATGGTGCATCAAAGAAACCGATTAATCCACTCTGGTCATGGATTCATCGGTTCCTTTGATGCACTATGATCCGAGTGATCTTGGATCACTGATCCTTATCCAGATCACCCCAAAGGAACACACTCAAAGTTGTGATGTATAGACCACAACACAGTGACCCTTGTCAGATGTCTGTCCTGGCCTGTGGCACTAATCATCACTTACTACATCTCCCACAAACTAAAGTAAACCTAACTTAACTTGTATGTTTGATGTACAGAGCCTCTGTGAGTCAGCCCTGGATTTTGGGAAATCTGTTTTGAAGCCTGGTGGGATTTTCCTTTGCAAACTCTGGGATGGCTATGGCACACAAGGTACGTGTAAAAATGAATTCTTACAATGTTCACAAAGTTTTTAATGGTCTAATTATGTTTTCTACAAAGAATGATAGCTAATTGAAAGTACATTTATTTGACACTCCTAAAGCTAACACAAAGTCAGATTGTACCTTATTTAAAACACAGTATGGTTAGCTCTCCTGTTGGTAGTAATAAATTGGGAAATACCTAATGAAATATATCTCTCAGTTAAATTTGTACACGTGTAGGTTCTCATAATCAGCCAGCCATCCTTTGTACGGAACTATAAACCTCAAAATACTCCTTACAGTAAGCTGTTTATGACTACAAGAGGAAACCTGTATTAAGCAACCAAATTTACTTGGCAAGATGGCTGGTAGTTTATGGGTAGTACAAGTCTTTGGGGGCAATCACAGGCTTCAACAGAAATGATTTGAGTTAGTACATGGGGCACTTATGTTGTCTTAAGGACTGAAGAAAAGGTGCTTAAAAAGAGGAAAGGGGTACTTATTCTTGTTGTCCTTACCTAAACACCTAAGTCAACATGGACATCTTTCATATAGATAAGAGGTGAAACAGCTGTTATTGTAGTGCATAGCAGGTTAACATACAAACAAGGTGACTGGGTTAATCTGCTTCAATGACTAGTTGAACCTCATTCTTTGTTCATGTGCTTTCTCAACCAAAGACTATAATAATCATCCCAGACTCAGCTGCAATAACAGCTACATTTTTGTATTAATCCCTCACGTAAAAGTATCAGCTGGGACATATGGAAGACCAGGTGTTTTGTAATGCAGAGATGATATGAAAGGCAGAAAAACAATGGATGGTCTTATTGTACTCGGATGGTGCTGGAATTGAATATTTATCTTTGACTGATATGACTTCTGATTTTTCAGATTTTATCAAGACACTAGAGGGAAATTTCAGTAAAGTTAGGAAATGTAAACCTCAAGCAAGCAGAAAAGAATCAGCTGAGATCTACCTTTATGCTGAGAGCTTTAAGAAATCTTGATAATAAATTAATCTGTTAAACTCTTGAGTGTAGGTTTTCATAACAGATACATGCTGTGTAGCATTTAAAGAAAATAATTAAGCTCTGAAAATTATGGCTCAAGATGGCAGCTGAAGGACCTCAGTGCAGAGCAAGTCACCATTCTTTAAGTAACATTATCAAGAATCAATGAGAAATAATCACTACAATTACAGGGAAAGCCTGAAAAAAATACTTCCTACCTCATTTAAACCCACTTGCTGAGAATTAAAGGCATAAGCTCAGTTGCGACTTTTATGATTCATTTCTTGGATTTATTACTACTGATAATAACTCCCTCTGGAAAGACTCCCTTCCCAAGTGCAAATGCCAAGAACCCTCCGCAATTTAAGCCCATGCTGATAGGTGTGTATTTAGATTTTGTTCTTGGTGAAAGATGTAACTTGTGATTATTAATCACTAGAAAACATTATAAAGTCATGAATACCCGTGAAAGTTTTGGGAGAAAACACACTGTGAAAACTTACAAGGCTTGTGTTCCCACAGCATTCCTTGTTCTCCTAAACTCCCACTTGTGTTTCGGTGAGTTCAAAAACACACTTAAATAATTGCAATAATTATGTTTTCTATTTCAAAAGAGAGCTTTAGTTTGCAGTATTCTTCTATGTGCCTACAACAAAACTTTGACTCTTGCTTCAGAAATCTGTATGACAAGTTTCAAACATAACAACTATTTTTATTCCCAAATCTGTACAAACCATTTTTAATGTATTCTAAATAAATATGCCACAGTTAACTCAAATTCAGTCAAAGCAATAAAAAATATATTTTTTTGAAAAAGTTATGTCAGAGTTGTTTTTGGTACAATATGTCATAATGTCCAGGCCGGTACAGTAAATTGACCAAAGGCCTTGAGCCATCTTCAGGAAAGTCGTGCTGATTGACAGATTGATTTCCACCTCTGTCCATGTACACCACACGGACACATACACCTAGTGCATCAGTCAGTGCTATGATATGAATCTGGTCACTTTCTTTGGCCATAGGCTCAACTTCCTGATGAGAAAAATATGAGAATTTCATGTAAGTCCACTCATGTCGATGTTCAGGTGGAATATCTCAACTGACACTGACTTTCTCCCACGTATTTTGATTTGTTACAATCATGTACCAATGGACCAATTTTGATATATTAAAACTCAACAAACTCTGTAGTTATTCCCCAAAGCCTACTGAGGTCTATTGTCTTAGGCTGAATTTTAATATATCAAAATTGATCTATTGTACCCTAGTGTAAAATGAAAGCTTCCTATAGGCTAATGTGGTTTGTTTATTAGTTACTTGTCACTTTTTCTTTATTTGTTATGTTTAAAAATGTCTCGGTGACACAACTGGGTAATATGGACACTTAAGCATGTCTCTTGAAAAAGAGCTCAAGAAATTTATTGGACTGGAAATAAAGTATTCTGATGGTTTATTTTGGATGGCGTTTGTTGCAGGAGTAAAGCTGGTTAACATCTGAAATGGGGAATTAATGGGGCTTAATGGCCCCTCAAACTTGCATGCAAAAATCTGTCAAATGACAAGCCCCTTCAAAATAAGCTCACCAAGGAAATGAGCTCAATAACATTATCTGTCATGGTTCTACTATTTGATCATTTGTTAGATGTCTTTGTCAAGCCGATTTACTGTACAAATTAATTTTCCAGTACAAGAGAAGGAACATTTTTGGCACTTCTAGCATAAAATGTTTCACATAAAAATTGATATCACCTGCCAATCTAGTGTTGTTATTCTATCACTTATTACAAGTCAGAACAACTTTGATTTTCTTGCTCTAGACAGGTTGTTAAAATTAGAAATAAATTTCACCTGGCTGCGGAATTCTTGTACCGTTCTTCCTCCTTCAATAAAGTTCTCAAAAAAATCAGCCTTTTTCTGAAGTTGTGCAGATGTTAACAGTCGTAGATATACAACAATATAATTTGAAATACCCTCATCTTGAAAAGTCTGAAAGAGAAGAAAAACAACCATATTTATCTTGAAATAATAATTAAATTTATGTTATTCAAATTATATTATAAAGACAATTAAAAAATCCCTCACAATTACCTTAAACAGGAGTTTTAAAACCTCCAGTTATCTGATGACCACACATTAGAGTGACTAAGATTGATGACAAGTACTACAAATAACGCTCCAGGTTACTATGTTCTTCTCAGATCCTCACCTTTAATAATTGCTCAACAGACTGATTTTTTCCAACAGATTCAATTGCTTCCATAAACTGTCATTCAAGCAAAGCAAAATCAGTTAGTTTTTAATAACTAGAATACCTAGTCATTTCATAAAATTTATGTATAAATGTAAAAATTGTTTCAGAAGGTAACCAATTTTTTTTGGAAGTTAATTCAATATTCTAGTGCTTGAAATTCAGCTGCAACCTCTAGTTGGTAACTTCCAAGAACAAAAATCCTCTGGAACTCAAGATTTATTTACCAACCCACTCATGTTTCTCTTCTTGGTCACATTCTTTGTTGTTACCACATTTTCATCAAATGTGTTTGACTTGCCTTTGTGGGAATACAAAGAGGACTTTCATCTACATTTACTTATTAAAATCACCTTGCAAAACTCAGCTTTTGTTCTTTTTAATGGCTTCCACCCAGAGGGTGAAAGTAATCACCACCTTGTTATGACAAATTGTCCACTTGCTTAGACCACGCTCCATTGTACATATATAATACCCTGGTTTCTGTAGCATGAAACAACTAGCAGAGTTGCTTCCTTCCACCACACCCCTGCCCCCAAAAAGATGGAATGCTCATCCATTACTGGTGACTAGTCAGTAGTTTGTGAGGTTGCCCTAATAGTTTTTCAATACCCATTTATATACCTGGGTAGAGAGAAGAACCGTGGGAGTAAGCATGTTTAAAACACGAAATGTGGAAATGTTGAAATGGAACTTCAGGTAAGAGTGAATGTGGGATATGGGTGTCTGTAAGGGTTAATCCTTACAACTACTGAGAGCCAACCACTGTCGATTCAGTGATACTTAGGCTAACCAGAATGCTATTAAGACTAACCATAGTGCCATTTCATGTTTTCAACATGCCCTGAGGGTAAAGTGTCTTGCTCAAGAACACATCATAGTGAGTCCCTGTACAGGTCACCCAGTCTGCTTTGAATGTGCTTACCATTCCACAACCATCTCTTCTACTACATTGATATAGAATAAATGTAAAAGTAAATTAAAATAGAACTTACAACTTGATGAAAGTCCTCTATTGTAAAAGATGGAAATCCAAGAGAGACAAGTTCATCTTTACTTTGCGAGGCTAGAGTTTTAAACCTGTAATAAAGGTAACAAAAGTTTTTGGAATTTTGGGTAAAAAGCCTCCGAGCAATGTCAGAATTTTGATATATTGAAGATGGGCTATTGGGTATGTAACTGCAGGATGAGCATTTAATTACCAATCTACCACGTGGCAAAAAATTTTGGCGGGAGTTTAATTTTGCGGATCAGTGGTTTTGTGCATTTTACAGGAAGTAATTTTTGCTGTTGAGAAAGGCTGCTTTTTGTAGCTGGGTATTAATTTTTGCAATTTTCAGGAAGTCGCTTTAATTGGATTTACAATATATATGAATGAATGAATGCTTTATTTAACGTGGATATACGCTTAGCTTATATATAATATATATATAATTTATTAGAT
>Ga0126338_10000321_pt1 | contig 24293 bp, 16 predicted proteins | sample OrbCmetagenome_2_FD_92529 | JGI IMG/M metagenome (GOLD analysis project Ga0126338, IMG submission 92529) | Coral microbial communities from Petempiche,Puerto Morelos, Mexico - Orbicella C C metagenome | ecosystem: Host-associated > Invertebrates > Cnidaria > Coral | place: Petempiche,Puerto... | reverse complement strand
GAACCTTATAATATGATTTTTAGAATTAGGTCACCTAAGGGTATCTTTGGGCAAAATATGAGCGATTTGCCAAATGGGTCGTTGACCGGCGTTTCTCGATCCTAACAGTCAGCCATTCTTAAGCATTCGAAAAGTATTCATTCTTCCGTGGTACTTTCAGGGCTCAATAATCGAATGGGCGGACGGACGACGAGTACATCACTTCATCATTTCAGGTCCATTACGTCTTAAATTTGGTGTCTATATTCTTCTGTCGAGAGTGGTTGAAGGTAGCCATGAAAACTGCCATTGTTCTTTCCACTTGTTATGTGCCTTTTTTAACGATATTGCTTTTCAGTTGTTGACTGTGGTCGTCCTCAACCTATACAAAATGGAAGTGTCATAGGAAAAGAGACAGTTTATCCAAATTTTGTAAAATATAGTTGCGATGACGGATTCGTCCTTCGTGGCCCTTCAAAGATAAAATGCCAAGCAAATGGAACTTGGAGCAAGACTTTAAGCTTTTGTGAAGGTTAATATTCGTTAATTTTCTTTTATTTATCCCTCTTCGTCCCCAGGAGGACATAAGGCTTCTACTGTAGTTCCCCAGCTCAATCTGTTCTCAACCCTCTTCTTAGCCGTGCCACAAGACATGCCTATCGCATCTACAGCTAGTTATCTATTAATGGTGATTATATCACAAGTTTAATCGGCAAGAATGTGCAAACCTGGCACGACAGTGGTAATTATTCTAATGTTATCTAAACCTCCTTTTTTCGTCTTAGCAGTCTACTGCATAGGAAGTTTAGACAATTCTGTTGTCGATATTGAGCTTTGACGTCATTAAATTTTCTACAGCTAAGGATTGTGGTGCTCTTGCTGTACCTCTGAACGGTTCTATCGCTGGACGGAAGACAACCTTCCCAAATACAGTGACATTCAGCTGCGATGAAGGTTTCCTTTTAAATGGGTCTACAGTCAGGCGATGTCAAGCCGATGGGTCTTGGAGTGGTATTGAGACCTCGTGTAAAGGTAAGATCGCTTTCCATATCAGGGAAGATGGAATCTTATCCAAACTCTAATAACCCACTTGCTTCTTAGGTTATTTCTGCAGGCCCTAACACTTTTCAGCACAATTCGTTTTCTTAGTAAAAACAAAAGTTCAAACTCATAAAAGTTCAAAAAGAGAGAAAGTGGCTACCTGTGCTATATCCCTTAGTAACTCTTACACGAAGAAAATATTGAGAACAACAGGCAGTTACTCCAAAGAACGGATCCCACATACAACAACGCTACTGTTAATGGGAATTCTCGAAAACATGTTGCCCTATTTTACAAACTGTTCTTAGAGTGACTCACAGAGTATGGTAGCTGTATTCAGCCCTTGTCCAAGTACTTACTGAATGTTTTTATCCAGCTGTCGACTGTGGTCCTTTGTCTGTTCCTGCAAACGGCTCGGCCTCTGGTAACAACACAGCGTTTCCCAACAGTATGCTGTTCAACTGCGATCCTGGGTTTATTCTGAGTGGATCGTCCAAGAGAACGTGTCAGCCTAATGGAACATGGAGTGGGTTTGCAACTATGTGTACCGGTAGGCTTCAAATATACCTTCCTTCACAAACGTGGTTTCAGTTTCTTCATAGAGGCTAAGGTTTGCCTGCTGCACTGGTAACATAACAATTGCCAAAAAACGCAAATTTAACCATGCGTCGTACTGGTACTGTAAACAACTGCGAAACCTACACGAATAATACCATTAAAGACAGGATGCATTATATCACTTTTTGTGCTACAACAATGTTTTACTATTAACATTAGTATCTTCATCTTTATCCAGCAAACGATTGTGGCTCCTTGGCAGTCCCCACCAATGGTTCCTCTACGGGTAAACTTACAACCTTTCCAAACAAGATACTCTTTCGTTGCGATGAGGGATTTCATCTGAGAGGTTCTCATATCCGGCATTGTCGAGAAAATGGAACTTGGAGTGGGACTGAGACATTTTGCCAAGGTAATTTAATGTCGCTTTTATACTTCTCTTTCGCTGCAGGTCAGTTGATCTCTTCAGTATATATCTCTATGAACCTAGGATGGTTCAAGATTGAAATCGGTTTAGATGGGAGATGGTATTTGCACTTATTACTAAATCGAATTATACCAGTAGAGAGATGTAGAACTTCACAATTATGAACTTCTTCGTTTCTTGAAAACTTATTTCTAGCTGTCGACTGTGGTCCTTTGTCCGTTCCCATAAACGGTTCTTCTTCTGGTGACTCAACAGTGTTCCCCAATAATGTGTTATTTAAATGTGATCCTGGATTCATTCTCAATGGATCCACCATAAGAACGTGCCAGCCTAATGGATCATGGAGCGGTTTTCCAACCTTGTGTAGTGGTATGTCTCAGGCAAAAAATAAAGATAGTAACAATAGTAAAAACGAATAGCTATCAGCTTTCTCCAGAAAAAGTTTTGTTTTTCTACATTTTTATTCTTTTGAGATGAAAGAAAAGTGAAAACTTTTTTCCTTTGCAGTATATGTGAAACGATTTAATGTACATGTTAACAGTCATGAAGTGCCTTGTATAATTGTTTGAAATGTGGGTTTGATTTTATAATTATAATCATTTCATTGTATTCGGATGCCGTCAGATCAATCATGGGCTCGGTGAATTACGGTAATCACCGAACACAATCTTGCATCCAATCAAATCCAGTTCGTCCTGATTTTAACCACTTTTTTCTAGCTGTCGATTGCGGTCCTTTATCTGTTCCCATGAACGGCTCCTCTTCTGGTAACATTACAGTGTTCCCAAATAATGTGCAATTTAACTGTGACCCCGGATTCATTGTTCATGGATCAGTAATAAGGACGTGCCAGGCTAACGGAACATGGAGTGGATTTCAAACGTTATGTACTGGTATGTTAAAAGCAAACATGGGTGAAAATGCACTCAACCGCCAGGCGTCATACTTGAACACTTCAATCACGAAAGCTACAGCAACTTTCGTTTTGCTGCACGCTCTTCTTAATGTCACATCCGATAGGTGATCATCGTAGCTGTCGAATTGCTACCTCTGATTTGCTGCTGTTCTTCACATATTGTTATCGCGTAACCGGGTTTGTAATACGTTTGCTTCTGGTAGCTGAACACCTAAGGCCAGTGCTATACCGCAAAATACATGTGCGCCGCTGTTTCGTTTTATTCCAATAGACTTTGTTTTCTTTCACTGAATCTAATTTGTTATCGCCTATTTTGCCTGACGTGCACATATTAGTTCACTGAGTAAGTGCAGCCATTTTTGTAGTATTTGTCTTTGCGAAAGCGCCTTGAGGCGGACGGACGGGCGATCACCATCCAACGTAAATATTTGAAATACGCTCTGTTAAGTTTAGTTTTATCGAAGTTGAATATAATAAAACTTGCGTAACATTTCACTCTGTATGTTTTCTGCGCGCCATTCCTATTTAGCTATTGACTGTGGTAAGCCCAAGCCATTACAGAATGGAAGTATCATCGGGGAACAAACAGAGTATCCAAACTTTGTGTATCACAGATGTGATGATGGATTCGTCCTGCGTGGTCCCTCAAAGATAAAATGCCAGACAAATGGAATATGGAGTACGACCACCAGCTTTTGTGAAGGTATACATATGACAATTACATATGACAGTTAATTCCTATTTAATTTGTACATAATACTAAAGCAACAAAAAAGACGTAGAAAAGTATGTCAGATGGAAACTGACTTACGTTGTAGGCCGCTCGTTCAGGAAAAAGATTTATAGTAGGGTATAGTCACAATAAGTCTGTAGCGAAGTAATATGGCAATATTCGAAAAGCTTTTGTATATCTGAGAGTTTCTAAAGATGATGGGTACGTTCTTTCCATTTGAGTCAAACGAATTTAGCATTTTTGCATCTGGTTAACACTATTGAACATAAAGATAAAAGATACGCTCTTGGCTTTCTTGCAGCCAAAGATTGCGGTACCCTTGCCGTGCCTGTGAACGGTTCTATTAATGGACGTGAAACAACCTTCCCTAATGAAGCTATTTTTAGTTGCGACGAGGGATTCATTTTGAACGGATCGACTGTGAGGCGTTGTCAATCGGATGGCACATGGAGTGGTATTCGTACATCGTGTCATGGTGAGATAACATAGCCAGCACAGCCGCACTATCAAGCTCGGTATACAAAAATAGTAAAGCATAAAGCGCTATATAAATAACGAAAGCGTGCATCAAAAGCCAACGAGGCACGCTTGTGACGAGAGCAAAGCAAACATCGCTTCGCTAGAGAAATTTTTTTCCAGTGGCAGTGTTAAAAAACAATTGATTCATTCTTAAGCTCTACATCCTCGAGTAATGATGCACGCGGGAAGTTTGGAGAGCACTCGATAAGCTAGAGTTGATCTCGGCTGCCGCGTCTTTCGCTTCTGTCGTGCTCTCCAAACTTCCCGCCTGCATTATAAAAAAAAAAAGAATTGGTTGTTTCCCTTTTCTTCCACGATAGCAACCGCGCCACATTTGAACGCAACATGACCTCAAGAAATGCTAAATTTCCATAACAGAAATTACAATTTTTTGTTTCTTGTTTCATACTGTCTTGTTTAAATGTACCATACCGTTTCTATTTATTCTCTTGTAGCTGTCGATTGTGGCCCTTTGTCAGTTCCCATAAATGGCTCATCGTATGGTGACTCCACGGTTTTCCCAAATAGTATGCTATTTAAATGCGATCCTGGATTTCACCTCAATGGATCATCAACGAGGATTTGCCAGGCAAATGGAACTTGGAGTGGCTTGGCGGTCAGATGTGTTGGTATGTTGTTGGCAAAAGGCCAGAGGTCTTGTAGAACCTTGCAATATAGGCGTTTCTCGTTAGATTGAATTTGCCGTCGTCCCGCGTTTTACGGAATTGATTATCCTTCACGGGAACAACATGTTTTTTTTTTTTTGTCGACATATTTTCACTATCCGGCAAGACACCATTTCACTTTTAACCCACATTGTTTTAATTTCTGTTCAGCGAAAGATTGTGGTCCCCTGGCAGTCCCAACAAATGGCTCCTCTACTGGTGATCTGACAGTCTTTCCAAACAGGATGCTCTTTAGTTGTGATGAAGGATTTCTTCTGAGGGGATCTGACGTCAGGCATTGTCAAGCAAATGGGAACTGGAGTGGAAATCAGACATTTTGCAAAGGTTCACGATGTTTCCATTTTATACACTGACATGCAGTTGGATATGTTCGCTTGCAAAGCGCAGAAGTGAAGAAATTTATTTTCATTCGCAGATAAAAAAAGTGCGACTTCGGTTTCATGGTTGCTTCGAGATATCTGTCGGCCATATCTGTTGCGATATATGACAGGCGCTTGTAAATAGTTAACCAGATAAATAGAAAAATACTATTCTTCTAAGTCTTTTCTTTTTATGAATATGTTTGTAGCTGTCGACTGTGGTCCTTTACCTGTTCCTATTAATGGCTCCTCTTCTGGTGACTCCACGGTGTTCCCCAATAATGTTGTGTTTAACTGTGACCATGGATTCATTCTCAGTGGATCCACCATGAGAACGTGTCGGCCTAATGGAACGTGGAGTGGACTGCCAAACCTATGTAGGGGTATGTTTGAAGCAAAAACTTGAAGAAAATAAAAAGGCATGTGGGTTACATACGATACTTTTCGGATTTAAGTCTTATCCAGGGTCTATCCATGCAAATGAAGTTGGTTATTTTTAAAGTAGCAATCTGCATAAGAAAAGAGGTACGTGTTGTTATGTCCGTTTTCTGAGCACTTGTTTCATGAACGAACTTCTATATATGTAGACCATAAAACGAGTGCTGCTTCGTACAATATTTAACGCTATCCTCTCGTTTGGCCTTTACATATGAGGTCCTAGCCGCAGACATATCAACTCTCATACTAACTACAAACTTTATTCCGTTCTACTGACTACAAGATATTTTTTGTAAATTTATTTGATTGCCCAGCTGTTGACTGTGGTCCTTTATCTGTTCCCATGAATGGCTTCTCTTCTGGTGACTCCACGGTGTTCCCCAATAATGTGGTATTCAGCTGTGATCCTGGATTCATTCTAAATGGTTCCAAAACGAGGACGTGTCGGGGCAATGGAACATGGAGCGGAATTCAAGCCGTATGTAGTGGTAGGTTTTTGCTGTGGAAACGCATTCAAACACAAAAGAACTTCATGTTTAGATGTTTGTGTTCGTCATTGGTACTTAACTCCAAATGTCACTTTATTTTATACAAGACGTTCCTACTGTCTCAAATAAATCTTGTCCTTAGCACAACTTCTTTGACTGCGCTTACGTGTTCCCGAGGAGTATTGTACATCTATGGTAAGTACATGTATTCCCCCGCAGCTAGCTTCATATCGATACACATTCTGTAATGTCTCCGGTTTTGCGTGTGCGCGTTCATAGTTCATTTTTTCTTGTCGATCTCATCATTTTTGACACGTACTAAATATACTTATTTCCTCAGAATCAGTTCGAACGGGAAGGCGGACGAACGATTAATTAAATGCTATCATTTATTTTTTACATTTCTGGCAATTGAACGGTAATTTTTACATAATGCATCCATCCTTACTAGGTAGAATTTGATCCCTTTATATACAATGGCACTGATTTGTGAGGTGTTTGTGATTTTATATGCTTTGTCGCTTGTTTTGCATCATATTTCTTTCAGCTGTCGACTGTGGTCAGCCCCACCCGTTACAGAATGGAAGTATCATTGGAGAAAATACCGTGTACCCAAATTTTGTTACTCATCAGTGTGATGAAGGATTCATCCTTCGTGGTTCCCCTAAAATTAAATGCCAGGCAAATGGAACATGGAGCAGAACTTCAAGTTTTTGTGAAGGTAGAATTATTTATGAGGGACACTTTGAGAGAACTTTTAATTATGAACAGGTTATTAGATTAAAATCATAACGCGGATAGTTAGAGATTAATGTCCTCTTGAGAGTAGAGTATGTTGAAGCCAATAATTTTTTTCGTAAATGTTTAGATGATCTGGGTGAAATTGGCACAAACTATATTTCTACTGAAGACTTTCAGCTCCTTAGTTATCTGAATACAAAAAAAAGTGCAGCAGAACTATCTTAATTTGTCACAGCTAATTGCAATTTTTTTTCTACAGCTAAAGATTGCGGTATACTGTCTATTCCACTAAACGGTTCCTTGACTGGGAGTGAAACGACCTTCCCGAACGAAGTTACCTTTAGCTGCGATGAAGGATTTATTTTGAATGGGTCATCAGTCAGGCGTTGTCTATCCGATGGGTCTTGGAATGGTATTCAGACCTCTTGTGAAGGTGAACCTGCTCTTATGAATGGTTACTTAATAAATTCAGAGACCATAACAATCTGACATTTTACTCTCGCACTCCGTAAAATAAACGAAACGAAATAGAAACTGAGTGGAAAATGAACAAGTGCTAGAGCAGCGTAGTTTCCTTCCATTTTATTATGGCAATTAATGGCTATATTACGCTCTAGATTTATTATTTACTAGCTAGCGAATTCACTCTGGAAGGAGAGAATTCCTGAGAAGTTGGGAGCTGGTGGCTTCCCTCTTTTATTCTCAACCTTAAACAAAGACCTTTTAGTTTGCATTGGTAGATGGGTGTGATATAATCCCCCTTCTAAGTCTCGATCTATGATTTAGACTTTGACTGATGAGGTCAAAGTCACCTTAGGAATAATAAGGTCTTTGGATGAGAGATGATCTTAAAACGCCGTCAACTAAAAGTCGGTAGGAATAGTTCACTTATCATTCGCGATTTCTTTCTAATCTCCGTTTTGGTTTTAAACTTCCAGCTGTCGATTGTGGTCCTTTATCTGTTCCTATGAACGGTTCGGCTTTCGGTGACTCCACAGTGTTCCCTAACAGTGTACTATTTAAATGCGATTCTGGTTTCCTTCTCACTGGATCATCCAAAAGGACTTGCCAGCCCAATGGGACGTGGAATGGGCTTACAACCATGTGTGTTGGTAGGTTTGAAATAACAAACACATATTCCGCTCGCTTGTGTAACCACACCTTTTGTTAATTTCTTCACAAAGAGAAAAGACTAGTTTCGCTCCATACATGACGTTTTTATGTAATTTATATAACTTTTTCTACACATAGAACCCCATCGGCGTAAAAATATTAGCTTTATTTTAGTCCTGTAGTTACCAACATAGGCGTGTAACAAAACGACTACGAATTGCCGTACAATATTTTTATAAGAAAATCTATATAACTTTGTATCCAGCGCGAGATTGTGGTCCCCTTACAGTCCCAACAAATGGTTCTTCTACTGGTGATCTGACAGTCTTTCCAGACAAGATCGACTTTAATTGTGATGAAGGATTTATCCTCAGAGGATCTCGTAGCAGGCGATGTCAGGCAAATGGAACATGGAGTGGAAATCAGACATATTGTGAAGGTTGTAGATTTTAGATGTTTGCTTCCGAGATTTTTGCAGTCGAAGTAATTCTCAAAAAGGAAAACATGAATACAGAGCTAAAAACCCAAATTTTAGCGGTCTTTCTTAGCGGTATACCCCCGAGATTAAAATACTCTGGTCGTAGACTCTTTGGAGTGTACCTGACAAGTTCGAGGCTCGGTGGACTAATCGTTAGCACACAGTATTCCGGATTAACCGGTCTGGACTTGATCCTGGCCAGGTCATTGAGTTGTGTTAATTTAAACTCTAAGGGGTCTAAGTATTTGTGCTGTAGCAACAAGTATTATAATCAGTGTAAGTAACTGTACATTAGTATTGTAAGTAGTGTAATGGAGTAGATGTATTAGCATTGTAAGTAACCGTAATATTATTGTAGGCAGTGTCTGTGACAATGTCAGATGTTGTAAAGGGGTCCATGCTCAAAGTAACCCTGCGATGGACCAGCATCCTATCCAGTGGGAAGTAGATCTCCAGCGTTAAGGGACATTTTGTCTTCAAGCATGTGGAGCCTAATATGTTTGTTGTTATTAGTTGCATTCATAAGGTGTACCAGTTCCCGGATATATCACACTTGCAGAGGGTGCAGACACGTTCAGCTCCGATCCTAATTGAACTTATTTGATTAAACACATTTTTAGCTGTCGACTGTGGTCCTTTGACTGTACCCATGAACGGTTCCTCTTCGGGCGACTTGACTGTGTTTCCGAACAGTATGCACTTTATCTGCGATCCTGGCTTCATTCTCAATGGATCCTCCATCAGGACCTGCCAACCTGATGGAACATGGAGTGGACGAACAACCATATGTGTGGGTAGGTTTCAAGCAAAAGTATCTTTCTTCTCTTTTTTACTTTACTAAATAAGTCTTTTGAGGGATGAAATACTCTGGGAAACATTGTTATAATTTAATAGTCGATGGGGTTTTTTCAGCACTAATTTAATAACAACCTTGGCAGTGTTCATCGTCCATGAGAGGATATACCATGAAGGGATGACATGTTCAGATCGCGTCAAGTGTAGATCGGAAAGGAGTTCTATCGCTATTTATTTGCAAACCATTGCATTTTGGGCCAATGAATAAATGACCTTACGAAAATAGGAATATCAAAAAATCTTGCTTTAATTGAAGCGTTCGAGTTTATAGTGCACTGGCGACGACTCATTAGAGTAACATTATCGCATAATTAACTGTCCACAGTTACCAAATGACACTCTCCACAAATGGTCCACTTTCAAACTACATGTAAATCATAGTCGTTTCTCTTGCTTTCAGCTGTCGACTGTGGTCCTTTACCTGTTCCCATGAACGGTTCCTCTTCTGGTAACTCCACGGTGTTCCCCAATGGTGTTAGATTTAACTGTGATCCTGGATTCAATCTCAATGGATCCACCATAAGAACGTGCCAACCTAATGGAACATGGAATGGTTTTTCAACCATATGTAGTGGTATGTTTGACGCACCGACAGCAATATTGTTCTACTGTACGCTTCTCATCACAGAGTAAACTGTGCGCTGACGTCAGAAAAAGAAATCTAGACGCTCCAAGAGCGTTTAGTCGGGCTTCGTATCGTAAAATAAAATCATACTTACAAATATGGAACACAATAAAAACAAATAAAACAATCAGGACATTTAACACAAGAGTTTAGCTTAGATATTTACCACTCAAGTTGCTTCCTTGAGTATCCTCTTTATCCAGTTGCATGTTGTTTGCCTCAGCTTCGATTTTCACGAAGAAACCTGATTTTTTTCAACATCTGAGGTGTTCGTCTCTGCATCGTATGTTGTTAAGTACATGGTTATAATTTTGTCATTGTTTCCGTAGTTTGAACCCACATAAGGCTCATTTGTTATCTCGTGAGAACGAGAATGAACTTTGCTAATTTGGTAGCTTTCAAGCTATAGAACTTGTGTACTGAACCGTTCCGAAAAAGTTCGCCATCTTATAAGGCTTGATTCTTTCTAAAACTTTCTTCACAAAACACAGCATTCTGTAAGTTATTTTGTTTACGAAGAGCGGGCACGATTGGGAAGCTGTCGCAATTCTCATTTCCAGATTCCACGCTAGGGACGCCTGGAAGAATGACCTCCCTTTTGGCGACCAAGGAAAACGGCCTGCATTTTTAGACTCTGGCTTTCGAAAGCCAGAAATAAACAGAAGTTTATTCTTTAGAAAACCGACCACTACGATACTGGTTTTCGAATATTCTTTGTAAGTTTCTATGGTCTAACGCGAGCTTTGGACACAAAGCCAGCATTCGGCAAGCATCTAAATGCACTCCGATGTAATGCTTTACCCCTGTCGATATTTTGAACTGATTAATTTTGTTCTCATCTCTGTATAAGCAAAGTACATTTTATTGCTATATATTCGGATCCAGCCACCAAGTGATTTAAGTTTACTTTCGTCGAACGTGAATAACATGCTTTCTCGTCTCATGGGCTGACGGACGGACAATCGTTATTTGTCGTCGATTACAATCGATATTTTTTCGTGTCATTGAAACATTCATTTAAAACATTTGCTTACATCGCAGCACTTCTTACGTTGATAGAGTATCATCAGCACCACATTACTTACATTACTTTTTACGTTATAACGTTGCTCCTGACAACTGTATATAATTTAGCAGTCCATAAAAAGCCTTTGTTTCCTCATGAAAGACGCATGTGTTATTATTCTGCTTTGCACCTTGTTTTTTTGTGATGTTTACCTTTAGCTGTTGACTGTGGTCGGCCCCAACCCTTGCGGAATGGGAGTATTATCGGCGATAAGACAGTGTATCCAAATTATGTGAACCACGCTTGCGACGAGGGATTCATTCTTCGTGGTTTCCCTAAGATAAAATGTCAGACAAATGGAACATGGAGCAGAACCTCCAGCTTCTGCGAAGGTAATGAATATGTACGGTTTTGTTTTAAATCATTCAATGATGAATTGGATTTAAGTGACGAAAGGTCGGCATTGAAGTAGACACTGTTGTTTTCAAATGTTAAGTGGGTACACATGGAACAGAATGTATCTCGGCAAATTTCGTTGCTAAAATTTTCTAGCCAGCAAACTCATAACACGAATGTACACTCAATAAACACAATTGGGGGTGTGGCTGTACATCTTCTGTGGGGGAGGTGGGAATTGAGGAATCAAAACCCAAAATAATGCCCGGCCTAGGGGTTGGTTAGTACGGGTGAGTGTTCCTGAGTTTCCCAGGTAGTAAGACCACAGCTAGGTAACAGATACTTCAAGGAACAGATCCGTTTCAATTTATATTGAGGGCTGTCTTGTAAGAGATGGCATTGACGTCATGATGTGCTTGATCAGAAAATTTTCGTGTTATACTAATTTAGAAATATTCATTTAGCTATGTTGGTGCTTTAAATGAAGGTCTCAACCCATGGCCGTGTGATCTCCTTCTTCATCGAACATTGACTATGAGGATATTTATAAACTACATTCTTTGCTCTCCTACAGCTAAGGATTGCGGTCCTCTTACAGCCCCGTTGAACGGTTCTATAGCCGGGCGTGAAACAAATTTTCCAAATAAAGTAACGTTGAGCTGTGATGAAGGGTTTCTTTTAAACGGATCAAACGTTCGGCGTTGTGAAGCCGACGGAAACTGGAGTGGAATTGAGACTTCGTGCAAAGGTAAGATCGAAAAAAAATAAATAAATAAATAAATAGAACTCTTCAACAAATAGCATTTTCTGCATATTCTCGACGTAATGATTGTAAGTGGAAGGTTTGATTCAGTTTACTTACATGTTTGAGAAAGTCAAATTTGTCTCAGGCAAACATCGATGCCTTTGAAGTTTCTTTGTTAGCATTTTTATACATTGAACTCACTATCTCTATTCTGATTGGCCGAAAACTTACAGTGAATTTTCGAAATCAGCGCCTGTGACGTCATCTAGCTGCAGATTATACCATAATCATGTCAAGGACACTCAAAGTCACGGGTAATCATGTCATGTATGACCGCGGTGTATGATTTCGAAGGGCAATCATGTCAAGTTCGCGCGCTTTGTGTTAATAGCCGTCAGTAAAGAAGCAAAAACATGACTTCCATTTTTTTTTCTCTTTCAATCTATAATAAAACAATTATTAGATTCGGTTTTTGTGATATCCAGAATAATCAAGGTCTCGGTAAGGGTTATCAGCCTCAGCCTTCGGCCTCGGCTGATAACCCCTACCTCGACCTTGACTATTCTGGATATCAGCAAAAACCTTATCCAATAATTGTTTATTTTTTCCAATATTTGCAATGTTATCACTCCTGATTAGTGTAAACCGATTTCATATTTTGTTTTGTTGACTCTTCATTTTCAAGCTTGTTCTTTACCTTATTATTGTCTTCACAGTAAAGGGAAGAGAGAAGCTTTCAAAATAACAGCTACCCTAATAAATAAATAAATAAATAAATAAATAAATAAGTAAGTAAATAAATAAATACATGCTCAGTGATACTTTACAGGAGTGTAGTCATTCTTTCAAAAGAGTCATTTTCTTGAGAAATTGCCTTGCCCAATTTTATTGTTCCTCATGAAATAATACTCTACCCTAGTCTAATGTTCTTTCTTTTTCTACAGCGGTTGATTGTGGTCCCTTAAACGTTCCTGAGAATGGCGTTGCCCATGGCAACTCCACAACATATTCTAACGTGATGTCTTTCAGTTGCAAAACAGGATTTTCTCTGCAGGGAACAGCTACACGGAAGTGTCAGGCAGATGGCACATGGACAAGTGGAGAAGTTGTATGCCTAGGTATTGGTAGTTCCAGTAGAGCTAGAGCTAGCGCTTTACACTATTCAGTTAAAAGTCTGATTGATTTTGCCGAAACTTATTCACTTTTGATTACTGATCCAGTGGATAGCGTTATCAACCCTTAACCCTATTCAAGAGCGAGTGGAGAGCTTTAGACGTCCGCGCCAACTTTGAACCCTTTGAGATTTAAAAGCGTTTAAATTAATGAACTGCAAGTTTGGTGACTTTTCCAAGTTTGGTGATTTTTTGATGACTTTTCAAGTGTATCTGCAGAGAAATAATTGCACATGACAAGTCAATGGTCAGGGCGCTTCATGTTTCCTTGGCAGCCCTGTTTAAGTAGGCGCATTTTCCTCTTTTGAATTTCTTTTTTAGCTTTCTTCAATAGTTTTGTTATTTTTGAGACAGTTTTGGAGGCTTTCTGACGTTTTAAAGAAAATCATAAAATCTAAGATGGCGAATCTAAGATAAAGGGTCTCAATTGGGAACTACTGATGTCATTTCCATGTTGTTTGACATCATAATTCCATGTTACAGACCCCAAAGAAAATATATTGGGACTTGCTATAAATCGCCATGTCATTTTACTTATTTCTGGTAATTTTTCAATGAGTTTTCTTCTCGGGAATGTAGGTCTATTCATTTGTTATTATTGTTTTCTCTTCAGGACAGGATTGTGGTTTGCTTCCTACTCCTCATAATGGCTGGATCTTGGGCTCCAAAACAACCCATCCGCACTGGGTGGACTTCATTTGTGATCGTGGGTTCACACTGGAGGGATCCTCTAAACGAAGTTGCTTAAGGAATGGATCGTGGAGTGGCCAGCAACCAAAATGCGTCTGTAAGATAATGTGTCTAACAATTTTGAATGATCGATTCTCGCTTTCGTTGATAAGTGATTTTCTTAACACATCTGAAAACAAGTGTCTGTAATATTTGAATCGCGAATCATCCGGAATTTTTTTTTTTTTATAATTATCAGGAATAGATTTCGGTTTTTTTTGTTTTGTTTTTTTTCTTCTTGCGAATAAAACATTGCAAAAAGCACCTGATTCAACTAGTCTTAAAAATATATCTAACGTAATCCGGCCACCATTCAAGATATCACAAGCTACAACGGTGGAAAAGATAATATATGATGCTGAAACAAATTACAATATTTAGAGAGGAAACCACAAAAGCCATAGGTGATTTTCATATAGGTCCTCTATCCAGGTCGAACAGGAATCTGGAAATGTTGGTTTCTTAGAAGGGAGGAAAACCGGAGAATCCGAAGAAAAACCTCGGAGCTAGGCGAGAGCCAACAACAAATTCAACCCACACATGGCACTGGGCCGAAATCGAACACAGGCCACACTGGTGGGAACGTGAGAGTTCTCACCACTGCACCATCCCTGCTCCCCTACCCTCATTTCTTTAGACCAGCCAGTTAATTTGTCTCATTACCTTGAAAAGTAAAGACAGTCCAAGGAAGACATATTACTCATACAATATATTTGCCACTCTTCAAGACAAGTTTGGACTTCGAAAATGTTCAGGAACAGTTTTTAACGAAGTTACTCAATATCACTGTATTTTGCTCATTAAATAGCCAATTGGTGCAGCAAAGCCCCAGATGTTCCTGCGTTTGCTTATCAGACGTGGAAGGCTTCTAAGATGCGTTATCAAAGCGGGCAAAGTATTTACTACAGTTGTAAGGCTGGCTACATTATGGTCGGAATTCCCGTGAGGAAATGCAACAAGGGTCAATGGTCTGAACTCCGATTCAACTGTAGTGGTAAGTGCATTACTGGAGAGGAAAAGAGAACCGCGGGTATCATCTACATTGTATAATCACATAGCTTGTAATCCCTTGCCATTAAACTCAGTAAATAAACGTGCGGCATACCCAATGGTGCGCGCTTCTGATGTGAGCAAACAACAACAACAACAACAACTTTATTATTATTATTAAGACTCGCATATTTACAATTTTTACAGAAATAGATATACAGATTAAGTTTAAAATGCTTGATAATAGTAACAGCGCGAACCCGCAGGTAGCCTTGGTTAATCTAGGCGGGCCACATCTATATTTATATTAAAAAAATAAATAAATAAATAAATAAATAAATAAGATTGATAGCAAAGTTAACTTTGCTAAGCCATTTCCATTGGAATGTTATGAAACTCAGTAAATAAATGTGCGTCGTAATCCAATTTTGCGCGCTATTGGTGTGGGCAAAGTTAACTTCGCTAACCCATTTCCAGTGGCAATGTTATGAAACAACTGCATGGGTCACTCCAGCTGTGCACTATGAGGTATGATACCCTTGGGAAGTTTGGATAACACTCAAAGACTTAAGAAGCTGGCTTAGTATGGCTAATTCGATAAGGACGAGTGAAATTAGAAAATATTTTCAAGCGCATATCGGTAAATAAAAACTGCTTAAAAAAAAAAACAAATAATGAAAAAGATCATTTACGACTTCTGGAAGGCGACTCGATTGGAATAGTTTTAACGGTTGCTTAGTTCTTCAGACTTTGTTTGTAATAACGTTTGAACAAGGTACATGCACAAACTGGTAAGCCTCTTATGTTTGTTGTTTTTATCTATGTATCATATTTGAACGCCAATAGTTAGTGATTGGTTGAAATTGAAAAGTCAAAAAGGCTTAATCCGTATTTTCTCGATTTACACGCGCTTATTTAAAACTGGGCCTCGTAGACCCGACAGTTCAGCTGGGCGTTATTTTGGAAACAAATCGTAAAGAATTTGGCAATAGCACCGATCAGTGAATTGAAAAATGCGCTACGCCGAATGTTTATAGTTTCCTGTTCCCAGGTCAGCTACATCCTTTTTTTTTTTCTTATAAGAATATTGTTTATCCGACCCAGGTGAACATTCTTATTTTTCTGCCGATTTAAGGCTGGAAATAATCTTACGAGTATTCTTAGATTAAGGACGTTCGCGCGAAAATTTTCCAATCGATGATTTTTTTAAATTTTTACTGCAGTCGGATAGTGAGTTACTTGTGTCAGAAATGCGAAAAAATGGGGTTCACCCACTTCGTTTCAGGGATAAGGCGTGCGGAAAATTGCCCTGATTTTGGAAAATTGGCGCATGTAATTCAGCATGGTCTACAGGGGTTTATAATTAAAAATATCGAAGGTGTGTCAACGGAGGCCAACAGAGGAGACTCATATTTTTTTTTGTAGGAGTGGGTCTGTTTCGTTAATAATTCTAAATGTTGCCAACGTTTCCGCAAAACTTATCCCTTCAAGAAGCATTTGAAACCGCCGCACAGATAAACGGAGAGCTAAAAAAAACGGAATTCGATGGTGCATTTTGCAAAAAATTCAAACTTCTAATCGATAGATTTTCTTCATTTTTTCGCTAAACGTAAAATCGGTAGAGAAAATGATCCATCAAAAGGAAAATAGGGGTCACCGAACGTCCAAGATCGTTTAATCCAGGCAAACTATAGACCCTATTCATAAATGGCTGCCAATTAAAAATTATTTTGTAAGTATTAAAATAAGCCCAACTAACCTCGTTTTTGAGGTGATAATTCAAAAGAATTTTTACTTTCAAACGAGGTTAGTTGGGCTAATTTAAATACCTACAAAGGAATTTCAAATTGGCAGCCATTTATGAATAGGGTCTATAGGAATGGCCATCTGCCCTATCATTGTTCATTTCATTACTTAGCGCGCGCATCGATGCATGACGTGGCGTATGAATTTGTGTGCGCCGTAAGGATGCGCAGAAACAATTAGCGCCAACGTCCTTAAAGCCTGGTGTGACACTCAACTTCTTGCACAAATGTTATTAGCATCGAACATATGGCTAGTAATTTTTGTTGTTGGTGGTGTTTATTGGCTTGTTTTGCCGTTTAGAGAAAGGAAGAATTTTCTACGGTTTAGTTGAAAACTTATTATATGGCTCTGTCTTACAAGGACTGGGAACTACCAAATTGACGAATTTGATTTGCTGAAATCGATATTGAAAGCGGTCAAGATTTTCCCATCTAGACCGGCATCTAGACCGGCATCTAGACCGGTAATGTTTTGCAGTGAAAAAGTTGCAAACTAAAATGCAAAATCATTTACTATTTTCATCTAACAACATCTATTTTTGGAAGTGCCAAAAAGCCTGATGAGAGTAAAGAGTAAAGAGGACGAGCAAACTTTGGCAAAATTAAATTCAGCTCATCGCCGTTCGCAAGCAAAATATCAGTTAGTCAGGTTAGTATAAACGAGTCTCATTAAACGAATTAAATTGTTTTTGTTTGCGCCATATACTAAATATCTTATTAATCAAGCTTAGTCTGTCTGTATGGGAGAATCTTGACCTCGGTTGTGTGTATAGACCTCACTGCGGTCGGTCTGTACTCACAACCTCGGTCAAGATTCTCCCATACAGACCTCCTGCTTGGTTAATAAGAGCTAAATATAATACGTCGTTCTCGATATGTAAAAATTCTAACTTGGCTCCGAGGCTTGGGGATTTTTTATTCCCCCAAACCCCGGGGCCAAGTTAGAATTTTCATACAGTATATCGAAAATGACCTAAGTCTTAGCCTTTTACGTACATGCTAAATTATAAATGAATGATGACATTTCCAGCCGAAATATAACGCGTATTTTGCCATACATTAGTAACTTTCCATTGGCAATACCATGTATAGATGATGAAATGTTGAGAACGGGATCTCCCATGATGATGGAATCCAGCCAATTATTTTTATAAAATCAAATTACTATCCTGTTAAATTGATTTGATGTAATTTTTTTTTTTCAGCACCAAGTTGTAATGCTCCAAAAGTTCCTAAATACTCGTATGTCACCTCAGCCCGCGGCCCGCAGAGTAAATATCTTAATGGCGAGAGAGTTTACTATAGCTGTAGGGCTGGATACAAACTGGTGGGAATTCCGCAGATCGAGTGTACAGACAGCGTTTGGACAAAACATAGTTTCAACTGCCAAGGTAATGATAAAAATACCACATTGATTAATTGCAATATTTATTGAGGAAGCCACATTAGCGCTATTACAATAACTGCTATACGAGTAAGACTGACGAGGAAGTCTATAGCTAAAATTGCATTTTAGCTGTTGTTCATTGTATCAACCGCGCGCTCTTATAGGTCCATTTATGGGGACGGGGCAATGGCAAATTCTAAAGGTTGCTCGGCGGGTGACAGTTAAGCAATTGTCACTCGCTCTCCAACTAACCAGAAGTTACTTTGACTTGGGGATAATTCTTCTTGCCGTGTTACTTTATACTAAACTCCGGCTCGTTTTGTATGTGTTGGATGATGCTTGTAGGCAATACTTTCGTTCTCTTTGAAAATCGATATTTTCTCCTCTTCTTGCTCCTTTAATTGGTATACACCTGGGCCGGATTGTTCAAAGACCGATTAAGCTAACCCAAGATTAGAGAAAATTTTTATTTGAGTTTTGTAACTTTTGGGTGCTGTTTTCTGTTTGTATTGTTTGCCTTTCAGGTTTGAGTTAGAAAAATCACAAACTACACAAAACATAAGCAATGAAAAACATTTTTATACAAGAAAAATGGATACTTCGATTAACTTTTAATCCTAGGTTAGAGTTAACCGGCTTTCGAACAACCCGGCCCTGGCCTATCAGTAAAAGCGCGGCGTATCTTATATGATCAGTAAATAAAGTTAGGTGTTTTTCTTTTGTTTTTCTCGACGTAGCTGTAAATTGCGGTACTCTCGCCAGCCCTTCAAATGGATGGATTCAAAAGAAAACAGGAGAAACCTTCGGAGCGCTGTATATGTTCATGTGTAATGTAGCTGAGGGCTACCTCATGAGGGGATCTAAAGAGAGACGATGTCTGGCTAACGCAACTTGGAGTGGAGTTCAACCAATCTGCTATCGTAAGTGTTTAGATCTCAATTTGTATGGAACTTTCCTCACTTTAGGCTGTGTCGTTGCGCGCTTTCAATTTCGACGAGAAGGTAAACAACAGGAGATAAGGATGCGCGCTTCCAATTTCGAAAAAGTTAAAGACAGAAAGCTAACAATAAACTAATTTTACCCGCAGTGCAAACTTGTGATGCCCCTCGTAAACCAGCTCACGGAAAATTAGCATCAGAACCAAGCAACAAATACTTTTTTGGAAATGTGGTTGAATATCAATGCAACAATGGATTCTCCCCTCGTGGCCACGAAACTACAAGATGCCAGATTCATGGGAATTGGAGTAATCCGGCACCTGCATGCCTCAGTAAGTTTGGACATGTTACACATTTTGTATAAAGAATATTTGTTCAAGGTAGCTTCACGGGTTGTTAGCTATGGCGTGAGCATTGGGTACCTGTTTTTTTCGAGATCTGGCCGTCCCCATTGTCCAGTGTCAGCACTGACCGATCGCTCCACGCTCTAACGTTCAATTCTTCAAGTTTCACTGTAGCAAGTTACTGCAGCTTGGCTTAAAGAACCTCCGTCACACTAAACGAAGTCTAAAACAGTAATAGCCCATGGTGTACTTCAAGTCTCCGAAACATCTTGTCCCAGTTGTTCGAAAGGTGGATAACGCTATCCACCGGATAAATCGCTATCCAGCGGATAAGTGTTAACAAACCAAACCAATCTTTCAACTGGATAGTAATTTATCCGGTGGATAGCGTTATCCACCTTTCGAACAACCCGGGCCTGGTAAATAACTCCTAGGCTCTTTCAAGTAAACACTCCCTAGTAACTTCTTAGAGCTGTCGTTCGTAGCCCTCTTGATTTTTTCGATTAACTGTAGTTTTATTGCCTTAGGAAACACTGACACTGGACACCTCACATTCGTTTGAAGGAACTGATATATCTTAGTTCGGTATAAGAGTTGTTGTATGTTTCCAGGTTGCTCTTCACCGCTTGGTTTAAAGAACAGGATGATTTTTAGCCACCAGCTGTCCGCTTCATCAGAGCGAGACTCGCGACATGGCGCCAAACATGGCCGTCTCCATGGCAACAGCGCTTGGTGTTCAGCGAGGAGTAGTTTTCCCAAATATTTTCAGGTTAGTTCTATATATGACATCTAAATATTTTGTGTTCAATCAAACAGCAGTCGATCTTTGACACACACACTTGTCCACTTGGGAATGGTGTCCGCCTTTGAAACTTTTAAAAGTTGACCTATCTGATTAGTGAATAGCAACCACCCTGGAGCAGGTTTTTGTACTGAGCTGGTTGTTTGAGCTTGACACCATTTCAGTAACCTATTATTTAATAGGATAACCTCGCATACAAAATATCATGATAAGAAATTTAACTTCCTCCGCTCACTTAGTTATTTACAAACAAACGGATCAGTGGCAAGAAATCTAACCCAAGCAATAAAAAGAATAATTTATCATAAATCATCGAATAACCTATAGATCGAATAGGAAGCCTTTTTCTACCACGAGATTACGGCCGCACTGCAATACACGTTTCTTTTTCAGATTGATTTTGGCCGCACCATGGAGGTCACTGCTGTCGCTACTCAAGGTCATCCCAGAGAACAGAAATGGGTCCTGAAATACGTGTTGAAATATTTATTGGGGAAGAACTGGCTTACCTATCAGGAATCGGGACGGGACAAGGTATAACAATCTAACTCCATATGTTCTTTGTTGCTCTGATTTGATTAAATATTAGCGCTGTGCGAAGATCGAATACCTAGAGGAAACTAAAGCAACTCCTACTTACCCCGTTTGACTTGATTTTGAAAGTGGTCAGTCGTCTCTTGTGATGGGCTTCAAAGGGGGAGAATTCCCAGTTTTTGTTTGTGATTTCTAGTCCCAGTAACTCAAACCACATTTTCCCAGCGAAAAAGTTGGTAAATGCCAGTGACCATTTTACCCCTGTATATAGTCTGGGTAAACAATTTTCTTCTTGCTGCTTGCAACTGTTCCTTCGCTTGAGAGACGCTCGAGATTTTGGGCCGCGGGAAACTCCATACGTGAAGTAACTCCACAAATAGCCGCATAGTGCATAAGCTCTTGGGATAATTTACTCGCTCGGGGAATTTCAAAACACAGCAACAACCTTTTAGATACAAACGGATGTCTTTAGAGCTACGTCATCAGAGTGGAATTTTTGGGTCCAGTCCCAGACGAGAGAAGAATCGAGGGCGCAAGAGAATCAACTATTTATTCAGGCCATTTTCCCTTCATTTGTTTTGTTTTGTTTTTTGTTTTGTTTGTTTTGATTTTTTTTTTTTTTCTGAAGGTGTTCAGAGGCAACAGAGACGGTAACACTGTGATGAAGCACTACTTGAAGGAAAAGCTTGTAGCTAAGACATTAAGGATATTGCGTCATCAGAACTCTAAAGACTTCATGGGCTCCACCGTCTGCTTGAGAGCAGAAGTTTACGGTTGCGAGTTTCAAACAGGTGAGTGTAGGTTGTCGAGGGATAAGCTTCTAATGTTGGAAAATGTTCTTTACCAAGTAATTCAAGAAACTACTTTTGGCAGTAGCCTCGTTCACATGGCCTTTTTCCTCGCATGGGGGCGGGGCCTCGCTTCCAAGTGAGAGAAAAGGTCATGGGGACGGGGCGTTTGGTTTGTCAGTGTATAGGAAGCCATACTTCCAATAACAAAATGACATCCAAATCGGAAGGAACTTCAAAGTTACAGGTTTCGAAGGTAGGAAGCAAGGATAGTTAGTATAAGGGATGAGATTCAGGCGGATTTCTAATGAGGAACTTTAAAAGAATCAACTGTATTTATTACAATTGTTTTCTTTTATCAGTCAAAGTCTATGAGGTATGGGAGCGGAGTTGCCGAGGACTGTTGGAGTTTGGACAAGACATAAGACGTGGAGAAAACAAATGACTCCCAAACCCATAATTCGGAAACTACAACAAGAGAACTGGAATACGTGAAAAATGCAGTTTCCTTTGCAGCTGTACATTGCGTTTAAACAATACTTAACGATTGTTCACGCCTTTAATTAATTGTGCTGAGTGAACTTGTATACCCCAAATTAGTGGCCCCGTGTCAAGAACCTGCTTCTGTATTGCAAGCTACTCGAGGACACAAAAAGCGGCTGAAATGGAGATGATTACTAAACCCAACATAGAGTAAATTCAAAATTACGCTGGGGGTAATCGAGAAAGAACAGTTAAAACGTAATCTTCTGGTCATGTACAATACGTTCCTAAACAAAACGGTTTGATTGCTATCATTTCAGACTGTCTCACCATTGGTTCAGAAGTATTTGCTCATTGGAATTCCGTCAAAGAACACACGCGCTTCTTCCACGGCTTCATCACCAAGGTCCGCAAAACAAGTGTCGAGGTATCCCCCTCCGGTAAACATGGCGCCAAAGTCAACGAGATCGTTGAAAGGCCTAGAGCTAAACAATTCTACGTGATCATTGACAAGAAATCCAAACCAACCGAGATAAAACTTGGATCAGAAGTTATTGTGGCCTCCAAGGACAACTTGGGCTTCTCTCAGGGCAAAGTAACCCAGAAATTCGTCACGTGGTATGGTGTCCAGTTGGGCAACGGAGAGAAGGTCTGGAGCAAAGCGCATGACATCCGACTTCTAAGAGCTCCTGTCTACTGTGACCGAGAATGACTGATAAGAGATACCTAGTAGTACTGTTTATTCTTTATTTACAATATTTAGAAAAGAAGCCTTGAAATCTATTCGTTCTACATTTTTAGAAATAAATTTTGTTTTATTTTTCCTATAAAATCCGTCTGAACTCGTTCCAGATCTCTTCGAGCCTATGCAAGTAGATAACTCCTAACTGAGAAATCGCTTCGAGAGTGTCTGCGGACGGGACTGGGAGCTGGCTGAAAAACAGCCATTGTATCAATTGACGTCCTTATCAATGCGTTTCAGCATTCTGGGTACTACTGGCAACTGACAAGAGAAAAAAAAAGTGTCTTAGTACTTACAACTTGGATTTCCCTCCCAGACCCTCTCGTGACAGATTTGTAGCGTCCATATCTTAAGATTCTTATTTGTATTATTGATTATTTTTTTTGTGAAATCATGGTTGCTACAGCAGTTAAGAAAAAGTAAAATATTTGATATTGTCGAGAAATAATTGTTTGCTTTGATTTTTGTTGCGTCCATTTTACACTTGTACTTTATGATTAGCCTGCGTAAGAAGCGATCCAGTACGAGCCGAACATAAGAGCTTTTTCGCATTTGGGCAGCGCGAAAAGTGGGGCTAGAGCAAAAAGGTTCGACCTGATTTATTTCTCTACTATATTTATTTCTAATCTGTACCCTCTGTAAAGTTGAGCTGAACTATCAATATGCTATTACTATCGGCTGTCTGAGTAAGAGCTCAGAATCTGAACAACATTCACCGCTGGAAATACAATGTTAAGATTAGTTTCTTTCTTGCTCGAGCTAAGTTGTATGCTCGTCCCCGCTCGTCGCTGACGCCGCTCGTCGCTCGCCCGCTTTTTCCATCGTCCCTACTGACCGAGAGCCTGGAACACGCTATGTTGACACAAGATTAGATTGGTTATAGATTCTTGGACTAAGATTTTCACTAATTCAGGAGACCTTTAACTACTATGCGAGACACATATATTTGAATGAGCGTTAGGTTTCTTCAGTTAGAACTTGCAGTCAAGACATGAACATCGTTCGGGAACTTTTATATTTTGGGCTTCAATTAAGCATTTGTCCGTGACATGAGACGATAATCTAAGAGAACACACTCCCGTGCGCCCAATGACAATCTAATTTAAGCTCCGGGCCACGCTGTGAAAGTTAGTTTTAGTCTTAGTTCTTTGATCGCGCAGCCAATGCCTAACGGTCATCGGGTCGCGTCCATCTAAATCCGAAATTGAAAATCTAACTGGTTAAAAAAAAGAAAAGAAATTCAGTCTTAATTTCAAAAGTGTTGTGTAATATTTACCTGAGTTTGCACGCCACGTCTATTTGGAAAGTATTTAAACCACTGCTCAGGAAAATTATCTTTGTGCTTATCCGAAGTTCACTTCGAAACGATAAGTCATCCCTGCATGCCTGACTCACGTGAGGCGCCATGGCTGCCCGAGGGCGGGGGGGGGGGGCGCCCCCCCACAAAAAAGGCGGGGGGGCCCCCCCAGGAACTTT
>Ga0126338_10000319_pt1 | contig 24301 bp, 9 predicted proteins | sample OrbCmetagenome_2_FD_92529 | JGI IMG/M metagenome (GOLD analysis project Ga0126338, IMG submission 92529) | Coral microbial communities from Petempiche,Puerto Morelos, Mexico - Orbicella C C metagenome | ecosystem: Host-associated > Invertebrates > Cnidaria > Coral | place: Petempiche,Puerto... | reverse complement strand
TCTTTCTTTCTTTCTTTCTTTCTTTCTTTCTTTCTTTCTTTCTTTCTTTCTTTCTTTCTTTCTTTCTTTCTTTCTTTCTTTCTTTCTTTCTTTCTTTCTTTCTTTCTTTCTTTCTTTGCCATCAAATCTTTGCCTCTGTCACAGGAACTGTTGGATCGCACTGGAACCTTCAGGATGTCTGTGTGATAACACTGCAGAGAACCAAAATACAGAATACAATTTATTGGGACAAAGGTCCAAACCAGGCACATTTTACTGTTCTGTGAGATAAACAGTGCTTAGCTATCATCCTTTGTGGCTGCTATTTGGTTGCCAAGCATGTACAGTGTATGCATCCCCTCTCTAGGCAGTCGTGGCAACCAAAATAATGTCTGCAAGGAGATTGGTGTTAAGCCTGTTCTTGCTTACAATATTATTTGCTTCACTTCATGTGAGGTGGAGAGCTGACTGAAACAGTTACTAACATCAGTGCCTGAAAGCATTGTGCATTTTGTGAAATATGCTTCCATTTTAGGCATACTAATCTTTAGTTTTCACTTGCTTTTCCAGGAAAGCACCCCGTGTCTGCTCTGGCGGAATATTGCAGCAAGAGGAAATGGCAACTGCCAGACTATTCATTGGTGTTTGACCATGGCCCTGCGCACCACAAGCAGTTTCTGTTTAAAGTGTTAGTTAACAGTGTTGAGTACCAACCTGCTGTTGTATGTGGCAATAAGAAACAGGCCAAGGCACAAGCAGCCATCTATGCTCTGAAGGGACTTGGCCTTATCCCTGAAGATGCTGATATATCTGCTGTATGACATGCACTACTTCATGTAATCAATTTTCTTAGTTTATAGTTTGAGTAATACAATTACTCAGTGTTGGATGTGTGATAAAAAACGCACAAAAGTGTTAACAATAATGAGGTGTTTGTTACTCATTATTGGTATACAAGGCATACAATGTTATTGTCTTTTGAGATTACATGAAGTTAAGTTCATAACCTTTCTACTTTCATTGAACAATCATAACAGATTTCAGGATAATATTCAGCTTTGCGAGTAACCACTTCTTCACAAAATAATACAAGGGACACCTGGTTAAAGAATAAATTTACTGATTGTTATCAGACAAGTTTTTTTCATCTCATAACTAAGTTATAAACAGGTTTTAGATTGGAATGTTTGTTTTTACGTGATTATTCAACAAAATTACAGTTTTGTCAGTATTGCAAGTTTTATTAGATATCATTTAATTTTCATGTGGACAGTTTTTCAACTTGTAAGATATTAAACTTTCTGTTGCTCACTGTATGGTCTACAAGGGAAAGTATGGACTGCTCATAGTAATGTGTAAATTGAAGAACAGTCATCAAAAGTAAGGAAACCTTTAAGAAATCTCATATTTTCACCCAGTTACAGACTGAAGTAAATTTGTACTGTTAACACCCTGTGAAATAATATTTCTAAGCACATGGTTATGGTGGTGTTTGTATGTGAATGTTACTTTCAATATAAATTAAAATGTTATGAAAAATGTTTGTGGCTGTTCATTACGAGTATATATTACACTATAATTTACCGTCATATGACCTTTACTCTGGGTCTTGTGGGTTCTGAAAAAGTCCTTGTTCACCATCATTATCATATATTTACCAGCCCAAAAGTTTGGGCACAATATTATTATGATTTTGTTCACTCTGCAAGTTGTCCAAATTTAATTAAATTTTAATTTGGATAGTGTCCCAATTTACAAGTAATTTGGAGTGTCATACACAACCTTAGCCAGGCTCTGGCTGGAGGGGTCTGACCCCAGCTGGAAGGACAGTGGCTTTCCTCCCTTTTTTTTCTTTTTTTCACCCCATCCTTGACTAGAGAGCCTATTCACAAGCTAACACAACATAGATAACTAAGAGGACAACGTCTGGAAATAATTGGATTCAAAAAATTCCTCTGACAGCCAATTAATTGGATTTGGCCTAGAGCCTTTCCAATTTTGGCTGTCCAATCCTAATGGATGGCATGTAGTCCTGTCACATATACTTGATTGTCTCCTTTCAGTCAGCCAGTGTTTTATCTCTAAAGATACCTTAGGAGTGTCCAAACAATTTTCTGGTAGCGATTTACGTGATAGTCATAGTCAGAAATACATGTAGGATGTCTTGGGCAAGAAAACTAAGGAAGATCTTACTTCAAGCACCTTGACCTTTCCTTGAAGACCTTCTAATTCCAGTTCCAATTCTATGTCGCATGCATTCTCAAGTTTATCTTGCATGTGGCTTGGATGAAATAGTAAGAGTAGTTGCTCCCTGTGATTGTTAAGTTACATAAGCTGCGAAGTGTCACATGCACTAAGGACATGGCTGTGCTTTGCATTTCTCTATGCTCTTTTCGTGAGTACATTCCTGCATTCAGATTCTTATCAGTTAAAAAGAGGCCCTTCTTAATGCAAGGCACTTTTTCCACCTCAAACTATAGTAACAAAGGTTGGGTTTTACAGCCCTCTGACTGACCTGCCTATTACACATTACTTCCACCTAGAGGTAACTTTATCATTCCAAACTGTTTTAAGTTTAAAAGTTCTTGACTTTGTGCATTTTAATAAAATAATGATTCAGAAGTGATAACCACTTAAAAATAACAAATAAAAAGCACCAAAAATAATACAACAGATTAAAACATACGCTAAAATTACTAAACTATTTCTAAAATTACAAAAAAAAAAAAAAAACTTTTATGGCAAATAACTTAAGAACTGCCAGGATACAATAGAAACAGTTTATCTAGGTAAAATACTAATGATTAATAAAATATTTCGGTCTGTAGTGATTTTTGATACCAAACATCTACAAGACTAATAAACCCATTTCCCACCCCCGTCCCCCACCTCACACTGAGAAAAACATAGTGAACTGTGACACTTTTAGTGGAAACTCTGGTACAGTGTAGAGTTTTTTTTTCTGCTGAAATTTAGGAAGGATAAGAATTTAGAAAATACTTTGTTCATGGCTTTAACCTTACACTGCACCTTTCAATAACATACAAACATCTAACTAGTAAGTTCTGCTCTAAGGTCTAAATGATGATAAATTTAAATATTAATAACAGTAGAATTTGTTACTACTGTCAATCAGAATATTGCAAGGACAAAAAAGAAACTTTGAAAAAAAAATGCACCCGAATTTACTAATGACAACCCACAGACACAGCTTTTAAACCAACAGAAGTGAACTTCTGTTGGAGAAGAGAGATGTCAACTAAGATAACAGACCACCTGTAAGATGCTGTTTACTGAAATTCACCTCAAGCCTTGTTTATGCAAACATTCTTTAAAAACCAGTAGTACTTTCATGCTGTTTTCACATGGCTTTTCTATTCATCTTGCTGGTTTGGGTTTCTCTTTAACTTAAAATTTTTTTAAAGTTTTTAGATTAATAATTTACTGCACTTTGAAGGTGAGGCTTGAGGGTGAGAAGCTAAAAATGTGATGTTCACATGAATAATGGTTATAACCTGACAGTAGTGAATACCATTGATTGAGCAGAGTTTGTATGTTATTATCAAAAGGCAGAGAAGGGGCCTGCCATATAAGTCAAAAACACTTTACAATGAAGACTGCTTAATATACTCCTTCAGCCAATAATCCTAAATCAACTTTAACAACAGGGAACAAATGCAAGTTCGGTTAATCCTCTCACAGTCACGCAATATGTTAAAGTCTACAAGTACCATTTAGCAGTCTGAACTTGCAAAAATCAGCCAGTCAGCACAAACAATATCACTGCTGAGAATCATGGTATTGTTCAAAGACTAGATTCTGACCACTGGTAGTCCAACAAAGCTCCTCTGAGAAATGGCACATTATTATTTTAATGAACTTCTTCCTGGTGAGAAGAAAGTCAGAATAAAAAGACCTTAACCTAACTAGATTCACCATTACATTAATGTTCCCTAGCTGAATTAAGTACACACTAAAAAATCCACTCACACAAAAACATTCAATATAATTATTATAGTTATTATATGGCAAGGTCAAGTCTTGAGGTAAATTCGAGTTTTCTGATTGGTTCGTTCTTGGTCAGGACTTTGCCATATGACTTATGACTGAGTCAGTTTCACAAGCTATGTATTTTTGTTTTCAAGTGCCATATAATAAACTTAATATACTTAACTAACCTAGAATACTTGAGCTAAGCCATTTTACATCCATGGACCTTATTGTACCTTGCTGTGCTCATATACTGACCTCGGCCTGATACCATTATTCCCCAGCACGGCCCTTGTGCTTGGTTTAGTATTAGATTACTATGGACTATTTTTTTTTATTGACTTAACCCCTTTTCTCCTAAACTGAGTGTCAAACTCTTGTCATTTTTCTGTGGATAAAAGGTAAATTAAGGTAGCTTAAAATATTGCTGACACAAGTACTTGCATCAACCTGGACAGCATCTCCTAGACTCTTGCTGTTCCAGTAAATCTTCAGCAGAAGCTGCATGTCCAATTCCAAGAACATCTGTAGGGCGCATTGGCAGAGCTTTAATCCCATCCCAGCCACCCCTGAGTCCTAAGTCTCCTCTCTCCATTCGTTTATAAACTTCCTCGGTCACTCTGATAAAAGCTTCTTCAATATTACATAAAACCTTAGCTGATGTCTCGATGAACATCATATTATTTGCTTCGGCAAAGCGTTCTCCTTCCTCTGTGGAAACAACTCTCCTGGATTCTTTATCAATTTTGTGGCCAACCAACATGAAGACAACATCGCTCTCCTCAACACACTGTTTGGCTTCTGATAACCAGTCTTTGACATTAAGGAATGACTCCCTATTAGTAATGTCATAAACTATTAGGCATCCAACAGTGTTTCTGTAGTAAGAGTATGTGATGGAGCGGAATCTCTCCTGCCCTGCTGTGTCCCAGATCTGCAGTTTTATTTTTACATCAGCTGAGGAATAACAACAATATCTCATCATGATAATAATAATTATTTTGTAGCTGAAAAAAGCAACTTTTGTTTCTGGTGAGACGTGTCCTCTCAAATGTGCCATTTAATTCTCAAACATATTACATAACATTACTTTAGTACAGATTACAAGTAACTTTAATGTTAACCTCAATTCTGGACACAAGTTGTGAAGTTAATCTCACATAATTTTTATAATTGTAATTTTTTTTTGTGATGCCTGCTCATCAAGTGTAACTATAATTATTATAATTTTGTCAGTAGTTCTTGTATTAGTTTGAATTTCTTATTAATGAATAATAGTCATGTTACAGTTAACTGTTCAAGGAGAGTAATAAAGAGAAGCTAATTTTGTGCACGAGTGAATGACACCAACTTGTCCCCACTTGAAATCTACTTGCCCAGTGGGCCAGCCAAGTTTAGTTTTCACTTATCCCAACTTAATATAATACTTGCCAATATGGCAATCAGAGGACATTGCAAACAAAGTACGCTTGGATTTTAAATCAATCCACACTTTCAACTCATTCCTTCACTCAATTTGCAATCTTAAGCTTTAAAATAGTTCCTGATGGGAAAGTATGATCATTTTATCAAGCTGACATAATTTTTCACTGAGACTCACAAGACTACTGAGGCGTACATCATCTGCCCACGGGGCCACTTAACTTCTATTTTCACTTTCCCAAGAGCAGATTTACTTGTCATCGCACGTGCGTTTTTTACCCTGCCCTGTGATTTCAATCTTCCGTTAATTATGTAAAAAATATGTGAAATACCATTTCAATATAGATCTAAGTGTCACTACCTATACTTTTTCCCCATTTTAATCTAATGTAACAGGTTCTAATTATTACAACCACAGATTTTTTGGGACATTCACACCATAAGCTTCAAGATTATCTTAAAAAAGAAAGTGATCTGCAACTTAATCAAATTACCTAAATCCCTTGGTAATTATGGGATCCAAAAGATGTAAACATTTTTTCCCAGTGTACACATGTCTTCGAGACAAACTAATTTGCAAGTATAAATGATGTATATTTTCCAAAGATCTGGCAGGTAACGGATGATAATAAATGATCTTTTCTTTAGAACGCCCAAACGGGGAAATGATTAAGCTTATAACTTACGTAATAAGACTTACTATAATTTAAGCTTATATCGAACGCGTTTGAGTACCGCTATACAACATGATATTCATGGCGATTAGGACATAGGGAACTCATGGTTCAGTGGCAAAAAAATTGTCTGTGGATTGAGAGAAAAATTCCCAAACTTTGTTTACAACTACAGCGGGCAAGCAACCGCAAAACACAAGTTACATGATTTTCAGGCAGGGAAAAAGAGATATTTCAAGCGATCGAAGGTTATTTGTGCGACAAAATTGATTAAACCACAATATGAACTAGCATGAGTTATAACGCAACAGGTATAACTACTTCGAAAAGGTTTAACTAACTTACATGAAAGCATCACAACTCGCACATGGAAGTCCACACCAACTGTTGGATCGGAATTTTCAATAAACTGTCCTTCTGTGAACTGACGCAAAAGCGACGACTTTCCAACAGTACTGTCACCGATTAAAATAATCCTGAACTGGTAAAAATATTTTGGCTTGAACCGGGCTGCATCTGCACTCCGTTGGCGGCTCATCTTTAAATTGTACAAATTTACAACACCTGGATCGTACGTGCAAGAAAATTATCCAACCATTTGCATTCAAAATGCCTACTACCAGCAAGTATGCCTTCGAATTTAGATCTGGAAAATTCTGCAATAGAAAACAGGACATAGTCATTAATTGTATTATCTGGTTGGGGCTAAGCTAGGGCACCTTCCAGCTAAGGTACCTTCCAACGAATCACGTATTTAAGTCAGCAAAGATGTACAAAGTACAAACGTTGAAATAAGCCACACGTAAGCTTAAATTGCTACATTTAAGATTTTTGGAGTGAGCAGAGTGAGATGAGACAAGCAAATGTAGCAACATTTCGCCTCAAAGACACCAGAAACATCAAATTTAAGTTATGAAAATTTTGAAATTGTTCAAGTTTAAGCGAAACGTCATACCTTTGAAGAAAAAAGCACATACAATCTTTCACCATTCAAATGATATCTTCCGCCAAGGCTTCCTTCCTCCAAAACAACCTCGCATTCAGTATATTTCAAATTTGGTCATGATGCCCATATTTAGAATATAGCCTGTTTTCCAAGATGGCGGACGAACCAGATCAACGTACCGTAGAAAGTCTGCCGTTTTCGCCGTTTTGTGGGAGAATTTTCAACCGGTGAGTGTTTTGATTGAGGTTAAAAATTTTGTTAGCAAAGAATCAAAGATTTCTGCTTAAATTTTGTTAAAAGTCGACCAAGTTTTAAACTGAACCGCCATACTGGCACGATATTTGCAGAAGGCAATTTTTAACGGCAAAGCACTAACTTAAAGCCAGCTAAGGTCAGATTTCAAAACCACTACTGCTTTGATTTCCTTTGTTTTAACTTAATTATCGAATTATTGCATGTTGGAATATAAACATCTGACCGCTTCAATTTCCATTTCAGGAAATTTTTAGCAATTCTTGTTCTTGGTCAACTGTTGTCCTGGCTTGTTTGTGGAACTGGAGTCTTCAGTCAGCTTTTAGTGACTAATTATGGTATCGAGATTCCAACAACACAAAGTTTCTTGAACTATTTATTATTAGGATTTGTGTATACAACAACACTCGCTTGCCATCCCAGGGACTTCAAAACTAGACTAAAAGAAACAGGATGGAAATATTTTCTGTTAGCACTTTGTGATGTAGAAGCCAACTATTTGGTAGTGAAAGCTTACCAGTACACTAATCTTACAAGCATTCAGGTGAGTTGTTAACTTGAGTAGATTGGGCATGAAGTCTTACTCAAATATATATCAAAGCCAATAGCAACAAATATCAAGTGCAAGTAGTATTCAGTTTGCAAATGAGGAATCTCCATGGAAACCAATAGACACCAAAATGTTAATGTCAACTTACTACTATGTTCCTGATAAAGTGTTCTGTTATTATTCTTGGATGGAAAACACATGATGCTGTTGGGAAACCTTTGTCGAATGTATCATCCCAGAATCGCGAGAAAGTAACCGTTATCAGACGCTGATCATTTATGAAAAACCAGTATTGAAGCACTGGTTGGCTCAAGTACCTACACCCCTGCACCAATCATACTTACATAACTAGTCTAGAGATTCGAACATTTTGCTAAATGCGGGTTCACTTGAGATTTAATGGAATTTTTCATTTCTACTCAGGTTCTGGATTGTTTTTCTACAATATCAGTTTTGGTACTCTCATGGATATTCTTGAAAGTACGCTATGAATGTATTCATTACTCAGGAGTGTTAACCTGTTTGGCTGGCATTGCCTGTCTGGTTGTAGCAGATTATTATGGATCTCGCTATTATGGCTCAGGTCAGTTTAAATTTTTATCATTCACAAAACCCTTGGACATTTGACAGTTGTACAATTATTATATTCTAAGTGTTATTAGTATAACTTTGCTAGTGTTCTATCATGGATGAAATTCTTTTATTGCCTATGATACTCAGTTTCTATTCTGTTGTAGATAGTGAGTAGCCTGGCAGTGTGCGGTTGTTAACAAAATGATAGCTGCTTTTTTACATTTTCAATGCGTTTGTGAAGAGGATTTAGATCAAGTTTTGAACAACTACATGTAACTTAGATTTACATGTATACCAATATACATGTAATATCTAGATTATTCGTTCTCAATTTCTATCCATGAATAGTTGACTCAGACTGCAGCCCTGTCAACTATCACACAACAAAAATCTCAGGCTCATAATGTAATTTTATTTATTAATTTGATTCAGAATTTAAAGTTGGTAACTATTTTTGCTTGACAGGTAAAAACCAAGCAATAGGAGATGTTCTTGTGCTGTGTGGTGCTGTTATGTATGGAGTGTCCAATGTTGCACAAGAGTTTGTCGTCAAGAATTTTAGCAGAGTCGAATTTCTCGGCATGATTGGTTTATTTGGGAGTATCATATCCGCTATCCAGATGTAAGTTAAATTTATGATTATAATGCCCACTTTTGAAAGAAAATTGTTTTTAATTTATTAAATTTCGTATGTCTCTTTAAAACTGTTTGTTTGAGAAGAATCTTAGCAAATTCTTGACACCCACTTTTCAAATCCTGGCTAAAAGCCTGTTCACACTGTGGCAGGACTTGAGTAAAATTTCTTATAGCAGGAATGAATATCAAACATGGGGCTGGCAGCTAGGGTCTTATGTTTCCCCACTGCCTAACCTTGATCTGTAACATAATAATTTATTTAAGTTTAATAATCCTTTTTTGGCAATACTCTTTGCAGGGTTATTCTTGAAAGGCATCAACTGTCAACCATTGAATGGGACTCTAAAATTGGTTAGTACATTCGTAAATTGAGTAGCAATCTTATATGTAAATAAATGTGGTTGAAATTTTGTTTCTATTAATTTCTTTTTTAATAATTTCAATATTACATGCTAAAATATGTTTGTATGTATGTTTTCCAATGGATTTCTGGAGGTACACACATGCTTACGTGTGTATATGGTCGCTAAACCCTTGTTGATAATGTACATGCAATAAATAATTACATTGCATATCAGATGTAAAATATCGTTAAGTTTGATGTTACATGCCAAGACACGTAGGAATTAATAGCATTATTATAAAACTGAGAAAATTCCTTCATTGCGATTGGCTGAGAGCAGGCCAATTAATCTTAACTTTAACTTAACATAACTTTCTTGGTCATATATAAATAAATGAACAATCATACATGTATGAATGCTCAAGCAATTTACCATTACGTTACTCGTGATATTTGAAAATTCTTTGAAATTGCACTCGCCTAAAGGTTTGTGCGATTTTGAGAGAATTTTCAAATATTACTCGTAATGTAAATCCTCATTTGCACTCGCATTCGTACGATTACCTATACTAATTTTGTAGGAATTAGTAACCATAATTATAGTGGATACTCTACAGCATTTCCCTTGAACACTGTAAGAGAAAAAGAAAAACACTGTAAATAGATGTATTATCACGGTGTTAACTGGTATAATCTAATCAATGTCTGTATGTGGTATTCTATTTTTCCAGTTTTGTTCATCACTGGCTTTGGCCTTTGTTTGTTCTTACTTTACAATTTGATGCCAGTGGTCATGAAGCTCAGTAGTGCCACAGTTGTCAACTTGTCTCTGTTGACGGCAGACTTTTACAGCTTATTCTGTGGCTTATTTCTATTCCACTACAAGGTAAGTTATGCATTTGATGGAATAAAGAAGTCCTCAGAGCAATCACAGTCGCAATGGTCAATCACATCAAATGCAGAAATGTGAAGGACTGAAATACATGAAACAGTTGGCCTGTATACAGGAAGGTGCATGTGACTGTGATGTAACTAGTACAAATTTGGTGTAATACTTAAATGTTTAAATTAATCATGATAAGTAAATGCAGAAACCAAATTGCCTGATTTCGTTAGCTTCTTGGTTTTAAAAAAGAAAACCACCCTCTGGTAATGCAAGTTTGTTGCATTACATGTATGCGTGGGAGGCATGGTGTCCTCATGGTTAGTGAACTCATCTCCAAATTGAGCAGTCCGAGTTTGAGCCCTGGTCACTTTACTCTCCCAGTGCCTCTCTCTTAACCCAGGTGTATAAATGGGTACCAACGAACTTAATGCTGGGGGTAACCCTGCAATGGACTAGCATCCCATCCAGGGAGGAGTAGAAATACTCCTAGTCGCTTCTACAGAAACCATGATAAGCTGGAATATAAAGCTGGAATATACATTTTGTAGTTAAATCATCATCATCATCATTATCTTTGCTTGGTCACGTGACTAATGGATGCTGTCATGAGTTAAGAATGATTTCCTTGTGATAATACTGATTGGCATAATTTGCATAAAATACAGAAAAAGCTTGTATTTGGTGTGGTGAGAGTATCTGGAAAAAAATTGTTCGGCAGCATTTACAATTTGTAATGTTAAAAATTTGTTTCAGTTCTCAGCACTGTACCTTGGATCATTAGGATTTATAATACTTGGCGTAATTGTATACAATCTGAAGCCGACGCCCAGCCAGGCTGCCTCTTCTGGTACCCAGGCCTTATCTTACAGACGAATTGAAGACGACTCGCAGCAAACGGAAGACGACTCAGCGGCATCGTCATCAGCATCATCTTTGGTTGGTCACATGACTAATGGATGCTGTCGGGAATTAAGAATGATTTCTTTGTGATAATACTGTGTGTGAAAGAAAACCTGCTAAGTGATAAGATCTGAAATGATTCTTGTGAGCGAAATTTGCCCAGACTGAAATATCTTAGCATTGCAACTTTGTGGTCATTGCTGGGTTGTGACAAGGTACTTTTCTGACGTTCAAGTGAAGCAGTGCCATGTTGCAGCCCATAAAACAGCTGAGGAGATTTCAAGACCTGTCTGTGGTGAAATGGGGACCAGAAGTTGTTAATCTCAAATCAACCTCTTTTTGATTGCTGCCATCAATTAGACTACGAGTAGTCCCTCCTTTGCTCAGTCCGTCGAGTGAAACCGTAAACCGCGAGAAAAAATGGCCGTTCGAAATCCCGGGGTGAGAGGCACGCGAAATCGCGGGTTTCGTTCGCGTCTCGCACGACGAACTAAGCGAAAGAACGTCTACTCGCAGTCCTCGTAGCCCTCGTCATTTTTTTGATGGACTAAAAAGTCAGCTGTTTAATGGGCTTGTCATTTGGTTGGACAATAGTTTATTTAATAACTTATTTCACGTAATTTTCATGAATTTCTAATCCACATACTATTATATTGCCATGACGTAACGTTTTAGCCATGTCCGAGTGCGTGCAGAAACCAATTATTGCATAATAATAAACTACCGTAAATATTTAATTGAATACATTTTATTTTATTATCATGGCATTTGATTAAATTATGGCTTTTATTCTGTAGTTCAGACTGATTGTGTCAGTAGTCAGGGTGGGTGGTGTAATCAATATTTGACGTTCGTGGTCAGACATCAGTAGAGGGTCTCAATATGCAGGTTACCTTAGAAGGTTAAAAAAATATAGCGTTTTGTTGATTGACGGTTACTTGTTCGATTGTTTGACGGCTGATGGTTAAATTGTTTCTAATTTACTGCTTGACTGTAGTCTTTTTTTGCGTTTGACGGTTTGAGACCCTCTCAGTAGTCCTTACGAGGCGCTGTTGTATCTTTGCTTATTGTGAAAATTTATTGTCTTGTGTTAAAGGAGCTCAGTCACGGTATTTTGAGTTATTTTGGCCACACACAAAATTACCTTTAAATGGTAGGAAACCTGAAAATAACAGGTTAATAAGATAGAAAAACACTAAAGAGATTATGATAAACCATAACGGAACAAGGATGGCTAAGGATGGAGAAGATAAAGGCGGATTACAAACGACGAATTTGAAAAATTGAGGCTAAACTTTTCAATATGCGCAAACCGTGACTGAGCTCCTTTAAAGAAAAGTGTTTGCTTCGCTTTGTCAGTTTTCGAGAAACTTGACGCACCATGTTACGCAACCACTCGCTTATCGTCTCCAAAATGCTCTTGTGATGTTTTGCGCGCAAACGAAGGCAAACAACGCAAACATTAATGATGCTCGTTGGCTTGAAGTGCAGACTCTTTCATTAATGGTATTGATCATTCGGACTTTTACATCTAAATGCGGGAATTGCACCACACTAAAATGTGCTCCGGTTAACCTAAACACCACTTTGGTTAGCCTGAATAGCACTCCGGTTGGTCTGAGAAACGCTTCAGTTAGCTAAAGTTTAGTTAGCGCTGACTTGGGAATGGTTAGCCCCGTAATTCTTGTACTTAACTGCATTGAGTATCAGTTTGTCACGAAATATGTTGTATTTATGCTCGCTAATGCTATGCCCTGAGATTGCTGTGTCATGCGTGGGTCAGCACACATGTTCTTGTATGAAAAGAGATCTGTTTTTCACATTTGTTATGATCAGTACCTCCCAGATCGTTACCTCACGTAAGCGGCCGCCTCTCTTTGTGACATAACTATTTAAACATTCCCTCATCATACCAAGTTTCTATTTGCATGTGAAACTGTGGTAACTGACCGCATTCGCTTGTAAGCGGTCTTTGGTTATGCTATGCCAATCAAACGGAGAGAAGTCCAAAATTTGTTTCCAACATTTTTGCTTCTGAGTGCCCTGTATTGCACACTAGAGAGATTCATAATAAGCAGATTGGTCACTGAAACATTTTGGTGAGTTTTTCTCTCCAACTTAGTTTTCCAACTCAGTTTTGTTCTAAAGCCGGACTAAATCGGCAGTTATCTTGCAATAAAGAGGTCTTAGTCGCTAATGAAAGCGTGTAAAAATTCAAGTCTTTCTATGAAACGCACGCTGTGTGAAATCTACACCTGTACTTAACGTTAAAACAAATCGTTTCGGCTGTTAGGTTGGGAGTCTTCCAATATATATTAACGCGCATTTTGTATAGTTAAAAACTCCGTTGGACCGAAATACTAGCCCTAAAATGACCTATAGCATAAACTGAGTCCTTTCCTTAATCATGCCGGCTTAGTGCTGTGTTCACTGTGTCTTTCCTTATTATATAAGAAATAAAAAATAGAAATAGTACTGAGTTACTGAGACAAGTTATCTTTCCCTTTTAATGGCTGCAGAATTCCCATAAGCAGCCTAAACTTGACAAAACAGGTTGATAACTTGCGAAAGCTTTCGCAAAGCCCTGCTCCACTTTCGCTTTATGGAACTTCCTATCTCTCTCCAGGGGCGACTTCACCGGGTCGCGAGAGTCGTCTCCAATTGAAAGTTGACGTCATTCTGCGCAAAACCAATTTCTGAACAAATATGGACCACAAACAAGAGAAGAGACCTCCATGCTCAAAAGATATTGTTAACAGACAATTGATCGAGCGTGGTTGTTTAAACACACAAAAGATCAAAATATTAGATATAAATATATTTAATTTTCATTCAAATTTTCGATGCCTCTTTGAAAAAAACGTGACAAAAGTTATGACGCTCCGGATCAACAGCCCGGTTTCTCAAACTAAAAATCTATTTTGGACTATTTTTACATTCATGTATAACAGAAATTTAAAAGATTTCCGAAGGGAAAACTAACAATATTGTAGGAAATTCAATTTCTTCACGTAATGCAATCTTTTGAAATATTCTTTTCCTCATAATATACTTCAAGAGGATTGAATACTTTTGACATTAAGAGAGCTCCGACACATCAGAGCTAACTGAAAAGTTGAATAAGTTTTATTTATTGTTCCTATTGCTTACATATACCTACTCTCACACTCTCTGAATAAAAACCAAAGCTCGCTTGCAAGGAAACCTTCTTGGTGACAATTAAACCAAGCAATTGAGCAATGGGCAACTGAAGTCACAGCATTCCGTGTCTGTTCGTCAGTCTTTAGTAATATTGGTTTAGCGGGCACAACTGAATTGTGTTATATTCGGCTGTACGTATCTTTCTCGGATGGCACTGAGAGGATCATTGTCGGTTATGTTTTATCAACAAAACTTTGGATCAGTACTTGATGCTAGACAGTTCTACCGTTAACAAACACTTTAGCCGTTTCCTCAATTGTCAGAGAGAACGTTTTTCGTTGCGCAGGTCGACCAAGACATGATTTTTTAAATTATTCTTTAATTTTGGGTCATTAAACAGTTAAAAGTGACTTTTTCCGTGTGAAAGGAAATAATAGAAGTTTACACGCGGACTGAATTGTTGAGGCAAGATTTTATCTAGAACAAGAGTTCTAGCGGTGCATAACAGAAACGTTTCAAATAATGAACGGAAGGCAATGCATATCACTCCATTTTTTGGTGTTTTAGTGCTGGACAGGGCACGACCTGTACATCTCTATTCAGTGGGCGCTAATCCTAGTAAGGAAGTGGAACAACAAGAAGAAAGGAAGACTTCGTCATCACTGTCGCCGATATTGCAGACTGACCGTTTATATGGATGTTCCGTGGTTGCTCTGCAAGCTGAGCGACACGAGACCCGAGGCGGAAGCTAATCTGCGTCGAGGATGAAGAAAATATAGTATTTCGCGGCAAATAAAGATGTAAATTTGCGGTAAAATGACTCAGCAGAGCCTGCCGTTTAAAGTTTCATATGGGAGATGACAATGGTTACGTAATTAAATTATCAAACAGCATATCTGAATTGAAAAATTAATCAACTTTTACAAAAGAGTTGCGAATTAAGATCAATCAAATTACTGGAACAGTTATCAGTATCTCAAGTCAGCTATTGTTAGCAATTTCTAATGCTTGTTAAACAGAAATCAAAGCTTACAATACTTAATAAAACGATCAAAACGCAAGTACGATTGACAAACCAATAATTATCTAATGATAGTTTTTCCGTCTACCCTTCGAAGAAGGGGAAAAACATCTGACTGTGCTGATGAGTCGTACATCTCGAGTGGAATCCCGATTTTTCGAAGTCTCATTTTTTCCGAAACTCCCGGTAACTCGAACCAAAAGTCGTTCCCTCTCCTCAGTCGGGCACTGTAATTTTATCCCCGATTTCTCGAACTCTCCGATTATTCGAGCCAATTTTCGTTTTCCTTGGAGGTTCGAAAAATCCGGCGGGATTTCACTGTATTTGACTAAAGTTATTTGACACAATTTTTTCTCTAACATTCGATTTTATGTAGTAGATCAACAAACGAAGTGCTTTGTGAAACATCGAGATTTTTCGTTCTGAAGAAGTATCATTCAGTTTCTTTATGAGACAGTAATAAGCACTTTAAAAAACTCACGCTGCCTGGATGGTTTTTATATTGTCAATGGTTCATATTCGTCAATTCGTTTCTTAGCACATTTTATTATCCCGTTCTGAGATCTTACAGGTTGTTTTTATGCAGGATTTCAGTTTCAAAAAGTAAATATCGAGATTGTAATTGTGTTAGCGGAATACATAAGTTTCAATCGCCACACTCTGTATTCAACATCAGCACATCAACATTATGCGGTTTAACTGTGCAAAAAGCTCTCTGATTGAATAGTACTGATGAGAAATAGCACACACACAAAGAACAGGACGTGAAATTATGAACGTCGATAGCAAATATATATAATTAAGGAAGGGTCATGACCATAATTTTTTTCCCACGCCTTGCTACAACTCCCCCATTAGAAATGTTTTTTGAAGCCAAAGCGAAGACTGTCAAAAATTAAAACTGTAAGTCGTAAAGCAAATTTGCAATTTTTCACAACACTAAATAACCAATCCATATGACTATCGAAAACCACAAAATTTAAAGGTTGTACTTATCTTTTATATGATGGCTTTCCCATGAAATATTCGTGTCTGAAGAACTATTAATAACTTATTGCACGTAGAAGGGTGCGGTGGCGGGTGCATCAAATACCAGCCAATAATTGGACAGAATGAATATATGATAGATTCTAAGTGGGTGTCAGTCTGCCCAAATATAAAACAAAAATGAATCTTATTTATTCCACGAACGATCTTTGGTAGATATTAGATGCGAGTTGACCTCTCTGAGTGATAGCATGGCGAAATCTAGTAAGAATCTTTTTTAACTATGGAGCAAATAGCTTGTACTGTTTCATGAGCTAAAGATACGCGCGTTTTTAAGTGTTAATATTCAGAATAGTTTTTAACTTCTTTCTGTATTTTGATTTTTCAGTTATCGGCGCTGCGCTTTTGCTTGTGGTTTTGTGCTTTGGCGGAGAAGCAGCCATCTGTAAGTAAATGTATCGAGTGACTACTATATACTTAAGTTTTATTTTGTTTGAATGTTCTTTTTTCTGTTTTGTGATTAATATGTTACGAATTAATGTAGCTAAAATCGACTGGATGTGAGCTTTTCTCAAAGTTTTAACTAAGATTTTTGCCAACTCAAACATGATAACGAAGAGATCGTAGAACTGAGAGAATTTCTAAAGAAACTGATTTGCTTAGTCTGTGGGCGAGTGAAAAACACTCAATTTAACTTTGAACTTAAAGCAGTTTCGATGTTACTGTCGCGAACCGACTGCTGCACGTTTCGGAAGGTCAGCCATTAGTCAGAACTGATCGCATAGAGCTCGAGTGACACAAGAACAGAGCACTCGTATTGCCAATTTCGACTCTTAAAATAAATTTAAGCCTTCCTACGATGCTCTATTTTCAGTAAGGTATGCTTTAAAAATAAGTTCGAATACTGGTACTGAAACACAAGTGGAGTGACTAAATGCAAGCAGCTTCTAGAAATCACAGTATTGACTGATGGAAAATTGTCATCTTTCCAAGCTAGTGCTATTTGTTTCAAACGTCTTTGCCATCAATTCGATGTAATTGTGCATTTTTTTAAGAATTCGCTCAAACTATTGGCACCCTACTGAGAAAAATGTGGCAAAATGACTATTGTTCTATTTCGTTTGGGAAGAAGCTAAACCTAAACGATAGAGACAACGCGAGCTCAGTATGTAAGTTTGAGAACAGTATTGCGAGCTACTTCTGCATGTGCCAATATAATGGCTTGCCAACAAAAACAACATTGTCTATTTTGAACGGGAATTCATCAGAAACGCTATTTTTCAGATCATTTATGGTAGTCTACAAACTGAGCATCAACATTTCACGGAAATCATGGAAATCAGGCGATTTTTTGTCGGCTCATTGATCGACAAAGCTTGGCCCTAACTTTACAAAAACATTACTGCGGCGACAGTTGTTTCAACTTCCCGTTTTTCAAAACTGTTGAATTGCGCAGCACAAACCGCTGAATTTTTTAGTTAGTTACACCGGGAAGTCCGTATGAGCTGGTACAATTTCTTTCTCTCCGATATAACTCATTGTTTCCTGTCACCAGCGAGGTTGACAATAAGGTCCGGGAGGTAGGAAGCTCGATTTAGAATTACCACAAGTCGGGGACTCCAGCATGAAATCATTAACAGAAGTGGTATGTTTAACCACAAATACGGTGGAATACTTATCGGAACTGCCAGAACCTCAAAAACAATGATCGAAGGCATACAATGAGGAGAAAAAAGCCCTAATAAACTAATATGTATACTCTGCTGAGAATTGTTCGAAGATTGTATCATCGACTTCAATCAGATAATTACTAAAACGATTGAAATGGACTAAGAATTGAGTCACTGAAAAGGCAAACATATAAAAGGTTTCACGTGAATAGAACTCCGATGACATTTGTCGATTTTTGACCAATTAACTAATTTAAACCAATCAAAGTAAAATTGTTTCGTTTAGTGGGAAACAAAAACGACAATTAGAAGCAATTACTGCTGAAACTAAGAGGAAGAGTCAGTATTTTGTTGTAGCAACACTTAAAGCAAATATATAAGTTATTATAAGTTTCTTTCATGTGCATAGTCGCCATTGCCGCATCATCATCGATTGTTTCCCGATCAGGCTGAAACGCTGTGATTATTTCTTCATTAAAAAGCAATAAATACATTAAAAGTCGATAATTTTCATCCTACGCAAGAAATTGTTCTTATTTAAACGGCCGGGCTAATACCTACTCTTATATCTGTGCGAAATTCATGCTTCAAGAACGCTTTTATGAATAAACATGAAATAACCTGCGGCCATTGTGTAAGTGCTTTTCTTTATCGTTTAAAAAGTCATTAAGAATGTAATGTACACTATAGCTATTGATATCGCACTGTTATTTTATACGCCTAATCCTGAATCATTGTTAAAAGCACAACGACGGAATAAGCTGTTTATTTATTTTTTTTCGCTTTTTCTATTTCTTTGAAGAAGGGCAGTGAACTACGTCAGCTGTTCTTAAGCGTGCTGTTTAAAACTAAGGCATAATATTATTGCCATTAAGAATATTTGATTAAGAACCTGAAGTCATCCGGAGCGAGTTCATCAACACAAAAGTCATAATTTCCCTTATTTGTCACTTGTTGAAAGGTTAGAACATTATATTAGCTAAGTGTGGGAAAATGGTAAATACGATTTGATTAGGTATGTTATGTGCGGAAGCGAGAAATTTGTTTCAGAGTGACTTTTGTATAGTTTCTTATTTAGCATGCCACCCGTAAGTCACCCGTAATCGAGCTCAGGGAGCGAAAAGGGAATCTTCATCGTTGAACAATTTGACCCAAGTTGTCGCTCACTTGTTTTAAGTGTGTCTTGGCTCATATTGTTAAAATTCTGAGAGTTCTTGCGCAATTTCACGGCATTCCTGCACGTACGACACCATCAAACATCAGTATTATGCTGACACTAAATGCACTCTAACCCTTACAGCAATGACGTCAACAGAGACACATATATCTGCTGCGTTATATTAAGAGTGGTTACATCAAACTACTTTGCGAAACTTTAGTGCATCAGTTTTAGAAACAGTGTCTTTTTTGAGACAGGATTTGCGTCTGGAGACCTATGATGTCATGAAAATGGAGTGTTAAGTTGCTTTTTAACTGTCCTTGTTACCAGCAACAGTTTTATGTCATAAGATCTGCAGTTTCTAACATCTCTAAGGGGTAATCAAGTAACATGAGAATAACATTCACGTCAAGATCTTTATGGCATGTTTGTGTACCTAATTATGGACTTCGGATACTCAGTTGATTTTCTTTTTACATTATCTACTTAAAAAGCACCATAGCAAGGAAAAACACTCTGTCCTCAAAAAGAAGTGGAATTAACTGTTTAATTTTATGTTAGCCTATTCTACAATCTTTGCATCAGATGTGATGTTCATCCAAGACAAGCAAAAAATACTGAATTGAACAATATAAATTGTGTTTTGATACCAGAAAGTTAAAAGCTGTTCTCATGTGCCGTCGTTCTCCGAACTAGAACCAGGCTAGATCGGCATGCAATTAATTAATTATTTCTTGGGGTCTCTCTTTTTCCTTGTTTGATTCAGATGATTAGCCGGATGTTTCCGAATGTTATCAGTGCTCGTTGGAAAAAAAAAAAATTCTAATCGAGATAGAGATCGATCCGAGTTGGAAAGGATTGTCTCGAAATTCACTAGACATGTTTGGTTCCAGTAATATAGTTCAGTGGAGGAGTTACTCCCGCGTATCATTATCCGAATCCATGTAGATCCAGATTCCCAGGACCCGTCCACACTAAGCCAAAGGAATTTGAAAACGCAGCTTTTTTTCTACAGTTAAAGGCAAACCCTACCACCCACACTAATCCGTCACGAAGACGGAGCTTTTCGAGAACGCTCTTCAAACTGGAGGAATTTGAAAACGCCGGCTTTACGTTTTCATGTGGATTTAAGGCAGTTTGAAAACGCAGCTTTTCGAAAACGATAGAGTCACGGTAATCATGTGATTTCCCTGTCTTGGAATTTTTTTAAAAATAAGTCCAAAATGACCCGCCATTGTTGCGTTTTCAAATTTCTCTGGCGTACTGTGAACGGAAAACATTTGATGTGCTTTCAGAGTGAAAACACCGTTTTGAAATTTCTCCAGCGAGTGTGGACGGAAAACATTTGACGGTTTTCAGAGTGAAAACACCGTTTACACATTTCTCCGGCGTTGGGTGGAACCCGAGCGTTCCATTCTTAAAAATACTTTTTCAGACAGTGGAAACCTAAGGAATATCCAATTAGGAACCGAGAGTTTATGATCCAAACCTTCAGTCAAAAACCAATTGGTACTCTTTAGTCTGTTTACGGTTCCCTAGTGTGTTGCCATTCCGGTATAATTAAAGGTTTTGTTTTAAAATTTGAACATCAAAATTTGGGCGTTCTTCGTTAATTTTGAAATGTGAACTCTTGGAAATGTTGAAAGCATTGTATGTAATAACTCATTTATATGTTTTGGTCTCTCTATAGTATGTTCAAAGCAACTGGATATCGTAGTTGCTGTAGACGTGTCTGGTAGTACAAGTAGGAGTGATTTCAACAAACAGGTGGCATTTCTCAGGACTGTTGTGGATGCTTTCAGGGTTTCCGCGACCTACGGTGCTCGTTTCATCATATTTGGATTTGACCATAACACGAACAGCCTAGTATCAAGTTTTGCTGATGGCAAGACAAGGCATAAGAATTTAGTCCAAAAGCAAATCAACAGCTTAATATTATCAGCTGGAGCTACAACAATCGACGGGGCCATTGTACAAGTCAAGGAGTTCCTCAACACTACATCCCGAGATGTATCTCGGGTGGTCGCGTTTTTAACTGACGGTGAAAATTATGGTGGATCTGAGTCTCTAAGGATACCTGCAGAGGAGTTGAGAACGGTCAGTAGAATAAACAAGTAATTATTCAGCTCAATATTTCTAAGGCCCCGTCCACATTATGCCGGAGAAATTGGAAAACGGAAGTTTCACTCTTAAAACACATCAACTGATGTTTTTCGTTCACACTACGCCTGAGGAATCGAAAAACACAACAATCACCGATCATTTTGGATTTGTGTTTGAAGAAAACTCGGACGAGATCACATGAAATCTTATCGTGATGTCATCGTTTTCGAAAAGCTCCGTTTTGAAAATATTTTCCGATCACACGAAATCGAAAAGCAGGCTTCAAATTCCTTCTGTCCGGTTCGAAGAGCGTTTTCGAAAAGTTCCGTTTTCGTGACGGATTAGTGCGAACGGTAGCATAGGCCTAACCGTAGAAATAAAGCTGCTTTTTAATTTCCCCGGCGTAGTGGACGCTGTCTAAGTATATCGGTTCTCCGGCGTGATTTTTTCCCAAAGTTCCCCTTTCACAGAACGTTTATTTATACTCTTGTTCATCTCATATCAAGCAATCGCGACTAGTGTAATCGTTTCATTAAAAACACCCCGCAAATATAGAAAACTAAAATAAAATAACAATAAAAACCTCCATAATAATTATTCGTTTACGCGTAGAATTTGTAGAGTATAGTATAATTGCGCATATACTATGATGGCTAACTCAATGAAAACTCTTAAATTGCATCATCCATTGTTCCAGTTTTTAATAATATATTTTATATTTTTTAGCTGTATGAAGCCAAAGTTATAGGCCTTGGCGTTGGTGCAACTAACACCATCAACTTAGAAGCATTTGAAATACTAACTGGACGAAAGGACCGCCATTTCATTCTGCAATTCAAGAAAAGTAACAGTTGTAGTGGAGATGATGATAGTGACTGTGAGTGCAGTGAGGGTGAGGATGAGGATGATGGTGACGAAGATGAAGGTGATGGCGGGTGCGGCAACAGCGAGCTGAAAAGAGCTGTTAACCTCATTTGTGGTGAAAACTGAAGCAGCGCACTGATTTAATCAAAACTGTTAAATATATGCAAAAAAAGAAATCTGTATATTAGTTATAGAGAGGTGCGCAGAGCGATTGCTACTGAGACAAAGTTAGACTATGAACGACGACGTTCTGTTGGTTTCTTTAGATTGGACCAAAGAGAATCTGAAACGAGTTAGTGTGTGAGGAGTGGATAAGTTTCTATGGATTTACCGCTGGCGAATATATTGACGGGTCGACATGCCTCACACTTCGGATCGAGATCCTGATTGGTCCAATCAATCGGAACACGAAATGAACAAACCGGTCAAAAAGATATCAGAAATGATTTAATAATGCCAGCGTATTTACACATCCAGCATTATTTTAGTTGAATCACCTATGAACTGAAGCTGTATGATGAGCAAGGAGTCACATTCAGTAGCACACCCCACCCCTCCCCCACCCCTGCCATTTGAGTAGCCCCTTTTTCATGTCGTCGCCTTTATTCAACGGTCCACCAGCAAACAGGTTCTGCGGGGTGACCGACTTACTGTTATAAAATCCACTCTACTTCTGCCAGATATTTGTTTTCAGACATCACACTCGTTTGTTAAATATGGGCCGAATACTTTATTGTATATTTTTATTTGTTATGCAAAATGACCCTGCTTGAAGAATTAGAAAAAATTAATATAACTAAAAGTGTATTGTAAAGAGAAAACGCTGGACGGAGACCAGTTGCAGTACAGAGCAGTTCTGTACCGACGCCAATCGGTCAAAAACATGATTACTGCATTTAACATATTGTTCCCCATTGCTTAGCAAATCATCAAAGTCAAAAGCCGAAATTCAGAAATCTTGCGTACATGAAGAAAATGCAGAGGTGTTAGTTACCGATCGTTAGTTACAGTTAGCAATTACGACGTTAAACTTGTTATGGTAAATTGAAAGCTGATGCCGTTAACATTTGCCCCGTGTCAACATGCCAGGCTTGTCAACGCCAATGAAATACACGAATAAGAAATTGATGGCTCGGCAAAAGTATAAGATAAGTGAAGAGAAGTTGAGAAAATTTTTAAACTGTAAAAAGTGGCAAAGGTATGATACGCATGGCTGGAAATAATTAAGTCTTAACCGTATCATCCATGCGAACATAGTATCTTTAGGTAGAATTAACATTGACTAATAAATATATTTAATTCTCTTGGTAAAGCAAAGACGTTGCTGTTGTTTTGTTGGTGTTTAGTGGTAATTATCTGTGAGCAGCTACTGCTAAGAGAGGATTAAAGAAACGAGCAGGCTTTCTTTAATACTTACCTAACAAGCATTTGTAGGAGGAAAAAAGCATGGGTGTGATTTAGGACTGACTAGGGGACACGTCATTGCTGAAGTATGCAGATACTTGGTGTTCACACTACAGTGTACTAGTCGTGTTCGATAAACTCCCCATTTCTCGCTCACTTGTTCCCCGGCCGTTAAAAAGAATTCCTTCAGCACTGATATCGTTACATCTGTAAACAGTTTTCAAGGTAGTGCGTGATCTAAATTGTCATTATAGAGCGCGGGCTTCCGCGGGCTTTGATTTCATCGGAGGATTAGTGTTCAGCACAACCAGTAAGAAGTTGAAACCCTATTTTTAGCGCGTGTTAGTTGCCTAATGGTGAAAAAAAAAAAAAAAAGGGTCCAATTCAGCCAGACACAAACATTGTGATGAGCTTGGAAGAACTGCAAGGGTGCTTTCCATTTGTCGGGTAAACTCGGCCACCTCCTTTCCTCCCCCAGCCCCCCCGCTCCCCGCCCCCGATGCACTCTGGACTGATCTTCCAAATCCCCTCTCCTCTCTTCCTTAAAGAAACTTCCCATATTCCCTGTAATACACAAAGAGAAGATAGAAGCCTGGGAACGAAAGCTGCGCCACTTCAACTCCGATGCGCCCCGATGAACTCTGATAAACTCCGATGAACTCCGATGAAGTGTGACGCATGTACCGTTGCAGTTATGTCCTATGTAGCAGACATGTCCTCTGACGTAATGTGATATACGGAGCCAATCATATCATGCGTTCTATCTAATAACACGCAGCATAAGACTGGTAACTAAACTCC
>Ga0126338_10000318_pt1:20000-24310 | contig 24310 bp, 13 predicted proteins | sample OrbCmetagenome_2_FD_92529 | JGI IMG/M metagenome (GOLD analysis project Ga0126338, IMG submission 92529) | Coral microbial communities from Petempiche,Puerto Morelos, Mexico - Orbicella C C metagenome | ecosystem: Host-associated > Invertebrates > Cnidaria > Coral | place... | reverse complement strand
TCCATTCTTCCACACCCATCAAAATCCTTCTCCTCCTCCCCCAAATTTCTTTTTTCTGTTGTCACTGGGATGGGACGCGCCGGGTTTTGGGGGGGTGTGAATGGGGGGGGGGGGGGGGGGAGATGTACGTGATGAAGACGGGTCACATAATTATTGTAGATCGTATACATTTGAATGTGATTCAATACTAAAATGAAAAGCAACAGTAGCTTTAGTCCACGACTGTTTTAAAACAATAGGGCCTCTGATGGTCATAATGTTTAATGTTACGTTTAGACCGGCGAAAAGGCATGCGGACTTCAGAATTTATTCGTCTAATCTAATCAGTCTTTTCTATGTTAAAATGTCTCCAATGGGTTTAATGGCTTTATTATCCATGTGCTTTCTCTAGAGCGAGTGCTCATTTGAAGGATGGCGCTAAATATCGAATCATTACAGTTCATAGCTAATCTGTGACACGCGTCAATGAATTAGCGAGATTTCTTCTGTCCCTGCCCGTCTTTATCTAGCGCAAATCTGCCACCAAACATCGGTTTACTCTATGATGTGATCCAAGGGAGTGGTTTGCCCCACCCAACCCTCTCCCCCTCCAAACCAAATATTATTTTTACTTAGTTACCATGGTTATTTTTTTAATATGGCCCCCAGCTTCCACCTTTTTTCACTCCGCTAGGTCCCTTCTGTTTGTAGTTTCATCTTGAATATTTTCTAGTATAATCAAGCGTAACCACAGCATAATTGAGCTCACGAAAACGGAAAAAGGGGGAGAGCGGGCGTTTATTTCGCCCGCAGTTAAAACACGTTAAAACACGTTTTACGCATTGCCAGAGTGTTCATTTAGTATTTCATTCAGAAGTCTAGATGAGCCTTCTCAAGTCAAGTGTTCTTAAGTTAAGTATTTATAGCGAGGCATTGCGCAAATGTGAGGTATTTGCATTTCACTTTACATGCAAACTCAAAGTCGCGAGTTACTGCGAAAGCGGTTAGATTGGACTAGACCACAATGGAACAAAGTGCAGACTTTGGTGAGTGTTTTTAGACACGAGTGGTTTTGGTTTTTCCTATGCGTGCAAAGGGCAGGACCCCATTGGAGTGAGGTTGCTATGGGAAACGCCTGCACCTTGTAAAAGGACATTCCAGACACTCATTTACTCAAAAGATAAGAATCACAACCCACTGTCTGAAGGAAGTTATCGAAGGATTTACCATAACGTAAGTCAATGATATTCACTAATCTTAATATGGCTTCATAGAGCCAAAGCGAGGCTGAAGACGATAACCTAGTGAGGGTGGTGTGTTGGTGTTTGTGGGCGCACAGGGAGAAGAGGTGGGGGGGGGGGTAGTAGGGAAGTATATGAAAGGCGTGTAGATCGCTTCTTATAAAAATAACGGTTAGTTACAGTTGCTATCAGCCTAATGAGTTTAGCATAAACTTTATCTTTGCTCTTCCCCGGTCTGCTGCAGAAGCTAAATTCAAAGCCAGTAGCCGGCTCCTGGCTCTCCTGTTGTCCTTTTCTGAGTTCACAATAACTTCTACTGGATAAAAGAGCTCAAAAGCAAATTTAAAATCTGCACAGTATTTTCCCATCCTCTCAGAAATGTGCTTTTAAGTCCTCGCGTTCCAGTCTCAATTTTGAACCGTCGAGGCCATGGACTGTACGAAATGTTCAACTGCAATAGACCAAATTCACGGGGCTGTGAAATCAACCTGCAATGACAACTCGAATTGGTAAAAGCGAGTCAAATGCCCATTTTGCAAATGCCGGATATGGTGATGTCCGGTTATTTTCTAGAGATTTTGATGGACAAAGTTCTTGAAACAGCTTGTGAAAATTGAAACCTTTCGAAATATATCCTCTCGGATTTATGTCTCCAACGGTCCATAAATTCATATGCAATTCTTTCAAGAGAGGCTTCGAAAATTCCAAGTTAGATTGCGCCTTACGTTTTTTTTTTTTTCACGCTGCGCATTCGAGCATAGAACGAGCGTTTTGAATCATTAAAGTTAAATTAACGTTGTTTTAAACTAAAGGAGTTAAGAAGTATCTGGTTGTAGGGAGCAACGAATTACAAGCTACTAATCGCAAATAAACCTTTTAAGGTGGACTTTGTTAACGATGTTACATGAGCAGTCTTGAGTCACTCATGTACTTGAAAAACATAAAAAAAACCCGGTGAAACACAACCTGTTTTCTGTATTGCCCTTTCACTTTCTATTTGCCTAGCCGTTTGCTATGTATAAATCGCTAATTTTCCTTACCAGTACTAATTATTCAGTTATTATCAGAACAGCCATAATATCGATGACAACGACTCATAAATAGAAATCTAACTGTTTCCATTTTCCCTCAACCTTTCGTTATGCTAAACCATAATGTTATGTAGAATATCACTTTAGCTGTTTGATTGCTGTTTCCCTTGCTAACGGCTTGAACTTTAGGGACGGAAACATGCCAGAGTCAGTAGTTTTCTCGCGGTAACGAGAACAAGTGTTTATTTAAGCCAGGACGCATCTGCTCAGAAATTGCACCACACGGACATAGAAAAGCTTCCAGAACGTGATGCAGGCAGTTTATTTATGAACGATATAGTCAAGTTTTTTGTAAGAGTCTTGAAATATGATACTAATGACGAAATTTGCTAAGTCTAGGGGTGTGGCTCTCCCATCATAAATTCTCATGCCGATATATATATTCAAGTTGTTGTCCAAAAATATCTCTGCTCAGTATAAATTAAGAGCCTCTTCGCTATTCTATATATTTACCTAATTCTGTTTCTATTCTATTTCTGTCAATTTCTTCTAACATAATTTTTTCACTATTGTTACTTGCCAATTAATCCTTGTTGTTCTGGAAACTTGCGGTCATTTTGGCATTTATTACCATTTGTAACTTTTATCATTGGAATTTTTAAATTTAACCTCAAGACCACAAAGAAGCAGCTGAAATGATCCTGGATTACATGAAGAAAACCAAACACGCGGATGAAAATCGCTGCCGAGTCGCAAAGGCCATGGCTTGTCTAAAGTAGATGTAAATCGGGTTATTTTGAGATAGCACTAATGAAAAACTTCCAGCGCAATTCTTGTTGCGGGGAACTCACAAACAGAAGTCGCAAACCACAAAAATCTTGCCAAGTCAAGTGGGCTACAATTGCGTTGCCGTGTTTTTAGTTTTAGCACGTCTCACTAATCCCGCCTCGAATTTAGCTTCTCCTCCAGAGTCAACTTGTACTTTCAAGGCTTGAAGTCTCCGCTTTAATTTAGATTTTATCCTTTCATATTGTTGCAAAAGGAAGCTTTTTAATTTTCATGTCAGTAATCTCTCTTTATCAGAGATAGCTTGCGCGTCATTCAGTATATTGGTTTTGCGTGAACACCGAATCCCGCCAAACCGCAACATTATGAATGTAATATGCCAGTGCTTTTATAATTCGTTAATCTTTACTCAATAATTACTCGACGGCTATGTTTGTACCACTGAAAGAACCGCAAAAACTCATAAAAAAAGGTTTTGGTTCTTGATTTTAACCGAAAAGATTACAATATTTAAAACATTTAGTTGTGGCACGGTGCTTGAGCTATTTGCATTAAAAACTCTTTGCAAAGTGATTTGCGCTTAATTCCTTTTCTTTGCCTTTAATTTAAGGCCGCTCTTTGAGGATGAATTTGTTTTTCTTTGCAAATACGCATGGCTTATGCGCATATCCAATGCTCCTATTTAGGATTCATTTAATTATATGTGAAAGCAAACAAGATATTACAAAATTTCCAGCCGAAAACGCATTGTCCTAAAGTTTGCTTTTCGAGTAGGCTTGTGATTTTCCCGTTGCACAATACGTTCTTGGCTTTAGCTAGAACTTTTATATTTTTATTTGCAAATGAGAATGCTAAAATGATCTTTCGCTGTTTCTAAATGTTACTAACGAATATAAATCTCTGGAGTCTTTTTGTGTCGATCCATACGATAAACGCACGATTCGCACGTAAGTTTCAATTGAAGTAATAAATAGAACTATCAGTAAGAAAAATATTTGGCTTTTTTCAAACCTAAAGAAAATTTTGCGCGACTCGGATTAAGTAATCCTTTGTCTTACTCAGATTTCTACGAACGTGAAAATTCATGCCATTTAAGAATAAAAATCCTTTGTACGGTGCATTGAGAAATTTGAATTTGAGATGCGATTTCTAGCAAGTGATTTTAACAAAATATTGTTACACCGGTACAAGCGAACTGTATTTTGTTGTTGATTTCGAAACTAGGATTATGAAAAAACTTTAAGTGAGGTCTGGCGTAAATGAATTCTCCAAT
>Ga0126338_10000318_pt1:0-15000 | contig 24310 bp, 13 predicted proteins | sample OrbCmetagenome_2_FD_92529 | JGI IMG/M metagenome (GOLD analysis project Ga0126338, IMG submission 92529) | Coral microbial communities from Petempiche,Puerto Morelos, Mexico - Orbicella C C metagenome | ecosystem: Host-associated > Invertebrates > Cnidaria > Coral | place... | reverse complement strand
GTCGGTGTTTTGTCCTGCACTTAGCCTCCAAAAGAGCGCATCTCCGAACTTAGCTCACACTTCGATGGCGTTTGTTTTTATTTTCCTTGCAGTACTATGAGATGTCATATGGACTCAATGTGGAGATGCACAAACAGGTATGAAACAGATCAAATACGTGACAAAGCGCTGGCAGTGGTTCATTGAGTTGGCAATGTAAATTCCTCTCAACGAGATCAAGAAGTCATCTTTCTGGCGACATCACTTGATATGTCCACTCGTTGAGATAAGCCGTTGATAGATAAACTAGCGAATTATTTTTGGCAAGCTTACTGACACTCATCCCTTCGCGAAAGACAAACACTACTGAACGGAAATGTGAACTAGAAAATATGCGCTCGAAGTGCAATTGAGGATTAAATTTTTGGCGTCGTTGATCTTACATTACACCTTAGACAAACTTTGAGGCGACAGGCTCTAATAGTTTACATTTTTCCTTTCCGAAATGCAAATTAAAATCTACTTGAAGCTCTGGCTCTTCAAACAGACTGGTGAATTACGGTGCCAATATAAACATGAATGGCTACGGAAGAATTAATTGCAAATTGAACACAAAGCCCACGGTGAATACAAGATACTTAAACGTTCCACTGACGGGTTTAGAGCCTTTTTGAAATATGTCAAGCATTCAATTCTTAATTGTAGCTCGTGTAAATTTGTTTATTTTGGCACAAGCCTTTTGCCCTCACCTGCCAAAACTTAACACGTCCGCTCGCTCGCTCGGCGGGCCGGCTATATGCGCGCTCGACTTCTAATCAAATAATCCCCTTTGGGACCCGAAGATTAAGATTAGTCTCCAGCAACATCAAAGAGATCACCCAGCTCTGTTATGCGTCTGTCATCCCAAAGGGATTTATATTGTCATCACGTTGTCTTTGTTGTGGTGTTAATTAAATCCAGATCGGAGGCGTCAATTGAAAGCATTCGTCGAACGTGATATGTTGAAGACACCAGTGTTTACAAGGTGGTCCTTTACATTGAGTGACCAAGGCTAGCGGGCAAGCTTGTATTTTTTTTTGTGTTGTTTTCTTTTTTTTTCTTGTGGAAAGCGCGGGCCATTCTTCAAATTACAGGAAAAATAATTTGGTTTGATCCTCTCTAACGGTCGTGTTTTTTTCCTTAAGCCAGAGGGCTATCAAATTTTGGGTTAAAAAACCCACTATATTTTTTCCTTTAACTGGATTTTGTTAAGGTTCAAGATTACACTTAGCAACAAATTTTCAAACTTTCAAAGGAAGTTTCTTTGTTTTGCATTATTTCCCTTTGAGGATTAACCGCAAAATTAAGCAAATTTCCTTCCCAGACACCCCATTGCTTTGGCTAATTTTACGCAGAGGGAAGTTCTGATGGAACAGGAAAACAAATAACTCTTGCAGAACAATATATCATGTGTTGTCTGTTTTATGTTTTCATTACTTGAAGACCAATTTACATTGACAGAATGGTTTTGCTGAGGAAATTGACCTGACCAGATTGAAATGTGTTGTAGTTGAAAATTAGCCCCAGTCCAAAATGTTTTTTAAACCACAAATTAATACATAAATGGGGCCAGCGAGTAATCTGTTTTATTTTAAGTTGTTGATGTAGAGGAAACATCTGAAGTTTTTAATGCCACTTGTGTATGTATATTAGCGGCATATTTGAATTTTTTAAACTTCATTTTTAAAATTCTTTTCTTTCAGACGGAGATTGCGAAGAGGTTAAATGCGATCTGTGCCCAGATTATTCCTTTCCTTTCTCAAGATGTGAGTACTGATATCAGATACCATATCACCAATATGCATAATCACTGTACAAAAATGAAAAAAAAAATGGTATTTCAATTTCATGTGCTCATCTTGTTAATTTTGACAGTGACATACTAAAAGGACTGACTGACCAGTGAATAACCACTTATAATCATCTATTGTTATTAATTGTCAGTCCTGGTGGCACATGTAAGGAACCAAGGCATAACTTTATTACTCAATCAGATAATTTCTAGGGCTGTGATCTTTCATTCCTTTGTCTTGAATATTCAGCTCTCATAGCTTTGGCTCTACTGTCTGGTTTGTGCAAACAAGTGACCTCTTTCAGAGTTGATGTAAAGGGTTTTCAAGACCATTTTAGTATGATTTTCAGTTTTCTTATGAAAGGAACCAGATAGTTGTAAAATTATGTTTACTCTATAGTTTTCTTTTTCTAATCTATAAAGATATGTTCGAATCCTTTTGTCAAACTAGTGATGGTCTATTTGCAACTTTGAAGTTTCAGTTTGGATATGGTTCAACATAAAATTGGTACTAGTGTAGAGTGGGTAGAATCTAGTGGTGTGCCAATCATCGATTATAATTGTAAATTGATCAAAAACTAATTGACACAACAATTGATTGTGTAGTTCCAGAAGATATCAATAACTCCCCCTCTCCCCAAAGGGGTTTTTATAAGACCACCCAACCCCTCTGGAAATTCCAATTAAGCTTCACACATTTCTTTAAATGTTTTGGTCCTACAGAGCCCCCTACCCCAAGGAAATTCCAATCTGTTCTGTAAGGGGAGTATGGATATTTTCTGGAACTGTAGATTTTGCTTGAAGCATATTATCGTGGAAAATGGAAAATATATTACTGACCACTCAAACATTAAAATGTATGTGTTTTTCCTTATTTCTAAACCAGTGTTATAGAAGATATGGTCATATAAACTCTTGGTCTTCACCTTGATAAGAAATATAACACAAACAGTGGTGATAAACATTTTAAAAACAAGCATTGTCAAGCTCATGAAATGCATGTTTTTGAGATAACGTGATGCTTCAGAAAAAATCTCTACCTCTCCCACAAAAGTGTTTTTGTTAAACCTTCCTTCCCCTGGAAATTCCAGTTTAGTTTCATACATTCTCGTAAGAAGTTTAGTTTTTGAAACCCTCTCCCCTTCAGAACCTCCAGTAGTTTTCCTTAGGTTGGCTGTGGATATTTTCTGCTTCTGCGCAATGTAATAAGCAAGAATGAACGCCCTAGACGGTGATTAAGACTTAAATCAGATTAGCAAAAAATGTGATTAAGGTATCATTTGAATATTTTCTTTTCAGATGTTTTTATACATATTTGTTTTCAGTACTTTGTTGATCTTGTTTAGTACTAAGCATCTTTTTGTGTGAATCTATTTAAAGCATCAACAACAAGTTGCCGCCGCTGTGGAGAGAGCTAAACAAGTGACGATGACAGAACTGAATGCTATTATTGGAGTAAGAATTTGATCTTGATCCTGTACTTCAAATGATTGAGTTGTAATAATCCTGTTAATAGCAACTTTCATCTACAAAGAGATGCTATGGTCTAATTTGGGATTCGGCATTGTCCGTGTCTGAGTTTGGACTTGGCAAGCCATAGACACAAAACTCAAACACTTTATGAAATCCCCTTACAAGTAATACCCCCAATGTAAAATTCTTCTGTGACTAATACTGGACTATGTAAAATCCCCTGGTTAATAATATCTTCCAATTAAACATCCCCTACGTGAAGTTATTTACTAAGAATTACTTCACTTTATCATGTGGGTGCCATGTGTTTTTTTACTGTGTTGCAAGGTTCTCGGAAATATTTAAAGCTTCTTTCCAAATCTTCCTTGTAGGAATCACAAATGTCTATGTGTCATTGGTTTTAAACTGTTTGTTCATGTACATCACATTTGTTCGTGAATTTTTCTGTCCCAAGTTACCACTGTTTCTCATGCTTGTTTCAACTCTATATCACTTTCTAGTTGATGATTTTCTTAATTCTCAACACCTGTCAATTTGAGAATATGTTTTTATTGTTAAGAGAAATGAGAGTTAGATCAATTTGGGGGAATTGGTAGAGTCAAGCACCCTGAGCACGGTTCATGCCAAGTTGAAATCTTAATATGTACTGGTGGTGTGCCAATTTGTTTTCTTTGTTTTCTTCCTTACATTGGAATGCAAAGTTTTGTCATCTGGATTACCTTGTTTAGTAGATTTGTTGTAAGTTTATTAAGAGTGCAGGGACAGACATGACTTGACCTAACTCAATAGCCACTGAGCAAGTTTACAAATCTATTAGCTCACAGTGAGACCACTGATGAACCGATCAAAGTAAGGATAGACACCTTTTAGCCAGAATGAGAGAAAACATCACCAAAGCAGGGATGTAACCCTTTGCCTGAATCAATAGCCCCTTTGTTAGAGCTAGTATACATTTGCCACACAACCTTATTAAAATGAGATAAAGGTGTTTTTGTGCTGATCAACTAAACCCCGAATTTGGCGGCCCTGATTTCAAGTTTACTAGCCTTGGGCAGTTGGACAAGTAAAGTATCAGAACCCCTGCATGCATTGTAATTTGATTATTGAATGCAGACCCCATAAAGCTTTAGTTACGTATGGTTTGACTAGCTATAAACATTTATTTTTCCTAGGTTAAGTTACTTATGAAAATCAGGTGGTCGTGATGGTTAAAGCAAATGTGTCACTGACCTTGTACATACAGATCAAAATAGCCCACCGGTGTTGACAGAACCTCAGGAATGTGCACCCAGCTTAGCTCTTAACTAGAGATTAAATACCAATACATTCCTTGAATAATATGATCATTGATAAGAAGTCATTAGAACCCAGGTTCAACTTAAGGAGATGATGAATTTACAGAAAACCTTTTAAGCTGATGAGTGGTTGAAGCATTGCTTGGCGTAGGTTTTTCTGCCCTCTTTTTACTGTTTGAAAGGGGATCTTCAACCATGGGGAGACTGTTCGTGTGGGGAAGCAGAAAATAACTAGTCTGGCTAGGAAGGTCATGAAAAAGTGATAGCAGTTACTTGACTTGTCTTATCCTGCTCAAAAATATGTTCTTTTTGTTGACATCTGTTGATAGCACTAATGGATTCAATGCATGGTCCTAATCTTTAGGCTTGATTCCCTCTTGTTATCATAATAATCTTGTATAAATAACCACTCTCAGCTAAATTTCATCTCAGTCTGGATCTTGACAGGAAAAAGGGACTTGTCTTAATAACACCATTGTCAGTGATATCCTCACCAGTGCTGCTGTTGAGTTGTTGGCACATGTATGTTTAAAACTTGCTCTTATCAGACCATACAACAATGAAAGAGCTTGAGTTCTGACTTACTATCTTGCATTGACTTTGAAAATTTAGTGTTACATTTTGGATATTAATGGAGTAATATCACAGACAGGACTGTTAACTTACATGTACATACATGTTTGCGTCACCTTCAGGAGTATTTTCAGCTCTTAAAAATGGAGAGTTTTTCAATAGTCTGTAGATAGGACTGGCAAATTTAATAACAGTCAAGGAGAAGTTTGTACTCACCCTTACATTATCAAAGTGCAGTTTTTTATATGTGATTTATGCCTTGGCATGTAATATGACCAATTAAATAGATTGTAGGTGACTGTTAGGTCTGTGTTGTGTAATTCCAAGGTCACACATGTGTTTCTAACCAGTGTGGGGGTTATAAAAACGGAATTATTGAAAATATGCTGCCCATGTTTGTGTTTGCTCTAAGATAATTTAAGTGTTTTGATTTGTGGTGTTCCATCCAAAAATGTAAGGTTGATTATGCACATGAAAAGATGCCGCCTTGTTTTCATTTGTTCAAGGGTTGTTTAGACCAACTTTGCACTGGTTACCTTGAAACTTGAGTGTCATATTTGTCTTCTGTGCAAAGGTTTAGGGTTCCTACAAACACGCACCTTAAAGGTCCTTGAAATAAAATAAAAAAATTAATAAAATAGAATAAAATAAATTCAAAACCTTGAAGTCCTTGAAAGTCAGATTGCAAATATGCATTATTTAATCAATTTTGGCTGGTGTTAGGTTCTGCAAGTCAGAAATTTGTGAGTACCCTCAAATGTTTGTATTATTGATAGACAGCCGCTTTCTCTTCAAACAGCAACAACAACTTCACCAGGGAGGCCTTCAAGGTCTACATGCCCACCCACCCACAATTCCACTGCCACACCCTGGTGCAACACCCCCTCAGCTTCCACCGGGAGCAGCGTCAGGACTACTTGCCTTATCCAACCTGTCAGTTCAACCTCCACATCTACCTATGATGAAACCAGAGGACAAAGGTATGTGTACCATGGGTGTGTCTTCACTTGACCTGGACGCCTTTACTTGTTAAAACCTTTTCTGAAGGTCATATGCAATATTAATTGTAAGCTCTAGAATTTTAGTAACACCGAGTCGATATAATTGAAATATATATTATAAATAATATACATATACCTTACCTATTGATTTCATTTTATAACTTCCTTAATTAATTTTTGCTGACATTTCTTTTTCTTTTTCTTTTTTCATGTGCTGCTTTGCCCTCTAGATGGCATGGTGAGTGTACTATTAAAGAAGCGTTCTAAAATGTTTCTTTCAGGGAAAAAAATCTCAGCTCTCATCTGATCAGTTGTGGTATTGTTTTCAATTCTTTTGTCTGAGATTCTACAATGCACAAAGCTTGATAAGCTTCTGCCAGTCACCACTTAGTGACAAGAGTTTTTAATCATATTTTCAGGTAAAATATTGAAAAGCTGTTGGACTAAGCTTAACTTTCAATGACATTGTTTTTGTTTTACCCTATCCACTAATAACATGTCATCTTTCTAGAACTCTCTGTCACCACTTGGACCAATGTCCCGATCAGAAAAATATCGAGCATCCGACTTGTCGTCTCATGGCAGTGACGATGGGCACATGGACAGGGAAAGAGACAGAGACAGAGAACGGGACCGAGAGCGGGAACGTGATAGAGATAGGGAGAGGGAAAACAGAGACAGGGAACGTGATAGAGAGAGGGAAAGAGATCGTGACCGAGACCGGGAAAGAGAGAGACACGTAAATGGTGAGTAGTAGTTAGTGGACGCCAGCATTTAAAGTTAAGAGTCACGATCACATTGAAATTCTGTTTTCTTTATGTGATGAGTTACTCTAAATTTTAGTTAAATTCTTTTCTTATTCTTTGATTTCATGGTCTCCCAGGAACAAAGAGCAACAGCAAACGGAAGAGAGATGACAAAGACTCAGGGGTGAGAAGACACTTTGAATGTTTGTATGACATTTTGGTCATTCAGTTTCTGAGTATTAAAAAAAATAATAATTAAATTGTATGTCAACTGTTGGCTCTGTTGTTAGGAAAGTGACGCAGAAAAAAGTGATGGTGACTTAGTGGTGGATGTCTCAAATGAGGTAAGACATGTCTACCTTTTGTAAGATTATATTACAACATCTAGGTTATAAGTCCTTGGACTAAAATATAGCAGAGACCATTATTTACAGCAGCAACTAAAAATTGTTCTAGTTTGATTTATTTTGGATTAGCTGTCTACAACTTTGAACAGCAAGGTCTTGCATTTCTAACTCTAACCCTAAAGGCAGTCGTGGTCTGTAGACATAAAATTGTTGATTGTGAATACTGAAGAGTACTTTGGTTGACTGTAGGATGCCAATTCACCCAGAGTTGAGAATGGACCAGACTCACCCCCGCTAAATGAAAAGAAAGTAAGAAAAGATTCCGGTTCTCCCACTAACCCATCATCGTCTTCATCCACACCCTCATCCAAACATCCAAAGGTAATTGTTGCACAAGCTTTGTTATCCTAGCTCTTCAGTTCTTGATTTTTGTAATGTTAACTATTACTTTATGTGTTGCATGCATAAAGAATATGGTGATGTTGTCCAGGAATTTTCCATGCCTCTCATTTGGAAGATCTTTGGCGGGTTTGTTGCCTTCCTCTGGAAATTCCAAATTTTCTGTGACCCATCTTTGGGTTGTTCCACATCCACTTTATAGATATTTCCAAAAAACAATATATTGAGTGTTTACTTGTCTAAGAGGCAACAGTTTTCAAAGAGGGCAACAATTTCCCAAATATTTGATGATGTAGCTCAAACAAGCCAGCTAATTTAGTTCAGAGTTTATTCACTTTTGTCATGAATAGGTTTTCCAGTGCATTGAAATGTTTGTTCTGACTTTTTTCTTGCAGTCAGAAAACAAAGCTGCACTTGCATCATCAGAAACCAGTTCTTCAGGGAGAAAAAGTCCGTCAAGATCATCACCGTCTGTCAAAACACCTGTAGGTGAGTATCATTATTGCAAGTAAGAAGTACAATGTTTCTTAGCAAAGAACTTGGAAGTTCTGTGGAGCAATTTGTTGCCTGGGTGCTCTAGGTGGTAATACACCTTGATCCAGCAAAAATATCAGTATACATGTGAGTATCTAGGTGTTCTCCCTTCCCTCCTCCCCCCCTTCCCTGGCCTGACAATGTCATAGACCAGCCTTTCCACTTCTCAACTGCAAAGTGAATCCTAAGCAAATTTATCATGTAAACAGGATTCAAGTCTTGTGAAGTGTGTCATGTCATAATATATTTTTTCCCTTGGGAGAAACTCCTTCCTTATAGAACATAGTCTGTTTGGAATTAAAATAGAAACTAATCCAATACAGGGCCTTACCCCTTTGTAGTGGATGTGTGTGATTACCAAGATTTCTAAGCCTTTTTGTAACATGTTTTAATGTCTTAATTTCAGCTGCACCTGCTGTTAGGACAGCCATGTCTGTACCAGGAGGACCTTATCCATTTGTTAACCCTCATAATATCGCCAGGTATGTGTTGAGCCCATGAAGGAAGCTTGAAGGCTAGAAAGAAAAATTTGTAAAGCATAGCCTTGGGCTTTAACAGTGTTTAGGCCAGAGCGCACCATTGTGGGAATCCCGCATTACAATCAGAGATGGCCCCAAGAAAAACGAAAAAATGGCCAATTTGGCCCTTTCCTTTTACAAGACTGCAGGCTTAACACAGGCATAATATTTTAAAAGCCATCCCAGGGCTCGAAATTGTGATCGATACATTCACCAATGCAACAAGCAGTTCATTCTTGGCGACCAAAAATTCTGGTTTAGTCTCCATATTACGGCGTAATGATGACTACATTTCTCTGTGTTGACGATCAATAACGGTTATTTTGTCACACATTATGTCCTTCTAGAAAAATCATATTGAAAGATCTTTACTTCTAAAACATTCAACATAAGAAAAGAAGTCAATCCGTCCTTTTGCTTTGCTGTATTGATTTCTCATATCGGAAAACTTCCTAATGGCTGACCGTGTTTGAAATCGCCTTATAATGCATTGCAAACCCTTGATCATTGACTACATCATGTATGCCTAAGGATTGTTCTCTTGTAATGCACGAATCCTTCATACTAGTATCTGATTCAAAAGAAACCTTATTGAGTAGAAACCCTTCAAAAAGCACTTACTATTAAATTTTATCATGGATTCTTATAAACTGCTTTATTTTCCGTGGTACCCTGATACATTTTTTCCTTCTGAAGCTTTCAATTTAATGGCCCCTTTCCTAAAAAAATGGCCCCTAAAAAAGATCTTCAGGGGCCACTTTGGCCCTCAAGTAAAATTTTCTGCCTGAAACACTGTTTAACTTTCTCTTCAAGGAAAAGCAACCATCCATTCTGATCTTACTGACAGAAGATTTGAATAATGCCTGTTGCCTAAAATGGACTGCTCAGTTCTAAAATGTTTCATAGATTTTTTTGAAGGGGAGGGGGTGGTGGGCACTGTAGAGCATCTCTGAAGTTGCACCATCGACTTAGGCATGTAATTCCTAATTCTTTGAATTAACATCTGATTACCTTCCTTTTCAGTGAACTTTCCAGTCCAACATCATTTTCGCCATCAGTTATGGCTGCCAGCATGTCTGCCAGTGGAATTGGTTATGGTAGATCAGCGCTGGTAGGTAGATCGTTTTGCTCCCTACGACTAAAATTACATCTTGCTAATGGGAATTTACTGGCATACAGTAGTTTCTGTTTGCATTCAAAAGTCCTTCAAACCAGACTTTTGAGTTGGGTTACATATCGTTAATAGACAGCTTACATTCACCTCCCTGAGGGGAGACTTAAAAACAGACACTGACTAACAGTCCTGTCTTAGCACAGACACTATGCAGTTGATCTTAAATCAATGGAAAATGTCATTCATGTTTGGTGGAACGAATTACAAGGGCTTTTAATCTTTGTTGAAAAATCTTGTTGGGGGAATAAACTTAAATTTGCAGTTCGTCTACCTATTCAGTTTGGGTTCAAAGTTGTTATAACAGAATAAGACAACTCCAGACTGCTGTGGCATCCAAGGGCCTTTACAGTTGGCTAACACTCTAGTTTATGAAGTCACATTGGTTTACTTTGATAGGTTGGCTTTGAACACGGCACTCCAGCAGCAAGAGTGGGCATGCCGCCGCTTGGACCAAGCCTCCCACCAGGCCCTCCTGGAGGTAAACCTGCATATTCATTCTATGTTAGTGGTGATGGTCAGATGCAAGCTGTGCCATTTCCACCAGATGCTCTGATTGGATCAAGTATCCCACGACACGCCAGACAGATAAACCAACTTAACCATGGAGAAGTGGTTTGCGCTGTTACGATCAGTCATCCAACACGCCATGTCTACACTGGGGGGAAAGTAAGCACTTTCGGTTGATAATAGGTTAAATGGTATTGTAAAGTAACAGGAAGACTGAGGATTTTTTTTTCACAAACATTGTCAGACTCATTGTAAATCCCTGTTGACATTTCAAGCACCTGTTGTAAGCTTGAAATGTTCGATGTGGCCAGTTTTTCAAAGGTCAAGAATTCAAATAAAAATTGTTGTTCTCACCTGTCTGCAAGATTTATGTTTTGATAATGCAAGAAAAAAATAAGGTGTTGATCACAAGCCCCTTAACTCTGCTTTCTGTGGTATGAGGCAGCTTAGTATTACAATTGATATACTATATCCAACATTACTGCCCCTCCCCCTTCCCCAAGTATTCTATTGGGATGTACCAACAATTTACAGATACCTGTATTTAATACTTTTGAGTGGTTCTGTGAAGGTACAATACTCGGCACAAAAACACAATGCAGTGTAGTCAACCACAGCTCCTCAAACAAGCCTAGCACAGTAACCATCGAACTACCATGCCTTCCCCAAGATGGACACGCTAAGATGTGTCATAACAATGTTTTTAATTCAACAGGGATGTGTCAAAGTGTGGGATATAGGTCAAAGTAGTGGAAAAAACCCAATATCAACATTAGAGTGTTTGGTAAGTCATTATGACAATCCTGTTTGGATATCGGCCTCTAATTTATTTTTTGTTCATTTTCATGATCTATTTGTGTGTGATCCTGATCGTATTGTAGTAGTAAACCTCATTCAGTTTTGATAGTCCATGTGGTTCTAATTTTTAAGTGATCAGTAATTTGACTTGAATGGAATGGTACATGTATGAGCTCCATGTAGTTCTTGGTTCAGTTTCTTTGTTGCCAGCCATTAGAAGTGATTAGAAGTCATAAGAAGCCTTTAGAGTCATTAGAAGTGTTTGATAATGTAGTACACTTGTACATGTACCCACATGTACTAATTTGGGTCTCTGTTTTATTTGGTTTTTTTTGTACTGTTGTTATATGATGTGTGTTGACGTGATATGTCTCCTAGCTGTGTGTGAGAAGTCTGAACTATAGAAATGACCTCACTCTGGCATCAGAAACTTGGGTTTATGACTGCAATTTGCTAAAGAACCTAAATCAGAAAGCAAATCCTCATCTTTCTAATGATATGTTGCATGTGCTTATTTTTACAGAGAGATAACTACATTAGATCTTGCCGGCTATTACCTGATGGAAGGACGCTAATAGTTGGTGGTGAAGCTAGTACACTTACAATATGGGATCTTGCATCATCACAACCACGAATAAAGAATGAACTTACTTCAAATGCACCAGCCTGCTATGCACTGGCAATAAGTCCTGACTCAAAAGTGTGTTTCAGTTGTTGCAGTGATGGAAATATCGCTGTTTGGGACTTACATAATCAAACATTGGTCAGACAATTCCAAGGTCACACCGATGGTGCGAGTTGTATCGATATTTCACCAGATGGCGCTAAGTTATGGACAGGTATGGAACACTTGTCTGAAATTTATCTCCTTGCTTATTCTTAAGTCAATTTCATAGTTGAAGTCATTTAACGAAGCAATCATTCTCTTGAATTTACTGTAATGTGTTACCATTTAGACAACTTCTATCGAATGCTACTTTCATGTGGTGCATTCCTATTTTGCTGTTCCAACTGAACTCACGATTATCAACAAAACTGTAGGGTGTGACCATTCAAATGAAAACTGTTGAACAGTATGTTTGTTTGGTGCTGTGTTGTTTTGCATAATAATTGCAAAATAAAATTCAAGACTTAAAGTGGTTTTCAAAACCTGAACTTTGGCAACCCTGTTAATTGGGAGATTATAGAACAGAGACTAGTTCAAATCTTGTTGTTGTAATGCACTCCTAGAGCAATTTACCGGTAATTACGCTCTGTTAATATTTGACGTCCAGTGTTTGGAAATCATTTGATTAAACATCGTATCACTGATTGACTGTTTTGAAACAGGTGGTTTGGACAACACAGTTAGATCCTGGGATCTCAGAGAAGGAAGACAACTACAACAGCATGATTTTACATCACAGATCTTCTCCTTAGGATATTGCCCATCTGGTGATTGGCTGGCTGTAGGGTAAGTTATGATCAAAATTACCATCACACCTGCTAACAGACTCTGTAAGGGGGCACATAGTCATGGTCCCAGTCACTACAAACACTACAGGCACAGTGGACTCTTATCCCAAAGGGCAAAGTTTTTACTGGATCTATTCTCTGTCATGGAGGCAAAGTCTGCATATGTGCCAATTGGCCCATCAGGCAGGAGCTTATCCCGGTTTCTGTACCATGAAGTGACTAGGAATATTTCTACTCCCCCCCCTGGATGGGTTACCCCCAGCATTAAGTTTGCTGGTACCCATTTTTACACCTGGGTGGAGAGAGGCACTGTGAGAGTAGTGTTTTGCCCAAGCACACAACACAATGACCCTGGACAGGGCTCGAACTCAGACTGCTCAATCCGGGGATGAGCACACTAACCATGAGGCCACCACATGCTCTCATAAAAGCATTAGTATGTTGTATCAACCATGGCTTGCCATCTTTATATTACCAAATTTTCTGCACTGACACTACAAGAATTTTATGGCAATTGGTTGTGAGAATTGAGAGTTTAAGCACAACACTAAAAGGAAAAAGAGTAGCTGAAAATCACTTATTTTTTTACTTGTTTATTTTGGATGTTTTTTTCTGTAGAATGGAGAACAGCAATGTGGAAGTTCTTCATCAAACAAAACCAGACAAGTATCAACTACACTTGCATGAAAGTTGTGTGCTGTCATTAAAGTTTGCCTATTCTGGCAAGTGGTTTATTACAACAGGTAAAGACAACTTGCTCAATGCTTGGAGAACACCCTATGGAGCCAGCATTTTCCAGGTTGGTCTTTTTCATGAGAAACAGAAAGTTTTCATTAGTAGGTTATCATATTGATGAACGTTTTGTCATTGTACTAGACATGACTTAGTGTAGCTTCTTGACTAATGAGTCAACTTTCTAATGGGCATGTTTGAAATTCACCCTTTCAAAATGTACATGTTCGGTGGTGGAGTTGACATTGCCTGTGTTTGTTTTTGTGTTGACGTGTATTTGGGTCAGCTCTGTTCGCTAAACTTTGAAAGCCATTCAGGTAGAAGCCACTGGAAATGGTGCTCATCACTTTAAGGGGTATTGCAGATATTGCATGAGTTCATCATATCAAGCTATCAAAATTATTGTTTTGAATGATGATGTCACTCCTTGAGAACCCAACAGTGCACTGATAGTGATATTCTAGTAACCCTTTCTTATGTTTCTACTTTCAGTCCAAAGAGTCTTCATCTGTATTGAGCTGTGATATTTCAACAGATGACAAATACATTGTCACAGGGTCGGGTGATAAGAAAGCAACCCTCTATGAGGTGATGTTTTGAATCATGGGAAGTTCAATGTGCAGGGGATAACAGACTGGGCAGAGTCCCGTTGATCTGTGTGAAGTAAAGAGAAAAAGAGAGAATGTCTCAGGATTCTGCGTCAAGAACCAAGGAAAGAAGTGTCACTGATTGTATATGTGGATCTTCTTGGACAAAGAAGTCTTTGGAGAAGTTTATTATTTGTACCTGGATCGTTTGAATGAAGTGCAGATTTTTGTCAGGGATTACTTTGGATCGAACATTTTTCACTGTTGCTTCGCCTGACAGGGTGAAGATACTAAAGAACAAAATCATCTGACTTGTCAGCAGGCTAAGACCCAAGGTCTCGCCATGTTTCTAATTGCCAATTAATATAATGTACAGTTAATGTCCTCTGTTTGAAATGCAGTCATTTGTACTCGAGGAAACTTTTCTGGAGGTTTGAATATCTACTTTGTGTTTGTCCAGTGGACTGCTGCAGATTAGAGTGGATTGCAACATTGTTTAATTCTGCATCAGAATTGAACTCAATTTCAATCCAGTGTGTGAACTTTTGTCAGATATCACTCTAAGAAAACTTTAGTATATGATGATAAAGAGTGAATCTTTTTTTAATGTAAAATAAGTTTTAAAAAATTATGCCAATTGTATGAATTGCCATTAGGTTAACAACAGCATGGTTAGAGTGTGCATACATTTGTTGTGACTTCTTTTGTTAAAAAGACTGTTATTAAACGTTTGCAAAAACATTGAAATTAAAATAACGCTCTTGGAGCTTGGTGTTTGATATGTACAGTTACACTAGGCCATATATTTTTAACATTTCTCCTTTTATCTAATGGGATACAAACAGAACAAAGGTGGTTGATTCAAAAGAAATGTTATTGCTTAGCAGACAAGTAAAACACTTGGCTATTTATCAACTTTTAGTTGGTAAAGATTAAGTTACCCACGGTAGCGAGTTTGTAAAGCTGATGTTTTGAGCATTAGCGCTTTTTCAGAACCAGATGAGGATTATGGGTTTATTTGTGTTACAATGCAATGCAATGCAATGCAATG